>Ga0172367_10004356_pt1 | contig 17699 bp, 14 predicted proteins | sample Lak10m_FD_114542 | JGI IMG/M metagenome (GOLD analysis project Ga0172367, IMG submission 114542) | Freshwater microbial communities from Kabuno Bay, South-Kivu, Congo - kab_022012_10m | ecosystem: Environmental > Aquatic > Freshwater > Lake | place: Democratic Republic of the Congo: South-Kivu...
AGAGGGATTCCAGCAAACAACAATACCAGCGTGATGACTGGCTTCGTTCCAAAAATTTTGTCGAGCCACAGCCCGCCCAACACAGACGCCATGATGACCAGGAGCGTCAAACAACCAACCTGCCCAATCACGACGATTAGCAGGTTGCTTATCATACCATTTCGAGAATTTTTGTCCGACTGTGTCATGCGGCGCGATTATAACTGAGAGGTCAAAGGGATGTCAAACAGAAAGACGATGGACGGTAGACCGCAGGCAGTGGAAAAAACCACCGTCCAGTATCCACCGTCCACGGTCAAGTCTAGAACAAATTCAACGCGGCGGCGTCTGACCAGGTGAACCAGGGAGCGAACACAGTTCCAACCAGAATCACGCCGATTGCCAACACAGCCAGCGCAATCATGGTCGGGCGGGTCAGCGGGATGGGATGTTTGTCCTCATCCTGATTCGGCATACGGTAGAGATAAACGTATTTCAGCGCGTTCAAATAGTAGTACACGCCGACGATGGAGTTGAGAATACCGACGATGACCAGCCAGACGTAGTTGGCTTGCATACCTGCGGCAAAGACAAAGACCTTCGCCACGAATCCGCCAAAGGGGGGCATACCCGAAAGGGAGAGGAAAGCCGCCAACATCATCAACGCCAGCCAGGGGTTGCGGCGGCTCATGCCTGCGTAATCTTCGAGGTTTTCAAGTCCCGTCACGCGGTTGAATGCCATGACGATACCGAAGGCGAGCAGGTTGGTGACGATGTACGCGGCGAGGTAGAAGACCACGCTCGTCGCGCCGAGTTGGGTGAACGCCACCAAACCAATCATGGCGTAGCCCGCGTGGGCAATCGAGGAGTAGGCAAGCAGGCGTTTGATGTTGGTCTGCGAAATGGCGAGCAGGTTGCCAACCGTCATGGTGATGGCGGAAAGCGCGGCGATGACCAAAGTCCACGAGGGGGAGAAACCAGGGAAAGCGACGAAGAAAAGGCGAACCAGCACAGCAAAACCAGCGGCTTTGGAGGCGGTCGAGAGGAAGCCCGCCACAGGGGTCGGGGAGCCTTCGTACACATCGGGCGCCCAGAAGTGGAAGGGGACGAGGGAAACCTTGAAGCCAAGTCCCACCAAAATCAGCGCAACCACGGAGAAGGCGAGGACGAGCGGCAGGTTGCCAGTGGCGAGCATGTCCGCCAGTTGGTAGAGGTTGGTGGTTCCCGCAAAGCCAAAGACAAGACTAAAACCGTAGAGCATGATGGTCGAAGCCAGCGTGCCGAAGAGCAGATACTTGAAGCCCGCTTCGGTGGAGCGGTCATCGGCGAGGAGGAAGCCCGCGAGGATGTAGAGCGGGATGGAGGCGGTTTCAATCGCCAGGTAGAGCATGATCAAGTCAGCCGAAACAGCCATCAGGTTCATGCCGAGGACGGAAGCCAGAAGCATGACGTAGGCTTCGCCGCGTTGACCAGCCTTCTCGTGATCCATCAACAGAAGGGCGGTGGCGGCGGCGGCGAACATGAACAACATCTTAAAGAAGAAGCCGAGCCAGTCGAAGCGAATCATCCCGCCGAAAACAGCGGTGGGTTCGCCAGGTTGACCGAAGAGCAGGCTGACAATCATCGCGGCGAACAAGCCGCCAGCGGTGAGCCAGCCCGCGTTGCGGCGCTGGTCTTCCTTCCAGAACGGCTCGACGATGAGCAAAATCACCGCGAGAATGAGTATCAAAATCTCAGGGAGGATGGAAGCGAACATGACGGGGGTAAACATTTATGCACCTCCCAAAAGGCGAAGGATATTCTGCACGCCCGATTCAATCATGGGAACCATCATGGCGGGGAACATGCCAATCCCAATCATGAGCAGGCAGAGCGTGGTAATGGCAATTTTGTCCAACACGGTGACATCGGTCAGGTGGTGTTCCTTCAACGCTTCGGGCATGGGCATGAAGAAGACCTGGCGGATGTTGCGCATGATGTACGCCGCCGTGATGATGATGGAGACGCTGGCGATGACCGCCACCAGCCACTGACTGCCCCAAACGCCCATGAAGATGGGGAATTCGGCGACGAAGCCAGAGAAGCCAGGCATACCCATCGAAACCAGACCACCGATGATGAAGCCGATGGTGGCGAAGGGCATGACCTTGACCATGCCGCCCAGTTCGGGGATTTGGCGGGTGTGCGTGCGGTCGTAAATCATGCCTGTGATGGCGAAGAAGAGAGCCGTCATAATGCCGTGCGAGAACATTTGAATGCCCGCGCCGAGCAGACCGTCATGGTTGAGGGTGGAAACGCCAAGCACCACCAGTCCCATGTGCGAGACGGACGAGAAACCAATCATGTATTTCAGGTCGGGTTGGACGAAGGCGATGTATGCGCCGTACACAACCGCAACGCCTGCGAAAATCATCAACAGCCAAGCCCAATCCTTCGCGCCTTCAGGCAGGAGCATGACGCCCACGCGCAAGGCGGCGAACGCGCCGAGTTTCATCAACACGCCCGCGTGGAACATGGAGACGGCGGTCGGCGCGGCAACGTGACCGTCAGGCGACCAGTTGTGGAAGGGCCAGATACCGCCCAAGACCGCAAAGCCGAGGAAGACGGGCATGAACCAGACATATTGGAAAGTGGACGAGAAGCCCGCGCTTTCCATCTGAATCATATCGAAGGAGAGGACGCCTGTGTTTTGGTACTGAGTCCAGTACATGGCGAGAGCGCCAACGAGGGCAACCACCGAACCGATGAACAGGTAGAGGGTCAGTTTCATCGCCGCGTATTCGCGGGTCTTGACCCAGCCCCAGATGGCGATGAGCAGGTACATCGGGAACACGGCGATTTCATAGAAGAAGAACAGCATGAACAGGTCGAGTGAGACGAAGACGCCGAACACACCGCCCGCCAGCAGGAAGAGGAAGGAGAAGAATTCGCGCGGTCTGTCCTGAATGCCAGCAGACAAGTGTATCTTTTCGTCGTAGGCGCCCCACGAAATCAGCACGCCCGTGAACATGACGATACCCGTCAGCAAGACGAGCGGAGCGCTCATGCCGTCCACGCCGAACTTGAGGCTGATCCCCAAAGCGGGCAGCCAGTTGTAGGTTTCGATGAACTGGTAGCCAGTCATGTGACCCGCCAGGTATTGGACGTAGACCCAGCCCGCAAGCAGGAGGTCAACTACAGCAGTCGCAAGCGCAACGCCGCGAACTTCATTCTTGCGGTCAGCGGGAATCAACAGCATGATGACCGCGGCGAGGAAGGGAAGGAAGGTAATAACGCTTAGGATGGGAAAATTCATCATCCACCTCTTAGAACAGAGCCACAACGGCTTTGTTGATAACTTCTAAAATCCACGCGGGATAGACGCCGATGACGAGAATGAGAACCATCAAAGGCAGAGCCACCAAAATCTCGCGGGTGTTGATTTCGGTCAGTTTGTGTTCACCGTGTGCCCAGTGGTCATTCATGGGTCCATGAAGGACTTTCATGATTCCCTTGAGGATGTACGCGCCTGTGAAGAGCAGACCCAACATCGAAATGGCGGTGTAGGTCGTCAGGACGGGATACGCGCCCCGAACCACCATGAACTCGGAGACGAAGCCGTTGAGTCCGGGCAGACCGAGGGAAGCCATGCTCATGAAGATGAGAATGCCGCCGTACACAGGGACAAGCGGGAACAAGCCGCCGAACTCTTCGAGATTGCGGGTGTGGGTGCGTTCGTAAATCACGCCGACGAGGAAGAACATGCCAGCCGCCGACAAGCCGTGATTGAACATCTGCAAGACCGCGCCGTTCATGGCGATGTGGGCGTCAGCCGTGCCAGCCGCCGCAGCCGCTGCGGCAATGCCGAGGACGACAAATCCCATGTGGTTGACGGAGGAGTACGCGACGAGGCGTTTGAAGTCGGTCTGACCGAGGGAGCCGAATGCGCCGAAGATAATCGCCGCCACCGCAAGGAAAGCCAGCGCGCCAGCAAACATCTTCGCTTCGGCGGGGTAGAGCGGCAACACAAGACGGATAAAACCGTACGCGCCGAGTTTGAGCAGCACGCCAGCCAGCAACATCGAGCCAGCGGTGGGCGCTTCGGTGTGGGCGTCGGGCAGCCAGGTGTGGAAGGGCCAGAGTGGAACTTTCACCGCAAAAGCAATGGTGAACGCCCAGAAGGCAATCGTCTTGACCGTCGCAACGGGCATACCGAGCAGGACGCCAGAGTCCAGCGAGTTCCAGCGGGCATACAACTCGACCAGATCATAGGTTCCAAAAAGCACGCCGAGCATTTGCACCGCCAGCAACAAGCCGAGCGAGCCGCCCATGGTGTAAACCATGAACTTGAGCGAGGCATAGTTGCGGTTGGCGCTCCCCCACTGGTTGATGAGGAAGTACATCGGAACAAGACCGATTTCCCAGAAGACGAAGAAAATCAACAGGTCGAGCGCCATGAAAACGCCCAACATGCCCGTTTCGAGGAAGAGGAACAACATCATGTAGGGTTTGACGCGGTCGGTCACGCTGAACGAAGCCAGGATGGCAAGCGGCGTGAGGAAGGTGGTCAGCAAAACCATCGAGAGGGAAATGCCGTCCACGCCGAGATGCAGGGAGGAGCCAATCGCCTCGTACCAGGGGTAGATTTCTTCAAATTGGAAGCCAACCGCATTCGGGTCGAAATTCGCCCAAAGGACGAGGGTCAGGACGAAGGGAATCAGGCTGGCTCCAAACGTGAACCAGCGCAGGAGTTTCGTTTCTCCGCTCGGCAGGAAGAGCATAATCAGCGCCGCGATGGTCGGCAGGAACAAAATCATGCTCAGAAGATGAGTGTTGAGATAATCCATTGCGCGCTCCTATGCCAGCAGTAAAAAGTAAACCAAGCCGCCGACTACGAAAAGGACGACCATGGAGAGGATGAGGTACTGCTGGATGCGCCCAGTTTGAATGGGACGAAGATTCTTGCCGAGTGCGTAAACCGAATTTGCCGAGCCGTCGCCGAGGAATTCGTTGACAATTGGCACATCGAAGTAATTGCGGATGGCAAAACCGACTCCGCCTGTGATGGGTCCAAAAATGTGGAGGATGCCGTCAATCAAGCCTTTGTCCATCCACTTGGAAACGAAGACTTCCGAAAGCCAGAAAGCGGGCTTGATGAAGAGGAAGTCGTAGGCTTCGTCGAAGTAGTATTTGTTCTTGAGGACGGGGAATTGCAGTTTGTCCTGCTCAACGGCGGTGACGTTGCGATACGCCAGCCAGCCGAAGAACAAACCGCCGAGCGCCACGCCCAAAGAGGTCAGCAGGGGAATCCAACTGAATTCGAGCGCTTCGGGATGTTCCGCCAGCGTGCCGCCGACGAATTCGTGGAACCAGTTGGGGACGATTCCGCCGAGGAGGGGGAAATGCTCAGGGATGCCGACCCAGCCATAGGTGATGGCGAAGAAGGACAAAATCACCAGCGGGGTCGTCATCGTCCACGGGGTTTCGTGAGCGTGTTCGGCTTCCTTCGTGCGGGGTTCGCCGAGGAAGGTCAACGTAATCTGGCGCATGGTGTAGAAGGCGGTCAGAAAGGCGGCGAGGGCGAGGGTGAGGAAGACCGCCCAGTGTCCGTGACCAAAGGCGTCGGCGAGGATTTCGTCCTTCGACCAGAATCCAGCCGTCAGGATGGGGAAGCCCGAAAGGGCAAATCCGCCGATGAGGAATGTCCAGAAGGTGATGGGCATTTTCTTGCGAAGCCCGCCCATGTTGTACATATCCTGCGGGTCAACGGAATGATTGCCCGTGTGCAAAACGCCGTGCTCCATGCCGTGAATGACCGAGCCAGAGCCGAGGAAGAGCAGCGCTTTGAAGAAGGCGTGGGTAATCAGGTGGAAGACGGCGGCGACATACGCGCCGATACCGAGGGCGGCAATCATGAAGCCGAGTTGCGAGATGGTGGAGTACGCCAGCACGCGCTTGATGTCGTTTTGGGCGACGGCGATGGTGGCGGCAAAAATTGCGGTGAACGCGCCGATGAAGGCGACCACGCTCATGGCGGTGGTCAGTTCATGCCCGTGGAAGTCGGCAGTCAGCAGCGGGAACATGCGGATGACGGCATAGACGCCAGCCGAAACCATCGTCGCCGCATGAATCATCGCGGAAACGGGGGTCGGACCTTCCATCGCGTCGGGCAGCCAAACATGCAACGGGAATTGCGCCGACTTACCCACCGTGCCGATGAAGAGCAAAATGGAAATCAAGCCAGCGGCGGAAAGACCGAAGACGCCCGACGGAACCGTGCCGAGAACGTGCAGGGTTTCTTCGGTGAAGATTTCGCGGAAGGTGAGCGTGCCAGTCGCGCTGTAAAGGAAGGCAATGCCGAGCAGCATGAATACGTCGCCGATGCGGGTGGTCATGAAGGCTTTGATGCCTGCGGCGCGGGCGGATGGTTTTGCGAACCAGAAGCCAATCAGCAGGTACGAGCACAAGCCCATAATTTCCCAGCCGACGAAGAGGGTCAGCAGGTTGTCAGAGACGACCAGTGTGTACATGCCGAAGGCGAACAAACCGATAAAGGCAAAAAAGCGCGAATACATCGGCTCGACCGAGAGGACGGTGTGTTTGTGACCGTGCGCGTCGGTGACGGTTGCGCCGTGCGGCGGCAGACCTTTGTGGTCGTGGTCGCCCGCAGGTTGACCGAAGTTGTGATAGCCGACGCTGTAAAGGAAAATCATCAAGATTGTCCACGCCACGAAGAAAAGCACAGCGGCAGAGGTCGGGTCAATCAGCACGCCAACCTTCAACCAGGTCTCGCCCGTAGGCAGCCAGTTGATGGAAGAATGGAAGGGATGTTCGCCAAAATGTTCCGTCGTGACCGCGCGGAAAAAGACAATCATCGCTCCCAGCCAGGAGAGGAAAGCCGCACCCACTGCGATGCTATGGCTCAACGCCTTGTTCTTGTTGGTGAACAAAACAATCAGCGCAAAGGCAACCAGCGGCGGCAGGGGAATTAACCAAATCAATGTTTCTGTTGTCATGAAGCCTCCGAGAAAACAGGTGATTAGGCGCTCAGGTAAACAGGAGCCCAATTTTTCCTAATTACCTGATTCCTAATTCCTTTTTCTACCATTTCAACAAGTCGAGTTCTTCCGCCACCACCGTGTTGCGACGACGATAGACGGAGATCACCAAAGCCAGACCCACAGCCACTTCCGCGGCGGCGACGGCAAAAACGATAATCGTGAACACCTGACCAGCCATCATGGAGATGTCTCCGTAGCGCCAGAACGCCACGAGGTTGATGTTCACCGCGTTGAGCATCAGTTCGACGCCGAGCAGAATCGCAACCGCGTTCCGCCGCGCCAACACGCCGAACAAGCCGACGCTGAACAGTCCAGCCGCGAGGATGAGATACCAGGAAAGAGGAATCATCTTTGCGCCTCCTATTTTTTATTGAACGCGAGATAGACCGCGCCAACCAAAGCCGCAAGCAAAAGCACGGATGCGACTTCAAACGGCAGGACGTAGCCCGCGGGCGAAACCAAAGCCGAGCCTAGTTGGTTGACCGCGTCGAATCCCGACGGGATGGCGGATGCTGTCTTCGAGAAGCCGCTCCAAGTCTGGAGCAGGGCAACCAGCCCGCCGAAGGTCAACACAGCCAGGAGCGCGCCCAGCCACCAGTTTTGATTCAGCGCGGGACCGGTATCCTTTGCCGCCTGACGACGGGTGAGCATGACCGCGAAGATGAAGAGAATGGCAATCGCGCCGATGTAAACCACCACCTGCACCACCGCCAAAAAGCCCGCGTTGAGTAGGGTGTACACAATCGCCACGCCAAAGAGCGCAGCCACCAGCCACAACGCCGCATGGACAAGATCACGCGCCGTCACCACCATCAAGGCGGATGCCAGTGTGACTGCCCCGACAATAAGGAAGATAATTTGTTCTGCTGTCATAGAAAATCCTTTGGTAAGCGGTAATTAGTAAATGGTAATTACCAATTACTAACGACCATTTACCTAATGATGAGCCACCTCAACGACTTGCTTCACGCCCTCGACCCGTTCGCGTTCCTTGCGCCCAGCGGAGCGGACAATTTCCAGCGAGACCCAGGCGACGACGACGTTGGCGAGAATCATGCCCGTCACATACAGCCAGGCAGGCGCGCCTTTCAGCAGGGCGTTCATCAACGCCACCACCATCACGAGAACGAAGGAAACGGGCGTGAGGAATTTCCAGTTGAAGGCAAGCATCTGGTCAATGCGGATACGCATCATGGTGTACTTGACCCACATGATGATCCAGTAGCCCACCAGCGCCTTAATCAGGATGATGAGAATGGCGAAGATGAAGCTAACCTTTTCCAGACCGAAGAAACGGTAACCGCCAAAGAACAAAATACCCCAAAAGCCGCCGAAGGTGAAAGCGTGGAGTAATTCGCCCGCATAGAACATGCCGAACTTCATGCCCGAATATTCGGTGTTGAAGCCTGCAACCAGTTCCGATTCGCCTTCCGAGAGGTCGAAGGGCGCGCGTCCCAATTCGGCAATGATGGCAATCAGGAAAATCAATGCCGCCAGCGGCGCAAGGAACACGTACCAGATGTTCTGGCTTTGGACGATTGCATCCATGCCCATCGAGCCTGCAAAGATGGTCGGGATGAGCATCATCGCCAGCATCGGCACTTCAAAGGAAATCATCATTGCCACCTGGCGAAAAGCGCCGATGACCGAGAACTTGTTGTTCGACGACCAGCCGCCCATGATGATGGAGAGCGTGCCAATCGAACCCGCCGCAATGATGAACAACATACCGGTGTTCAAATCCACGCCGGTCATCACAGGCGCCAGCGGAAACACCGCCCACAAAATCAACACCGACATCATCGAAAGCATCGGCGCAATGTTGTAGACGACTTTATCCGCGCCATCGGGGGTGGTGTCTTCCTTGATGAGCAGTTTGATAATGTCGGCAAACGGCTGAATCAAGCCGAAGGGTCCGAGACGGTTCGGTCCGATGCGGTCCTGAAAACGCGCCACCACCTTACGCTCGATCCACACGAGAAGGATGTCGATCACCATCAAAATCAAAATGAGGGTGAAGACGCCCAGGAACACCATCAGCACATGAGCGGCGATCTCATTCATGCCCCAGCCGACAAAAACGCCTGTCAGCCAGTCTGCGGCTACTTTCAAAGGGTCATTCCAAAAATTCATAAATCACTCCTGTCTGCAAGCAGGCTTTGGCTCGTACCACCTGCGATTTACACAAAGAAAAGGCTGAAAGGAAAGATTTCCATTCAGCCTTTTTGCCCTTTAATAAAACTTACACCCACTCCAACATTCCTTTGCGCCAGGTGTAAACCAGCCCGGCAATAAGGATAAGAATGAATACAATGCCTTCCACAACGGCAAAAAGCCCCAACTGACCCAGTTTGACCGCCCAGGGGAAGAGGAAAACAGTTTCCACATCGAACACAAGAAAGACCAGCGCAAAAATATAGTACTGAACTTTGAATTGCACCCAGCCTTCGCCGACGGGTTCGATACCGCATTCATAAGTTTCGCGCTTGACCGGGTTGGACTTCTTGGGTCCCAGAATCAAGGCGACACCAATGGCTCCCACCGGAATAATCAAGCCGACAATAAAGAACAAACCAACGTAAATCCATTCATTCATCTAGACACTCCGTTGTGAAAAATCAAATATACCGTAGTCGTTTTCAACTGTGACATACGGTACAAGCGACAAAATTTTACCATACATAACAAAACAGCCCGCATGATTGCATGTCCATTTTTTGGGTGATGATTGTCATATATTTCTCTGCGCGACATAACCTGCAAGATTCTGTGCCTGTTTCCAACTTGAAAAACACTACTTTTTATGTTTCGTTCTTCTTTTAATTAGAAATTTTAGAATATCTTCGAGGAACGGAAACCCGATCACGCCGCCGACGACTGTCCCGACCGCCCCAGACGCCCGCGCCACGTTGACCGACATCCCAAAGAAATCCACCGCTTCGATTTCGATGATTTGGGCAGAGACGGCAATTCGGCTTTGTTCACCGGACGATTTATCGGCAAAATTTAGATGCAGCCAGACCGTCCCACGATACATCCCAGTTTCCTGCGGGCGCACACTCCAATAGAATGTGGCAGATTGTCCGCGTTTGAGCGGTTCGAAGATCGCCTCAGCGGGTTGAACTTGCATCCCAGCCAGATCAAGCCGCGCTTCGGCAGTGACGTTGTGAGTTTCATATAAGTCAGGAATTTCAATTGTCTCCCCCACCACTACATTGCCTTCGATTTGCGCTGTCGGCGTAACGTTGCCCAGATCGTCCACCTCCAGCGTCAGGCGGATGATATCGCCCTCGACGCCCGCCCGCATTTTGGGAGGAAATTCCAGAATCAGACGGCGGGATTCAAGAACGGCGGGCGGCGCGGACGGCTGATTCGACTGGGCGGTGGGCTGGGATGTCGGGACGGCGACCGGCGCGGCAGGTTCGCTTCCCATCGAAGCGCAGCCAGCCAGGACAAAAATCAAAAGAAGGATGGCAAACTTTCTCATGGCACAGGCAGTTGCATTTGAGTCGGCGCAATCGGCTGGACGCGCGTCTCATGCGGATTGGGCGCATACCCCCATATCAAAATGGCAATCGAAATCGAAAGAATGAGAACTGCTAAAAAAAGACGAATACGTTTTTTCATGTGCATCCAAAGTGACAGCCACTTGGAAAGTGGCTGTCACTTTGCGTAAGAATATCCTATTCCACCGGAATTTCCTTGTAAACCTTGTCCACGTCGATACCCTGGCTCTTGCGGTAGGAACTGAATCCGAAGTAGATTGCCGCCGCCAGACCGTACATGATAATCATGAACAACATCGAGGTGCTGTTCTGCCAGCCAATGCCGTAGAGGTAGCCAGGATCCCAGAACCAGACCACCAGCAGCCAGTCGAGGAAGGCGAAGAAGACCAATCCCGCGCCGACCATCACCGGCAGTTTATCGCCAGCCATCACCTTGGTTCCGATAAAGTACACCACATAGCCCAACAAGCCGACGTTGAAGAGGCTCAACAGCGCCACAATCACAATCATCGCCTGCGTCAAGCCGGTCTGGTCGCCCCACATGGCAAAGACCTGCCCCGCATAGGTGTACATCAAATAGATGAGGTATCCAGCGGTGACGGTGAACAAGCCAGTCGTCACCCATCCCAGCCAAGGCGGAAGGACGTAGGGCGCAATCGGCGAGCCGTCGTAAATTTCCTTCTGCTTCCAGGGGAGCAGGATGGCGGCGAAGGTGGTGCCGAAGAAGGTGACGGCGATGACCAGCGTCGCATCGAGAACGACAGATTTGAAACTCAAAATATCGTAGGCGTAGAGATAGGAAATGAGGATGGACGGAACCACCATCAACAACAACGCGTTGACCGGGGTCTTGGAGCCAGGCTGAATCTTGGAGACCCATTCGGGCAACATGCGGTCGAGGGCGGCGGCGAAAATCACGCGGGTCGAGGAAAGGAACACAGTTCCAGACCAGCCGAACCACCACATGCCGACCAGGAAGATGATCACGATTTGCAGGGCGCGGCTTCCGGTCAGGAAGGAGGCAAATTGCACCGGATAGGGCCAGACGGGAATGGGAACCTCAGTGCCGTAGAAGACATTGCTCCAAAAAGCGCCGTTGGCGTTGATGTAGAATTCCCAGCCCATGGTCTTGTTGATGAGCGCAAAGAAGACCAGAGCCAGCCCGGCGGTGACGATAATCGCCGATGCCATGCCCCAGAAATTTCGTTTGTAATCGGTGGCGCCGCGGACTTCACCGTAGAGCGTGGAACCCCAGTTGGGCCACAAGTTGAAGAACACCATCATCGGAATCATCGCCATGCTGGCGCCGAGGGCAACATCGCCCAGCGGACCGAAGGTGGCTCCAGCCCCCTGACCAGCCGCAATAGTGGCGGCGTAGTAATCCATCTGCGGCAAGCCGTAAACCAGGGGCAGGTTGGCGTTCAAAGCGGCGATGAAATTTTCGCGGGAGTTGAACAATAACAAGCCGAAGACAATCAAGAGTCCGAGCGAACCCATGTAGAAACTTGCCTTCTGGACGCGCGCGTACCACTTCATGCCAACCGCAATGTAAACAAAGACGATGGCACACACAGATAACATGCCCACCAGCAAGCCTTCGCTCGTACCGGTGAACCACAGCGCGGTTTCAGGCGCGCCGAGAAGGGCAGCCATCGGGGTGAGGAATTCATAAGTCAAGATTTGACCGTAGAGCGGAACCCACAGCCAGAGGATGAACCACCAGCCGGTAATGCTGAGCAGGAACCCCACGCCGCGCCCCAAAATACGGCTCTGCCAGACATAATCACCGCCTGCGCGCGGCATGGCGGAAATAAGGCTGGCGTAAACAATCACCTCGAAAATGGTGAAGATACCACCGACCACTACCGCCGTCCCCAAACTGCCGCCGAAATACCAGCAGTACGAAAAGATGAACAAACCCAGGGTGACGAGGTTGATGGAGAACGTGGCGTAAATGAATGCGTCGAAAACCGACCAGGCTCTTACCAGCCCGCTTGCCTTGCGAACGAACAAAGAGACTTCACTACTCATCGGGAACTCCTTAATAGATTTTTTGCCTGCCATCCCAAAGGGGAGGCAACGAACGAACCTTGCGTCGAGTCTGTTTGCAAACTTCCAGAACTGCCATGTCTTCGATAGGCTGCCTCCTTTGATTATCCCGTGGTCAAAACGTAATTGCCGACTTTCTGCGGCTTGAGGTCCACAATCGCGCCGTGCAACATGCCCTGCTCATACATACTGCCAGGGTTGATGCACAAAGTCTTCTTGTATTTGCGGGTTCCCTTGCCCTCGTGGATATGCCCATGTAAGCCGAGCAGGGGCTGATACTTGTCGAGCATCGCCAGCACCGACTTGCTGCCGACAGGGACGAGGGAACGTCCCGCGTAGGTCGGGCGCAAATCCTTGGTCAATTCGGGAGCTTCATCCAATCCGCTGCCGTAGGGCGGGGCGTGGAAGTTGAACACGGCGTTGGCGGGATTCTTCGCCTTGGCAATGACCGCCTCCAGACGGGCAAGGAGCGCTTCGTCAGGCTCTTCGCGGTGGGTATCCCACGGCGTCGGGTTCGCCCATCCCGAACTGACCATCTCGTGATGCTCGTCCAGTTGAATAACATCGCCCTCGACACTGCGCACCAGTTTGGAGGAGGCAATCACCGCGTCCACCTCGAACACGTCGTCATTGCCGGGGCAGACGTAGCAGCGGATTCCCGTTCCAGCAAGTTTCTGGTCGGCGTACTCCATCCAACGTTCGAGAGTCTTCAACACCTGAACCAAAAAGAGTTCATCCGATTTGCCGGGTGTGGAGGAAATTTCATTCACTTCATCGGGCGTGGTGATGTAAGGATAGTAGCCGCGATTTTGGATGGTCGCCGCCATTTTGTCGGCTTCCTCTTTTCCATCCAAAATGGACTCCTGTTCGAGCAGGGTGACTTTGTATTTGCCGCCGCCCTGGGCGATGATGGGAATAATGGCTTTACCGGTCATGTCGCCGCCCAAAATAAGGGTATCTGCCTCGTAGAACTTCCCAGCGCTGATGAACTTCTTCCAGCAAATTTCCGAACCATGTACGTCAGTGGCAAAAAACAGTTTCATGAATCTCCTCTTTGGCGCCAAAGCCGCCTCTCCCTACGACGGAAGGGCGCTCCGGCATGGGTTGGTTAAAACAATACAGTCGGAATTACCGTCAGCAATTCCGCAGTGGCAATGACGTTTTTCATAGCGCAATATAAACAGGCATCAACCTGTCGGCGACTTCAAATTTCCCCTTATTTAAATGAATACCCGAACCGTAAAAGTCTGTTGCAAAAAGTGATGTCGTCACAGGTCAATCCTTTGGCGTGGAATGTGGTTTGCAAAGATGGCGCGGTACGGGTTAATTATACCCGCCCAAAAAGAGATTGCAACCATTTTTATAAACGAAAATTGCCCAACCTGGCGGCGGAAAGCCCAATCTCACAATTTGCGAGCGTGATGGGTATAATATCCAGATGGATTTTTACCTGCCCCAACACAGCGCCGATCTCTCGAACCGCGCCACACCTGAAGAGACGAGAATTCTTCAGCTTTCCGCCCAGCCCTATCCCGACGGCTACCGCCTGCGCGTCAACCTCGAAATCACCCCCTTTCAAGTCCGCCCTTATATTGAAGTGATTCTGCGCGATGCTGACGGGGATGAAGTCGCATCCACCAACATTGTCGAGCCAATGAGTTGGAAACTCGAATTCACCCTCCACGTCCGCGGCGAACTCAACAACCCATACACCGTCAGCGCCAGACTGTATTTTCCCGATGGACCCGATAACGAGCCCCTGTTTTACTCCTTCGATGTGGAACCGCCATCCGCCCCCCCAGCCTGATTCTGACCAACCGACTTTTTCCATGCCCTTGCCTTTTCTGTCCACCCGCCGCCTTTTGACTTTGACCCTCCTCGGCTTCCTGCTCTTTGGCTGTTCCCAGCCCACAGGTTCCACCCCGGAACCGAGCCTCCCCAGCCCCACCAGCACGCCTTCTGTCATTCACTACAGCGGAGAAAATAATTTTATCTTTCTCGCCATCGAAGAAGGCGGATACGCCCACCTCTTCGTCCAGCGCGAACATCCCCAGGACCTGCCGCTCACCCGCATCAGCAATGGAAGCTGGAATGACATCGCTCCCGCCCTCAGCCCTGACCGTTCCAGGCTTGCCTTTGCATCCGACAGGACAGGGTTTTGGGATTTGTACGTGCTTGACCTGCAAAGCGGCGGCGTGACCCAGATCACAAACTCACCCGAATACGACTCAGCCCCCTCGTGGTCGCCCGATTCACAGTGGCTTGCATTTGAAACCCAAATCAACGACAACCTCGAAGTTGCCGTGATTTCAGTCAATGACCGAACCCAGCCAACTCTGCCCATCACCACAGACCCCGCCTCAGATCACTCCCCTGCCTGGGCGCCCGACGGCAGGCATGTGGCATTCATCTCTACACGCGGCGGCGGCGGAGATGTCTGGCTGGCAAACCTCGACCTTGCCGGCGAAGATCGCTACCAAAATCTCAGCAACACCCCGCTGGCATCTGAAAACCATCCGCTTTGGAATTATGACGGCTCGCAATTGATGTGGTCGTCCATGTCACAGACCGTCGGCTTTAGCGGGCTGTACGTGTGGAATGCCGCCGACCCCACCCGCAGCGCCCGCTGGATTGGAGATGGAAGTTCGGGCGCATGGAATGAAACCGCCGAAAAGGTGGTTGCAATCACCAGCAACGCCAATCTAAATTACCTCACTTCCTTCGATATGAAAGGCGGTCTGCTGCTCTCGCCTGCCCCGCTCAATGGGCGCGTGCGCGGACTCGCCTGGGGTTTTGCCAATTTGCCCAACCCCCTGCCCGAACCTTTTGTCCAGGCAGCAAGAGAGCCAGCCCCCGCGCTCTGGTCGCCCGTCATCTCACCTGCCGCCGACGTGCCAAACCAACGCTGGTACGTGGTTCCCATTTCCGATGTGCAGGCTCCTTTTCCGCAATTGCACGACCTGGTGGATGAATCCTTCAACGCCCTGCGCAATCGAATCATCGCCGAAGCCGGCTGGGATGCCCTCGCCAGCCTTGAAAATGCCTTCATCCCCTTAACCACCCGCCTAGATCCCGGACTCGAAGAGGATTGGCTGTACACAGGACGCGCGTTTTCAATTAACCCGCTGCTCGCAGACACCGGCTGGATGACGGCAACACGCGAGGATGTCGGCGCTCAAACCTATTGGCGGGTGCATATCCGCGCGATGGTTCAGGATGGCTCCCTCGGAGAACCGCTTCACAATGCCCCCTGGAATTTGAGCGCGCGCTACGGGCTTGATCCAAATGCCTATGAAAAAGGCGGTGAATACGCGGCGGTTCCCCAAGGCTATTGGGTGGATTTGACCGCCCTCGCAACCGCCTACAACTGGGAACGCCTGCCCGCCCTCCCCAACTGGCGCACCTATTATCGCGGATCACGCTTTACCGAATTCGCCCTGACTGGCGGCATGGATTGGTACTCTGCCATGCAGGAGTTGTATCCCATCGAGGCGCTGGTCACCCCCACCCGCGTCCTGCCGCCTTCGCTCACGCCAACCCGCACCTTTACACCCACCGAAACTCCGCGCCCAACCCGCACACCGCGTCCCACCGGGACGGCAACCCTTTCGCCCACCCCTTCAGACACGCCGCTGCCGACAGATACGCAAATTCCAACCGCCACCCCCCCGACAATCATTCCGTGAAACGCAAATCCACGCTTACCGGTATTCTATTTCTCCTTCTGACATCTTGCGCCCAGGCTGTCAATACACCCAGCCCAACGCCAGTCATCGCAGGGTCGGGAGGAGAATCTCAGCCGCAGATCGAGAGTACTTCAACTCCTCTATCGGAACCGTTCCAATTCGACCTCCCCACCCCGGGCGCAGAGCCCATCTCCGGCTGGCGTCCCCCGCTATACCCGATTCCGTGGGCAATGTCGGCGTATGACCATTTTTATTTTGCCCGCCCGATTGCCGCCGATCAGGTCAACTGGCCCCTCGCAGATTATCGCTATGGCGGGATATTCTTCAAAGATGTGGTGCATACCGGCATCGACATCGACGCCGAGGATGAAGCGCCCATCATCGCCACCAGTCCAGGCACCATCGTATGGGTCGGCTGGGGCTTGTTCACCGAAACCCCCGGCAACGAGAAAGACCCCTACGGGCTGGCTGTCGTTATTCGTCACGATTTCGGTTATAAAAACCAGAAGCTATATACTGCCTACGCGCATATGAGCAAAACCCTTGCCACCATCGGGCAGCACGTAGACAGCGGAGATTTAATTGGATTGGTCGGCGCGACTGGCGCAACCACAGGACCACATGTACATTTTGAAGTGCGGCTGGGGGAAAACTCCTTCCACCATACGCTCAACCCCGAACTGTGGATTGCACCGCCTCAGGGCTGGGGCGTGCTGGTGGGGCGCGTCATGAACGCCAAGGGAGAAACCTTCGAGCACAAGGAAGTGCAGTTGATCTCGGAGGAAACGCAGAAAAACTACCTGGTGAAAACCTACGGCGGCGGCGGGGCAGTCAACCCAGACCCGTACTACCACGAAAACCTGGTGCTGGGAGACCTGCCAGCCGGTATTTACAAGGTGGTCATCTCATACGACAAGGAAAAAAAGCCTCTGCAAACCTGGGTGGAGATTTTCCCCGGACAGGTCACCTACTTCACCTTCGAAGGCGAAAACGGGTTTGCCTTCGAACGTCCCCCCGCCCCTGCATCCAAATCCCTGCCACAACCGCCAATCACAGCCACTCCCCTCCCGTAAAATTACGTGCTGCGTTCAGAAAAAAAGACAGGCTTGCTAGGAACCCATCCATTGCAAGCCTGTCTTTTTCTAAAATACAATTACACGTTTGAAGCCAGCCCAAGCCTTCTCTCGAACTTGGCGCGGACAGCAAGCAGTTCAGCGGGAACTTTATCTTTCATTTTCTCGAATAGCTGGTCGTGCTGGTTCAACTCCTCGCGCCAGTGATGCGGATCGATGCTGATCAAGTGTTCGAAGTGTTCGTGGAGAAAATTATCGAGTCCCTCCCAGATCAAATCCGAATAGGAGGGAACCCAGCCCAGCGGACTCTTGACGGCATTCGCGCGCGCATTCACGCGATCCACGATCCATTGCAAGACGCGCATA
>Ga0172367_10004357_pt1 | contig 17693 bp, 17 predicted proteins | sample Lak10m_FD_114542 | JGI IMG/M metagenome (GOLD analysis project Ga0172367, IMG submission 114542) | Freshwater microbial communities from Kabuno Bay, South-Kivu, Congo - kab_022012_10m | ecosystem: Environmental > Aquatic > Freshwater > Lake | place: Democratic Republic of the Congo: South-Kivu...
CCATGCGTTCCTTTTTCTGATATGTTTCCCTGTTCATCAAACATGGGACCTTCATCATATTCCAAATGAACCGCCTTCAGGGTTCTGATAAGCGATTCGATCGCGCCCTCAACATATCTTGTGCGATCCGTATCTTCAATACGCAAAACAAACACACCTTTGTGTTTTCTGGCAAACAAATAGTTATACAAAGCCGTGCGGAGTCCACCAATGTGCAAATAGCCGGTTGGGGATGGAGGAAAACGAGTAACAACAGTCATATTATTTACGTTTTTTGAGCAATTCTTTCAAAACAAGCCACGTAGCTTGCCAAAATCTGTGCTGCTTAAGTGTACAGGAAATGATCATGGCTGGAAAGAGAAAAACCGCATGAAAAATACGAGCAAATCGCTTTGGTTCAATGAGCAATCGCCAAATCCATTCAACACCCATTTCTTGCATCCATTTGGGTGCGCGCGGCTTAATACCAGCGATCATTTCAAATGCTCCACCAATGCCAGCCGCTATTTTGACAGACGGAACAAATGAGCGGATTTGATCAATGAACAATTCCTGTTTGATTTGACTTAATCCAACAAACAAAACATCCGGATTTCGTTTATTGATTTCGTTGATGACGGATGGTTGAATGTCGATTTTATTCTCTAATATTGGGATAATACCTGGATCAAATGCTTCAATGTGAAGGTTTGAAAATTTTGTTTTCATCTTATTTGCAGCTTTTTCTGCAGAATGAGGATCCCCACCAAAAAACAAAACACGTTTGTTGGCTTGCTCAGCCAAAGAACATACCTGTTCAACAAAATCAACACCGGTTCTTCTGTGATGAATGGGTGAACCGTTTAATGCCAAGGCGGCAAATTGCAACCCTACCCCATCCGGAAGAGAAAGATCGCTTTTGTTCAACACAGCTTGAAACACTTCATTATTTTGAACCAATAAAATCATCTCGGGATTTGGGGTTGTGACAAATTTTTGTTCAACATGGCTCAACCAATATTTCAATAAATTCAAAATCTCCACATCTGAAATATCATCGACTGGAACCCTGCATATTTGATAACGCATATACGCAGATTCTATCTGAAACTTGGTGAATAATCCAGTCTGTTATGTCTTGACAAATGATATCTTTGGGACTAGGTTATACAGGCCTCTGGTGAGGCGAAAATGGGTGTTCCATGGATACCTTACGTGCATTAGAAAAACTCATGTCAAGATTGGCATCTTGTGATTTCCCCATCACGCTGTATCAACTCCTTCGATTTTGTAAAAATCCGGAAGTCATTATTCCATCAAACACACTTGAAGTTCGTGTTCTTGATAGGAAATACGAAATTTTGGATTGTATTTGCGATGGTGAGCATGTTGCTTTCTATGCCTTGACCAATGATCATCATGTCTTTGTCTCTGGGGATGTGGAGCAACTCATGCGTCCGAGATCTAGAGACATGTTTTTTCAGTCGATGAGGTTCCTCGGCATCAAGGACCATAAGCCGGTTTGGATTTATAAACACACCTATGTTCGTGGTGATGACAATGAGATGGTTTACGATTCTCCTGAAGAGGAATGGGAGGAGAAAAGATGTGATCAATGGGAGCTCAACTTCGGGACAGAGGTTGTGCTTACGGGTGTGAATTATGCGTGTTCTCTCATGCTTCGTGATGGTTCTGTCATCATCGCGGAAAATGATGACGCATTAAACACATACAAAGTTACCAAATGGAAGGATGGAGCCGTTACACCTGTTGTGAGAAACGATCCTCGTTGCATGTATCAATTTCTCGAACATCCAAACGGAGACGTGTATGTTCTTTGGTATGAAGCAAATAATTCCAGATTTGGGACTCTTCTTGAAGGTGTAGATCGCGACGAAACCCCTTTGAGCCTGAGATCAATCTACCTTCCTGATGGTCGATACGCCATGAAAAAGCAACATCATCAGGAACAGTGGTGTTGGGTCATCGACGGCAATGCGGGTCCCGTTTTCCCCTGGGTGAGTGATATTTTCGAACACACAAAACACGGCCTGTGTTATTTTGCCAGGATCGATCATTTTATCCTTCTTATGAAGGTTCCTTCATAAACCTTATCTCTTCCATCTTGGAAGAGATTTTTTGTTTGACAGAACTATTTTGGCACTCTATACTAATGAGTGCTAAAACTATCCTATGATGCCTAACAATTTCACCCTTAAATCACAAGAAGCCTTGCAAAGAGCTCATCAAATCGCCATAGAAAATGGGCAACAATCGCTTGAGCCCATCCACCTTCTGCTTTCCTTGCTCACACAAGAAGATGGAATTGTGCCGCTCATCATCGACAAAATCTCCGCACATGAGTCAGCTTTGAAAACAGAAGTTGAACACATTTTGGAGTCACTTCCCCATCAACCGAATGTGCAAATGGGAGGAGCCGGTCAAATGTATTTAAGCCAACAAATGGCCGATGTTTTGACCCAATCTCACAAAAAAGCCAAGGAGTTTCGTGATGAATATATTTCGACTGAACATCTTTTGCTTGGACTTTTGACCAATAAACCTCTTGAAGCTTTGCTTTCTCGTTTTGATATTACAGAACAAGCTGTGTTGTTGGCGCTCAAAGATATTCGCGGATCACAACACGTTGATTCGGCTGAACCCGAATCTCGTTATCAGACTTTGCAAAAATATGGCCATGACCTGACGGAATCTGCCAGACTTGGAGAATTGGATCCGATTATTGGTCGCGACACAGAAATTCGTCGTTTGATGCAGGTCCTTTCACGTCGCACAAAAAATAATCCTGTGCTCATTGGAGAGGCCGGGGTTGGAAAAACCGCGATTGTTGAAGGATTGGCCCAACGCATTACCACAGGAGATGTGCCTGAACTCTTAAAAAACAAGACCGTGATCAGTTTGGATATTGGATCATTGATTGCTGGAACAAAATTCCGTGGCGAATTTGAAGACCGATTGAAGGCTGTCATCAAAGAAATCGAAAACTCCAATGGTCAGATTTTGTTGTTCATTGATGAATTGCATACACTTGTTGGAACCGGAACAACCGATGGCGGAACTTTGGATGCGTCCAATATGTTGAAACCCGCTTTGGCGCGAGGAAAATTACGAGCGATTGGTGCCACCACGCTTAAGGAATACCAAAAATACATTGAAAAAGATCCAGCGCTTGAGCGACGATTTCAACCGATTGTGGTTGAGGAACCAAGTGTGGAAGATACGATTGCGATTTTGCGCGGCATCAAAGAAAAATATGAGATGCACCACGGTATTCGTATTTCTGATCCAGCGCTTGTGTCTGCAGCTGAGCTTTCGGCTCGGTATATCACAGACAGACACTTACCTGACAAAGCTGTTGATTTGATTGACGAAGCCAGTTCTGCGCTGCGCATGCAAATTGATTCCATGCCAGAAGAATTGGATAAGTTAAAACGTGATTTGATGCGTTTGGAAATCGAACAAAAGGCTTTGGAAAAAGAAGAGGACAAAGAATCAAAAACACGAAAAAAAGAAATCGAATCGCAAATTGCTGATCTGCGTGAATCAACCGAAGCGTATGAAGCGCGTTGGCGCAATGAAAAAGAGAAAATCGCCTTGATCTCAGAAATCAAAGGTCACATCGATCGATTGAAAGCGAGCGCAGAACAAGAAGAACGAAAAGGAAATCTTGATAAAGTCGCAGAAATCCGCTACGCACAAATTCCATCAGAAGAAAAACGCTTGAAGCAGGCAGAAGACGCCTTGAAGAAGATTCAAAAAGAACGTGGATTGTTAAAAGAGGTTATTTCAGAGGAAGATATTGCAACGGTTGTGGCACGATGGACACATATTCCGGTTTCAAAAATGCTTGAATCTGAAATGCAAAAACTCATACGCATGGAAGAGGAATTGGAAAAACGTGTGATTGGTCAAAAAGAAGCCATCAAAGCAGTTTCAAACGCGCTTCGTCGCTCGCGAGCCGGCATTGGTGAGGAAAATCGACCGATTGGATCCTTTATCTTCTTGGGACCAACCGGAGTTGGAAAAACAGAATTGGCACGTGCTCTGGCTGCGTTTATGTTTAATGAAGAGGCTGCCATGATTCGTTTGGACATGTCTGAGTATATGGAAAAACACTCGATTTCAAAAATCATTGGTTCCCCACCCGGATATGTTGGCTATGAAGAAGGTGGCCAGTTAACGGAATTGGTGCGACGAAAACCGTATTCTGTCCTTTTATTTGATGAAATTGAAAAAGCCCATTCGGATACGTTTAATTTGCTTTTGCAAATTTTGGATGAAGGACATCTTACGGATGCAAAAGGACGAAAAGTGAATTTCAAAAACACGATTATTATCATGACCAGCAACTTGGGTTCAGAATTGATCCTAAACGCAGGGTCAAGCGGCCCCATGGGATTTGCTCAGTCTGATGAAGGAACGTCCGAGGAAACGGAAACAAAATCTGCCGTGCTTGGTTTGCTGAAAGATCATTTCAGACCGGAATTTCTCAATCGTATTGATGAAACCATTGTGTTTCATTCTCTTTCACAAGAAGATTTGCACAAAATTGTGCATCTGCAACTTGATCTTGTTTGTGCACGGCTCAAATCACAGCGTGATATTCAGTTGGTGATAAAAGATGACGTGATTGAATGGCTTTCACGCATTGGGTATGACCCTCAATATGGGGCACGACCACTCAAACGCGTGATCCAAACACACATCCTTGATCCGCTTGCGCTCAAGATTGTTTCGGGAGAAATAAAAGAAGGAAAAACCATTGCTATGAGCGTAAAAGACGGGACAATCTCCTTTCAAACAAAGAAATAGATAAAAGAGGGGTTATTCCCCTGTTTTATTGTCGAAAACAAAAAAAACCGCTATACTTTTTGGGCATATGCGATCTCTTTTTTGTTTGCTTGCCATCTTCATTTCCTTATTTGAAAGTTCTGGTATTGCCCATGCAACAACATTGGATTTTAATCCAAATTTTTTGCTTTCAGATGAGGCTATGACGGACACAAGTGCTATGACCAAAGAAGAAATCCAACACCTTTTGCAAAGAGGAACACTGGCCACCTACACATCTGAAAATATCTTAGGGCTCAAAAAATCTGCCGCTGATATTATTTATGAAACAGCGCTGGAGTTTCAGTTAAATCCGCAATTCCTTCTTGTTCTGCTGCAACGCGAACAAAGTTTGGTTGAAAACAAACAACCCTCCCTTTCAAACTATGATTGGGCTATGGGCTATGCCATTTGTGATGATTGTTCAAAAAATGACCCGCTCTTGCAATCGTACAAAGGATTTGGAAAGCAGGTGTACTTTGGCGCAAAACGTATTCGAGAAACGTATTTAACAGAAATGGAAAACAAAGGGAAAACGTTTACAGGGATTGGCCCAGGTATTGCCACAACGATTGATGGTATGCAGGTTTTACCAGAAAACATGGCAACAGCAGCTCTTTACACATACACCCCGCATTTGCATGGAAACAAAAATTTTGTCGCGATTTGGAATCGTTGGTTTCAGAATCAATTTTTGGATGGAACCTTGGTGCAAAATGAAAAAACAGGCGCTGTCTGGCTTATTCATAATCAATCAAAACGTCTTATTACCTCAAAAGCAGTTTTATATTCGCGATTCAATCCAAAAAGTCTGATTCGCGTGAGTGAGAAAGAATTGGCATCATATGAAAGCGCGGATCCGATTCGGGTGCCAAACTATTCCCTTTTGCGATCAACCAAAGGAACAGTGTATTTGATTGTTGATGATACAAAACGTGGATTTGTCTCACATCAAGCATTTATTCGTTCTGGATTTTTGGATGATGAAATTGTGGATGCCACAGAGGAAGAGTTGAATGATTTTGTGGATGGTGATCCTATCACAGAAAAAACAACATACGCGCAAATGGCCTTGCTACAAGATACAAAAACAGGAGGTGTGTTCGCGGTTGAAAACAATGAAAAACATCCGATTTTTTCAAAAGAGATTTTGCTTTCTCACGTCCAGAGCCCAGAGTTAAAACGTGTTTCCACAAAAGAATTGGATAAATTCCAAACAAGCGACCCGCTTTTGTTTCCTGATGGAACATTAATGGGAGCCAAAGGTTCGCCGGATGTGTTTGTGGTGGAGCACGGTAAACGTCGCCCGATTGCCGATGAAGCCACGTTTGATGCCTATGGCTGGAAGTGGCATCAAGTTGTTTGGACGAACGAACGATCCGTCTTGCTTCACCCACTTGGTTTACCTGTTTCAAACGTCTTAGATTCAGACGTATCGATTTCGACCGCATCAAATTAATATGATTGTTTACTCCGCCTTTATTCCACACACTCCTTTGCTTATTGAAGGGGTTGGAAAAGAAAACACACAAAAGTTTCAAGCAACACTTGATGCCATCCGTTTGGTTCGCGAAGAATTGTACACAACCCATCCGGATACGATTGTTTTGATTTCTTCTCATGGTCACATTCACGCGGATGCGTTTTCTGCAAACTCACACGTATCTTACGAAGCCCATCTGGCGGATTTTGGTGATTTAACCACACACACCAACTATCGTTCAGATATTCCGCTTATTCATGACATTCAAAATGAGATGTGGAAACAAGAAACACCATTCACGCTTGATTCATTTGAAAAAATGGATTATGGATTTGGGGTTTCTTCTTTGTTGCTCATGCCGTATAAAATAAAACCGCTTCTTGTTCCTATTTCACACAGCACACTCTCGGCAAAATCTCATGTGCAATTCGGTCGTGCTCTCAAAGAAGTTTTGTCTGCCTCACACAAACGGATTGCCGTCATTGCAACCGGAGATTTGTCGCACGCGTTGTCATCTGATTCACCGGCAGGATTTAGACAAGAAGGTATCGAGTATGATGAAAAAATCATCTTAGCCCTGCAAAATGCATCACTGTCTCAACTGCTTTCTATGGATGCAGAAATGGTGGAAGCCGCGTCTGAATGCTCCTATCGTCCTTTACTTATCTTGTTTGGTGTCTTAGAAAAAGTACCCATCCAACCTGAGGTTCTGTCTTATGAACATCCGTTTGGGGTTGGAGAACTTGTTGTTGATTTTCATGTTCCGCTATGATCGCAGAAGTTTTGCCTGTTAAACGTCTTCCTCGATCCATGCGTGGTTTTGATTATGAAATTCCACGCACACTTGAAGCAACCGTCAAACGTGGCTCATTTGTGATGACCATGCTCAGAAACGAAACTTGTTTGGGTGTGGTCGTGAGAATCAAAGATCACCCCTTTCGAGAAGTGAAGCTCAAAGAAATCGATTCAGTGATTCATGATAGCCAGCTTACACAACAAGAGCTGAGTTTTTTTGAATGGCTGTCAGAAGAATTGGCACAATCTGTTTCAACACTTTTGTATACATTTTTGCCGGATGTTCCACAGCAAAAACAACAAGCACAAAAAAATGATTTTGAAAAAATTGCCTTTACCTTGTCTCGATCAGAAACATCATCACTTTTAGGTCAGGCCTCGCTCTTGTGCGAACGACGTAAAGCATTTGTTTACAGTGCAGATCTCAAACGCTCGGCTGCCCTTATTTCATTTTTTGCCAGAGAAAAAGCCGATCAAAAAATTGTCGTTTTGGTTCCAAACGTTCAAGATGCAAAAAAAATGGCCATGGCACTTTCTTTTTTATCGCCTCTTTTATGGACAGGTGAAGATGGTATCAAAAAACGATTTTATACCTGGAAACGATTTCAGAGCATGGATCAAGGTCTTCTTATTGGAACAAAATCCGCTTTGTTGTCCATTGCCTCAAACACAACCACTATTTTTGTGGTCAAACAACAGCACGAACACCATGGCCAACATGAACAAAATCCCTATTTTGATGTCCGTCTTGTAGCCGAGCGCTATGCAGATTTGCACCAGCTCAATTTTTTTGCTCTTGATCGATCCATGAGCACAGATGCTTTGTCACATTTTCCACCAACCCATCAAATCGGTCACCCTACCTCTGTGCCACCTATTCAGTGGATTGATAAACGTGTTGAATCACTCACCCCATCTCAACTTCACCTTCTTCCCTATCGAACCGAAATGATGATTCAGCAATACCTTGAATCCGGCAAACGGGTTTTGATTGCCTATAACAAGACGCAAAAAAGTCAATATATTGAATGTTCCTCTTGTCACACTATTATGCGGTGTTTGTCATGTAAAAATGTGCTGTCTGAAGAAGCTTTGGTCATGCGTTGTGTGCGATGTAAACAGGCTGAGCCAAAATTATTGTCCTGCCCTCTTTGCAAACAATCGCTATTCACCACAAAAGGGATTTCAAACAATTCTCTTGCACAAGATCTTGCCTCACAATTCCCTCATACAAAAATTTGTTTGGTAGATAAAGAGCATCCGGATATAGATCCTTTGTCACAGGTGATTTTAGCTACGAGTATTTATCCGGAAACGATCTTTCATCCGTTTAGTCAGGAGACGTTTGGATGTGTGATTCTGCTTGATGCGGATGCACCGCTTTTTTATCCATCCATCCGAGCCACAGATCGTGCCATGTATCAGTTGGAAACCTGGCGATCCATCGCACAAATTCATCAGGCGGATTATTATGTTCAAAGCGGATCTGTTTCTTTGTTTGACGATATGTATGCAAATCCACACCTGTTTTTAGCAAAAGAATTGGACGAGCGCACCGCATATCAACAACCTCCTTTCTGGCACAAAGCCTGTCTGTGGCTACCAAAAGAAGAGCTGCGCAAAACAGAAATATTGACCAATGCTTTAATCCAAAAAATACGAAAATCCGTTCCAGGAGTTCAATTGTTGGGAGTGGCACAAGATGATAAAAAAGGAAAACGGTTGGATGTGTTGTTTTTGCCAAGTGATCGTCAAGAAATACTAAAATTATTTAAACAACTACCCGATTCCATTCGGATTGACACGCAAGCAGATTTGCTTTAAACTCATTCTTTGCTATGACAAAACGAACCATCCTCACTTCCCCTGATGCCGAACTGAGAAAAGTTTCTCAAGAAATATCTTTGGATGAAATTCAGCATCCAGAAACCATGAAGCTCATCAAAGACATGAAAGAAACCATGAAGTTGGAAAATGGCATTGGGATTGCCGCTCCTCAAATCAACGTACACAAACGAGTGATCATTGTTGATGTTGGCCAAAATCAACCACAAGCCTTTTTCAATCCAAAAATCACCTCACACTCACTCATAAAAACAGAAAGTGAGGAGGGATGTTTATCCGTGCCAGGCGTTTTTGGCATTGTAAAACGACATAAATCCGTAACGGTTGAAGCCTCCACAGAACAAGGTGTGCTGGAAAAATTTCGTGCAGACGGTTTACTCTCCATTGTGTTTCAACATGAAATCGATCACTTAGATGGTATTTTGTTCATTGATAAGGTTCTCCGATATACGGCTCATCCAAAACTTTGATATGCGCATTGTTTATTTTGGAACCCCAGCTTTTTCTGTACCATTTTTATCTGCGTTGGTTTCAAAACCAAATGTGGAATTTATTGGTGTTGTAACCCAACCGGATAAACCTGTTGGTCGCAAAGCTGTTCTCACAGCTCCAGAAACAAAAGAATTTGCCCTTGATCACCATATTCCTGTTTATCAATTCCCAAGTTTGAAAAAAGAGGAAGCATTTGAGGCCTTGAAAACCTTGCAGGCTGATTTGTTTGTGGTGTTTGCGTATGGAAAAATCATTCCTGCAAACGTTTTAGCCTTGCCACGTTTGGGATGCTTAAATGTCCATCCATCTTTGCTGCCCGAATACAGAGGTCCATCACCCATGCAGCAAGCCATCTTGGATGGCAAAGAAACAACCGGTATTTCTATCATGCTTCTGGATGAAGGCATGGATACAGGCCCAATTTTGTCGCAAATCGCTCTCAACATGAAACCAAATGAGACGCCGGAATCCTTACAACAAACGGTTGTTGAACAAGGCGTTCCATTGTTTTTGCAAACACTGGATGATTGGGCAGAGCAAAAAATCACACCCAAACCTCAGGCAGAAGAAGGTGTGAGTGTCACACATTTGTTTGAAAAAGAGGATGGGAAAATGAATTGGAATAATGAGGCTATGCACCTTGAAAGACAGGTCCGAGCCATGAAACCATGGCCTGGGGCTTGGTTTGTTTGGAAATTAGATGATCATGAAACGATCATAAAGGTTCATGAAGCCGCTGTGTCTCACACACAAAAAGATGTACCGGGCGCAGTTTTTTGTGAAGATGGACGTGTGTTTGTTTCGTGCAAAGCAGGAAGTCTTGAACTCATCACCATACAACCGGAAGGAAAACAAAACATGTCCGCTTCAGATTTTGTTCGCGGAAAGCCCCTGTTTTGTTCTGTTGTTTTATCTTAAACCGACTGATCTTGTTGCATCACTCCGGCCATGCTTGGCTGGGGTGATGTTTGTTTTGGTTCAGGGACAGTTGTGTACACGTGAATTATTGGTGAGGTTGGCAAAAAGGCGTAAATAAGCAGAATCGTGCCAAGACCAATGGGGTGATTTACGTATGGCGAAAATGTATGTGTAGCAAGCAAAAACATGGTGGCTCCAATGAGCCAAAGATGGATCCAGGCCTGTTCGGTTTCTTGCGTACGAAAAAGCACGAAAAGAAATGAAATAAACAAAACCGCAAACGAAAGAGGACCGAGAATACCCATTTTTAGCCACAGCTCAAGCCAACCCCATTCCATGGCATAAGTTGTCCATGTTCCATCAGGATAGATGGCGCGGGCTCGCGGATCATCAGTTTTGAAGGTAACGGTTTTTCCAAATCCACTTCCGGTCACAGGATAAAGTTGTATTCGATCAAGCATCACCGGCAGCAAATTCCAGCGACTTGAAATCGCCACATCATCAGAATCCATGGCTCTTGAACTAAACAGATCAGAAATTCCCCATCCACTCATATGATTTGCCGGGATCGGAAAAAGGAATAACAACATAATCAAAACCAACGCGCTCACACCGGAAAAAATCAGTTTTCCAAATCCGGATAGCATTTGCTTAACACAAATCCATTTCTTCCAAAATAGGGCAATCAAAAATACAGGGGCCGTTACGATAAGTCCAAACCAGAAGCTGCGAGAAAAACTGAGCAAAATGATAGAGATACTTGTGGAAAGACACACAAACGAAATCCAGAATTCTTTTTTTGTTTGCTTTTGAAAGACAAACGGTAACAAGGCAAACACAAAGAGGATTACAAAAAATTGCGTTTGTTCAAAGACACGATAAAATCCGTTTCCATAACGCGTGATTTCAATGAGTCGAATGTCTCGCAAAAAAACATAGAGGGTGCGCAGAACATCTTCTGAAAAATGCGTGTAGGCGTAAAAAAGCAAAAGCGTTGTTGTGATGGTAAAGATGGATGCCGCAGACAACATTTGAAGAACCTGATATTTTTGCGATTTTAAAGAAAGACAGGAAAGCGGGAGTAAATATCCCAAATACAAATAGGCATTTCCATCTTTGAAAACAGCCAGTGGTGATTGATGCAAAAAGCCATTCACAAAGCCGATGACAACCGCAAACAAAACAAGCACGAACATGGAGTGAATTCGCTTGAGAATAAGTGTTTCTTTTTTGTTGATAAGGCGATACAACCAGGCCAGCATAACAGCTGCAAAAATAACCATGCGTGCGGAAACGACAAAAGAACCAAGCGATGCAAACAAAATCAAACCATGTGCATTGCTCATGAGCTCAAATAAAGCGATCCCCATCCCCCACTCCATTTTTTTTGCACTCAATACAAAGGTGAGCAAAAAAAGGAAGATCAAAAATATCCAGGAAGCATTAGAAAAATAGGCTACGGCAGCAACAGGCAACAACAAAGCATAAGCCAAAAGATATTTTTTAAAATCAGTTCCAAAAAATTGTTCAATCATACAAATGATGTTTGTTTATGATGCACTGTTTTGCTTCATCATATTTTTGAATAGCTCGCGGTTTCCAGCGAATCACCTGCCAAGGAAATCGAATGAGTGGTGAAGGGAGCCAAAAGGAAATGCGTTTTTCTGAGGCGTCTTTTGTGACCTGATACAAAATGTTTGGCACAAACTGACCTGTATTCCCTTTTTTGAGCATGGTGAGCCAAAGGTCCCAGTCCTGAAATCGTTTTAGAGAAGGATCAAATCCTGGAAAAGCCGTACGTTTGATAAGAGCACTTGTATGGATGAAATTTTCTTTTTTCAGTCGGACAGGATCAAAGGGATAGGATGAACAGACTTTCCATCCCCACATAAATCCAGAATAGGCGTAGGAGGCCTCGGGATGCGATCTCAGCGTTGTTTCCAGGGTTTGGAGCATCTGTGGCTTCATCACAATGTCCGCATCGCAAAACAACACCAAAGAGCCACATGATTGTTCAAATCCGTTGTTTCTTGCTACGGGTGCGCCTTGGTTGGTTTGTTTGATCAAAACGATTTTGGATAGATACGGTTTCAAAACCTCATAGGTCTGATCTGTTGACCCATCATCCACAACAATCACCTCGTCTGGCAAGCGGGTTTGCGCAAAAATCGAATCAAGACACGCTGGCAGTGTTTTTGCGTGTTGAAAGGTCGGGATAATAATGGAAATGGTTTCTGCCATATTAGCTATCCAAAAATTCTTTCAGCTTGTTCCATTGCTGATCACACAAAAACGTAGAAGCCACACGTTCTCGGGCTTGGTTGCCTAATTGAAGGCGTTTTGTTTGATCCTCGAATAGCTCAACAACCGAATCAAACAGTTCATCCTCTGTTTTCACCAAGACACCCGTTTCTCCATCAATAATCGCTTCATCAATTCCGGACATGTTTGTTGAAATAGACGGCACACCAAATGAAGCGGCTTCCAAAAATACCAATCCAAATCCTTCTTTATCAACCGGATCATCCACGACCGGCATCACAAACATATCGGCTGATTGATAAAATGATTCAAGCTGTTCATTTTCAATGTCTGTGTGTAGAACAACGATTTGATCAAGATGGAGTTCTGAGATTTTCTTACGAATCACCGTTTCCATAGGCCCTGATCCAACAATATCATATCGAACAGACCAATCCGGATGCCGTTGTTTGAGTTTGGAGAGCATAGTGAGCACGCGCACATGCCCTTTTCGTGCCACCAATCGACCAACCGTCAACAGGTGAAATTTATTTGTTGGCGATTTTTGAAAGGAAGAAACAGACACAAGACATGGATAAATAACCATGCTTTTTTTAACACCAAACGCTTGTTGAAGCTCTTGATCCAACGATTGACTATTTGCGATAACACAAAGAGCCTTGTTCAAAATTTGGCGCAAAAGAAATCGTTTCCAAGATGATTGTTTTCCAAGTCGAATATCCATTCCGTGCGTTATCACCAGGTATGGTTTGTGCGTAAACCATGAGGCCAAAAAGGCAGCCGTTCCAAACGGAAGAACATGGCTCACCAAAACAACATCATAGGTTTGTTTCTCTCGCACACAAATCCAAAGCGATTTGAGCCAATGCGGCCAAATATATTTCCAAGACAAAGTTTCCTCAGATGGCGAAATAACGCGCATTTGATCCTGAAAAAACGTTTTGGCATCAGACAAATAGCGAGCCACACCACCGCGGTTTGGTGGATAATCCGGTGTGAGCAAAAGAATACGCTTTTTGCTCATACGGTTTTCTTTAAAATACCTCTTATGATTTTAACATCGCCTATGGTGATGGATCGGCTCACAAGCAAAACGCACGCATACACAATGCCGCACAGCGGAATAAGCACGATCCAATGAACAAATGGCCGAATAAGATACCCAACAAGGAGCATACAAAGACCACTTCCTATAATTCTGCCCACAATATCAAACAATCGCTTAAACGAAATAAGGGCAAATCGTTTTTTTACAAAATACGATTCAATGATCAATAGTGAAGTGAAATTGATAAGCGATGCCAAAGCCGCGCCATATAATCCAAACGCGCGAATGAGCACAAAAAAGCTGGTACAGCTGATCACAAGCATGGCGATCATGGAAACGGTTTTGTCGTTTTGATAGCCGGATGCATTGAGCAAAGCCCCAATAGGAAAATCCCAAAAAATCGGAAACAAAACAAAAATGAGCAAACGCAAAATCTCGACTGATGATTGATATCCCCCGCCTGTTAGACGAATCATTGGTTCTGAAATAAGCCAGACACCAAAAATGATAGGTGTAGCTAAAATGGTTGTGTACCAAATGGAGCGTTCAAATGTTTCGCGCCCACGAACCGGATCTGTGGCAAATAAGGCACTCAGGCGCGGATACAAAGCTGAGGAAAACACCATGGGCAAAAATTGGAAGGCATAGGTGAATTTGTATGCAACACTGTAAACACCTAATGAAGTTGCATCTAAAAATTTAGAAATGATAATAGTGTCAATATAGGAATAAACTTTGACACATGCACCAGAAATCGCAAATGGAAGCGATGAGATCAACAACCATTTGAGCATGACCTTATTTAGTTTTGGAACAAGCATGCTCCATCCGTACGTTTTAATGACTTTTGATGAGGCAATGATGAGGTTGACAGTGCTTCCGCAAATGAGAGCCGCAATCAACAAGGTGATGGATGGAACGAATGTCAAAATAAGAATACCAAAACCTGTGGTTGTGAGTTGCCCCAAAAATAATCCCAATGATTCAAATTGCAGCTGTTGTTTTCCGCGCAAGACTCCATAAAACAAATAGCCAATGGAATCAAGTGTCATGACCAGTGTGGTCAAATAGATGAGATGACGAACACTTACCTCATAAGAAAGGATATTGGCCGCGACAATAACGACACAAACAGAAATAATATCCAAGACAAGCTTTATGCCAAGGCCAAGTTTAGCCAATTCCTTTGTACGCTCAGGTGTTTTGGCGATTTCACGAATCAGCACATTCATGACCCCAAGATCTGTAAAAACCGAAAACATGGTCACAAACGATGTGACCAAAAAATACGTGCCGGTTTGCTCCGGTTTCATGGTTCTGGCAACAAACAAAAAATAGACAAAGGCAATCATTTTTTGTCCAATGGAGCCAATCGTAATAAACAATGTGTTCCTGGTGAGCTGTCCTTGCATGGGGTCAGTTTACGTGAAAATCCATCTTTTGTAAATCAAAAACCTTGCGCACAGGCAAGGTTTTTTGATTAACGTTTTGACCATTGTGGTGAACGTCGGGCTGACTTTTTTCCGAATTTTTTTCGTTCACGGATGCGCGCATCACGTGTGACAAATCCCTGTTTTTTCAAAACGGTTTTGTATTCAGGGTTAAAATCAATCAGCGCACGGGCAATCCCAAGTCGGATACTGTTTGCTTGTCCGCTTGCTCCGCCACCTTTTACAACCACAACAACATCAAACATATTCTCAGTTCCGGTCAAAACAAGAGGGGCTTTTACGTTTTGGCGCAAAATTTCTGTTCCAAGATAGGATTCAAGAGGCCGGTTGTTGATGGTGATGGTTCCTTTTCCACCATGTTGCAATCGCACTTGCGCAACCGCACATTTTCGACGACCTAATCCAGGAGTGTATTTTGTCTTTTCTGTCATATTAGTTCTTGACAACCAAACGCTTCATGCGAGCATCACGGTGTGAATTTTTAGGCAACATGCGAGAAACAGCTTTTTTCAATACTTCTGCCGGACTTGCCGCCCACACACTTTTCATGGTTGTTACTTTCAATCCTTCTCCATATTCTGTGTGTCGGTAGTATTTCTTTTGTTCCATCTTTTTGCCGGTTACACGCATTTTTGCTGCATTCACAACACTAACCGCATCACCTGCATCCATGTTTGGTTGAAAATCAGGCTTGTGTTTTCCAATAAGCAGTGTTGCAATTTCAGCCGCAAGACGACCCGGAGTTCTTCCGTTTGCATCAATGGTTTGAATTTTTCGAGCAATGTTCTTCATATTACACAAGTTCAATTTGCACCATTTCAGCTCCATCTCCTTTTCTGGCACCCAACTTCACGATGCGGGTGTATCCACCGTTGCGTGAAAGGTAGCGAGGAGACAAAACTTCCAAAATTTTATTGACAGGGTGTTCTGTATAGAAAACTTTGAGGAGTTTTCTGCGTGTTGCTAATGTTGGTTTTTTTCCATCTGTAATGGCTTTTTCCACAAGAGATTTCACAACACGAGCTTTGACATCGGTTGTCTTCACCTTCTCGTGTAAAATAACACTCGCCGCCAAATTTTTGAGCATGGCGTTTCGTGGAGCGGTTTTTCTTCCGAGTGTTTTTACTACGTTTCGATGTCGCATATTATTCAGTCATTGATTCCTTACTTTGATGGGAAACAGGATTTTTCAAAAGAATGTTGAAGTGATCAATAAGGATTTTTACCGCTTGTTCCACCGCTTCTTCCGGTGTCATGGTTCCATCGGTTTCGATGTTCATGATCAACTTGTCATAGTTTGTGATATCACCAACACGTGTGTTCACCACTTGGTATCCCACGTTACGAATTGGAGAGAATAAGGCGTCGATCGCAATGGTTCCAATATCGTACGATTCGTTTGTTCGCTCTTCGGTTGGAGCGTATCCACGACCTCGCTTGACTACCAACTCAACATCAAAATGTGATTTGGCGTCGGTAAGATGAGCAAGGACAAGGTCTGTATTTACAATCTCAACATCCGCGTTTGGTGTAATGTCTCCGGCTGTAACGGTTTTTGCTCCGGAGGCATTGATCTTCAAGACAACTGGTTCGTCTGTGAAGACTTTCAAACGCAATGATTTAAGATTCAAAATGACCTCGAGAACGTCTTCTTTAACGTTTTCGATTGGCTGAAACTCATGGGTCACGCCTTTGATCTTCACCGCGATGACAGCCGCACCTGGCAAAGAAGAGAGCAAAACGCGTCGCAGCGCATTGCCAATGGTTGTTCCGTACCCATGAAAACAGGGTTCGACAACAAGAACGCCTTCATTTGGACGCTCACCTTTCTCAAACGTGATTGTGGATGGAAGAAGTATATTCTCCATAAAATCCTCCTTATTATTTTATCGGGAATAATATTCGACAATGAGTCGAGGGTTAAAGGCCATTTCTACATCCTCTGCCTGTGGTTCACCCGTTACCTTTCCCTCCAATTTTGCAACTTCGCAAACAAGCCATTTTGGAACCTGATTTTCTCTATGAATTTCAGCCATTTGTTTGACGACGCCTTTTTGCTTTTTGTTTTCTTTGACAGAAATCTTTTCCCCAACACGGACACTGTACGATGGGATATCAACAAGGGCATCATTAACCATCACGAATCCGTGACTGACGAGTTGTCGTGCTTGACGGCGGGTTTTGGCAAGTCCAAGTCGGTAAACCACGTTATCCAAACGCTTTTCAAGCAATTGGATCATGGCTTCTGAGGTGTTGCCTTTTGATTGAGAAGCTTTTTCAAAGTATTTACAGAATTGCTTTTCTAACAATCCATAAATTGCTTTAGCTTTTTGCTTTTCAAGCAATTGCTCTCCGTAAGAGGACAATCGAGATTTTTGCTTTCCTTGTTTTGGTCCATGAACTCCCGGAGCATATGGTCGACGTCGAACATATTTTTCCTTTCCGAGGGCGATCCCAAGACGACGAGAAAGTTTTACAATTGGAATTTGATTCTTTGCCATACACTAGACACGTCGTGGTTTTCGAGGTCGACAACCGTTATGAGGGAGTGGAGTTAAATCTTTAATAG
>Ga0172367_10004359_pt1 | contig 17688 bp, 13 predicted proteins | sample Lak10m_FD_114542 | JGI IMG/M metagenome (GOLD analysis project Ga0172367, IMG submission 114542) | Freshwater microbial communities from Kabuno Bay, South-Kivu, Congo - kab_022012_10m | ecosystem: Environmental > Aquatic > Freshwater > Lake | place: Democratic Republic of the Congo: South-Kivu...
AAACTCTAATTTAAGTGGAACTGCAGGAATCACAAACGCCAATTTAGCAAACTCAGCAATCACTATTGCCGGTACATCTACTTCATTGGGTGGTAGTATTACATTAGCAACTATAACAGGCACAAGTGGTATAGTGAGTGGTTCTTCACAAGTAACACCATTATTACCAGCAGGAACTGTTTCAGGTTCTTCGCAAATTACTTACGCATCAATTTCATCAATTCCTGCGGGTATAGTTAGTGGTGCAGCACAGGTAACTCCATTGTTACCAGCTGGTGTAGTATCTGGTTCTTCACAAGTTTATTCAGGCGTAAGTGGTGATGTTACAATCGCATCAAATGGTGTAGCAACTATCGCAGCAAATTCAGTAGCATTAGGCACTGATACAACCGGCGATTATGTTGCAAGTTTAGTAGCAGGAACAAACATTACACTTTCTAACAATAGTGGTGAAGGAGCAACCCCTACAATTGGATTAACAAATAATACAATTAGTGGTATTTCATTGGGTTCTAATTTGGCAACCCTAACAATTGGTACGGGATTAAGTGGAACATCTTATAATGGTTCATCAGCTGTAACAATTGCAAATAGTGGTGTAACATCAAACGTTGCCGGTACGGGTGTTAGTGTGAGTGGAGCAACCGGTGCAGTAACGATTTCAATTGGACAAGCAGTTGGTACATCTTCAAATGTTCAATTCGGTTCAATTGGTGTTGGAATGGCAGCAAGTGGAACATCGGGTAGAATTGATGCAGCAAATGATGTCGTAGCATTCTCTACTTCGGATATTCGTTTGAAAGAAAACATCAAACCAATCGAAAACGCAATCGAAAAAATTAGAAAGATTAGTGGTAACACTTACGATTGGAAAGTAGAATTAAAAGATGTACATGGATACGAAGGAAACGATGTGGGTGTGATTGCACAAGAAGTTGAAGAAGTATTACCACAATTAGTTCAAAACAGAGATAACGGATACAAAGCCGTAAAATATGATAAATTAGTTGCATTATTAATAGAAGGCATTAAAGAACAACAACAACATATCGATAATTTAACAATTCAAGTAGAAGAGTTAAAGAAGCAAAAAGGTTTATAATTTAATGTATGATGTATATTACACCACCGCTGGGGGACCATGGTTCAACAGCGGTGCTGATATATGGGTAACAGATTGGATAAAGGAAGTGGCACCTAACTTAGAGGTTAAACCACTTCTTTTGTTCCATAGAAAAAAACCCATAAATTACGAAGAATTTCCAATTGATATTGACCATGTTTGGGAAACCAACGAAATGGAAATTGATAGAATCCTAAAAGGAGCTAGAAAAATACATATACTTCATGGTCATTATACACCCACGACCGCAATTCACAATAATTTAGATAAAATAGATTCAATAGTATTTCACAACCTTACTAAAGTTTCGTTAATGGCCCAAATGGGTAAAGATGAATATTTACATTGGTATGGTAATTGGGAATATGAAAATGAACTTATTAATAAAATAAAAAATAAGATTTGGGTAGGATTGTATCATTTTCCATATCAAACAGAGAACTTACATCACATTCCAAATTATTATCAATTTATACAAAATAAAGAATTAATAGATTCTTTTAACATAGGATTTGCAGCAAGAGCCGAAGGTAGAAAAAATCCGGAGTATATGGATGGATTACCTAGTTTTATTTCTACAAATTCAGAAACATTTAACAAATATTATAAACAAAAATACGGATATAAATTTGAAAAATCTAAAATTTATAAATTTGATTTTAAATTTAAAGATAGATTTTACAAATTAGATTGGGGTATTTCACATTCTTGCTTTGAATATGAACCATTTGGATATGGTATTTTTGAAGCAGTTGATTATGGAAAATTACCAATACTACATGAAAAATGGCATGTACCACTTGATTACAAATACAAAGCAGATAGTAAAGATTCTTTTAAAGAAGTTTATCAAATGATTTGTAGAGATGATTATGAAACCCGTAAAACGGAATTTAACAAATTAAAAGAGTGGATGATTAAACATTTTTCAGATAAACAATTATGGAAACAAAAACTTTTAGATATTTATAACAGATAATTTATACTACTATGCCAAGAACCAATTTATCATTAGGAAATTTATTTAGAGCAGTTAGTGGTTCAGTAAGAGCCGGCGCTGTATCTTTAGGTGGATTGAACGGAGGAACATCTAACACAAATATGTTAGGTTTTGCATTTGATTCAGTAACAGTAACTCCACCAACTTTTACATATATTGTAGAAAGTACAACTGAAAATGCTTTTTTCTCATTTGGAACTTCCGGCTCATTTGTAGCAAGTAAAGTAGCAGTACAATCTAATAACTTTACTTGTTCTTTTAACAATGCAAACTTTTCAGTTGGTTTGGCAACTTTAGGAACTCATCCAACATTCCCAATAACACCAGCAGCAATTGCAGCATCTAACTATTCAGAGGCATCGGCAACACTTACAATGGGATATGCAGATGGATATAACTTAGCAGCAACAAATTATGGTGAAGCTGGTAAGCAAACAAAAGTATTATACGCAGTGGATGTTTATAATACAATCAACCAACCTGATTTCTGTTTATTATTTGGAACTAAAATTCAATTAGCAAACGGAAGTGAAGTGAATGTAGAAGATTTAAATGTTGGAGATCAAATAAAAGCATGGGTTCCTACTGGATTACCAGATGAATCTTTGACAGTTGATAGTCAAGAAACAGAATGGAGATTTTTCCACTCAGAAATATTAGATGGAACTGAACAAACAGTAACTGTGCAAGATTTAACATTTAATTTTGCAGAAGGATATTTCTCATTAAATAATGGATTAATTAAAGCAACGGAAACTCACCCACTTTATGTTTATTGTAATGAAATCAAAAAATATAAATTTAAAAATGTAGGTGATATACTTCCTGGGGATAAATTAGTAATGCAAGACCAAACAGAAGTTGAAGTATTTAATATTGAAGTAGTTGAAGATGATGTTGAAATTGTGACCGTGAATGTTGAAAATGCGGACGTATATATTTCAAATGGTTTAATATCACATAATAAAGGAACAACAACACAACCATATATTCCATCAACAGGTTTGAGATTGTATGTAGACCAATATAAAACAGCATCATACAATTCAGGAAGTGCTGCAGCAGACTGGCTAGATTTGAGTGGATATAATACAGGTTTAAGACCTGCAGGTGTAACAAACGCTGCAAGTATTACCGGTGGTAACCCAACATCTACAAATGGTGCAACTAGGAAAGCATCTTTTGCAACATTTAATGGTACTAACCAATTTTTCTATAAAGATAAAACTACAAACATCAATGGTGGATATTCACAATTTAATGTGAACACAGGCACAATTCACGTTTGGGTTAGACCAACAACAACATTAGGAACATCATCTAGATTTATTTTTGATTATGCAGGATATTATGGTTTAGCAATCGAATCGACTGATAACTCAGCATTAAATAGAATTAAATTTTACGGTAGTTCATTGGGTAATAGTGCACAACTAACAACATCATTATCTACCGGTGTGAATTATTTGATTTCCGCAACATTCCAACCATCTGGAACATGTACAGTATATGTTGATGGTTCTTCAATAGGAACATTTACATCATCCGCATTTACCGCACCATCCTCAACGGATTATGTGACAATTGGTTCGAATAGTGCAAGGAATTCTTTTTGGAACGGTGGTATCAATGCAGTATTGTTCTATAATGTATTACAAAGTTCAACAACGGTGAATCAAGTATACGATTATTTCAAAGTGGCATTAAAGTAATTATTGGTGTTTTGGAATAAAATATTATATTTATAATAGATAAAAACTAACTTATTAAATAGAAGATAACATGGCAGAAAAATTAGTATCTCCTGGTGTATTTACGAGAGAAAATGACCTTTCATTTTTACAACAAGGTGTTGCAAACATTGGAGCAGCATTCATTGGACCATTTTTAGAAGGACCAGTGGTTCCTACAATAGTAAACTCACAGGCAGAATTTCAATCATTATATGGAAGTGCAGATGGAACTTATTATACCCCTTTAGCAGTACAAAATTATTTAAGAGAAGCAGGAACTGCAACAATTTGTAGAGTAGCTGGGGTAGGTGGTTACGTTGAAAACGCCCCTTTATTATTAACTGCAACTTCTGGTTCAGTATCAGCATCTTTAGGTATTTTATTCAATACATCAGGTAGTGCAAATGCAGGTTTTGCAAACGCACAATGTACAGGTTCAATAGCAGGTAATGGAGATTTCGTATTGAGAGGCACTGGTCTTGATGTATCAGCATCTTTAGACCCACAAGATACAAACGATATCGAAGCAGTATTTGGTAATTCAGCATTTGGTTCTAAAAATCCTTATGTATATGGATTCTTTAAAAATGCATCTATGACATTTGATGCATCCTGTGATTCTTCAGTATTTATATTGGATGAACAACGATTTAACTTTGATGCACAGGAAGCATTGACTCCAATGATTAAATCACAAACTATTAGTGGTGATAGATACGACTTATTACAATTCGAAACTTTAGGTGTTGGAAATAAATCAAACACTAAAGTTAAAATTGGTATTACAAATATTAAAGCAGCAGGTAGTGTAAATGGTACTGATTATGGTACATTTACTGTTGTTGTAAGAGATTTTGCTGATACTAATAAGAAAAAGATAGTATTGGAAACATTCGCAAATGTAAACTTAGACCCTAACTCTCCAAATTATATTAGTAGAGTAATTGGTGATAGAAAATTATCAATAAATTCTTTAGGTAAAATTACTGAAACAGGTGATTGGGTAAACAATTCAAAATATGTTAGAATTGTAAACTTAAACGAAAATGCACCAGTTCAAGCAGTACCTTTCGGACACGATAAATATTCTTTACCAGTTTCAGCATCAGCAGCTAAAGGTGCATTTAGTATCCCTGCTGTAACATTCTCAACAGGTTCAGTAGCACAATCTGGTTCTATATTAGTTCCTGGTATTGATTTAGATAACAATACTGATAATAATATCTACTTAAAACCAATTCCAACAGGAGCAGGTAAAGGCTCTAACTCTGTATTCGGATTAGATACCGCTGCACAAAATACTTTAGTAGTTGGTGATAGTAGAGCACAATTCATTGTAGCATTCCAAGAAGGATTTGATGGTATTAATCCAGCAACTGAAATCAAAAAAGGTGCTGATATATCAGGTCCTAACTCACAAGGATTTAACTTATCATCTTCTACATCTTCGGGTTCAGTAGCGTATATGAAAGCAATTAACGCTTTATCAAATACAGATGAATTTGATATTAATATGGTAGTTGCACCTGGCGTTATACAAAGTCAACATTCTTATATTGCACAGGCATTAGTAGATTTAGTAGAACAAAGAAGTGATGCGTTTTTAATACTGGATGGTGTTGTAGCAAATGATACTATTACAAATGCAGTAGATAAAGCAGGTGATATTGATTCAAACTATGTAGCATCTTACTATCCTTGGGTTAAAACAATTGATATAAACACAAATAAATTAATCACAGTTCCACCATCAGTATTATTACCAGGTGTATTCGCAGCAAACGATAGAGTAGCAGCAGAATGGTTCGCACCAGCAGGTTTGAATAGAGGTGGTTTGACAGGTGCAGTAAGTGTATTGAATAGATTAACCCAATCTGAAAGAGATACTCTATATGATGGTAAAGTAAACCCTATTGTAATATTCCCAGGTGTATCAAATCCAGTAGTGTTCGGACAAAAAACATTACAAGATAAACCATCTGCATTAGATAGAATCAACGTAAGAAGATTGTTATTATCTGTGAGAAAGTTTATCGCATCTACATCAAAGTATTTAGTATTCGAACAAAATACATCTACAACAAGACAAGCATTCTTAAATATTGTTAATCCTTACTTAACAGGTATTCAACAAAATCAAGGTTTATACGCTTTCAGAGTTGTTATGGATGAAAGTAATAATACTCCTGATGTTGTGGATAGAAACATCTTAAAAGGTGCTATTTTCTTACAACCAACTAAGACAGCTGAATTCATTCAAATTGATTTCAACATCTTACCAACAGGAGCAACTTTTGAGGGATAATTTTAAAAACAAATATTTATATAAAATAAATAAATAAATAAATCGAAGAAAATGCCACAAGTTTTAACATACGACCAAATTTTTTATAAGCAGTGGGAACCTAAGTTAGCCAATAGATTCTATATGGAATTAACTCCTGGAATACCAGCGTATATGGTAAAAACAGCAGGAAGACCTACATTCACATCTGAAGTAGTTGAATTAGACCATATCAATGTAAAAAGAAAGATTAAAGGTAAATCAAACTGGGATGATATCACAGTAACACTTTATGACCCAATTGTTCCTTCAGGAGCACAAGGAGTAATGGATTGGATTAGATTATCACACGAATCATTGACAGGTAGAGATGGTTACGCAGCATTCTACAAAAAGACTGTCACTTTCTACGCTTTAGGACCAGTAGGTGATAAAGTTGAACAATGGACTTTGGAAGGTTGTTTTATTTCTCAAGCAAACTTTGGTGAGATGGATTGGAGTAATGCAACTGACCCAGTATCAATTGAATTAACTTTAACATTCGACCAAGCAATCTTAGAATACTAATCGTATTTAGAAATTATAAAGAGAAGGGGAGCAGAAATGTTCCCCTTTTTATTTTTTTAGAAATAGAATATATATAATAAACAACAAAGTTATATTATGGAGCAAAATTTAGACCCTCAATTTTCAAGAGGATTAGGACCTCAACCACAACAATATCAAAGAAACTATCCGTTTCCAACTGAAATTATAAGTTTACCATCTAAAGGATTATGTTATCCTGAGGGACATCCATTGGCAAAAGGTGAAATTACGGTTAAATTGATGACAGCAAAAGAAGAAGATATTTTAACTTCAACCAATTTAATTACAAAAGGTGTACATATTGATAAGTTATTAGAATCAATTGTTATTGAACCCGGAGTTAAACCAGAAGATTTGATGGTTGGTGATAAAAATGCAATATTAGTTGCAAGTAGAGTATTGGCATTTGGACCTAATTACCCTGTACAAATCATAGATAAATTTACAGGAGAACAAGAAGAAGTGAATATTGATTTGGGAAAAATTCAAGTAAAAGAATTAGATGAAACATTGTTAAATAGACAAAATGAATATGATTTTGTTTTACCTATTTCCAAAACTCCTATTAAATTTAAATTATTAACTCATGGTGATGAAATTGCAATCAAAAAAGATGTTGAAGCAATAGTAAAAGTAACATCAATGGGTGGAGAAATTACAGCAAGATATAGAAGAATCATAGTAGAAGTAAATGGAAGTAGAGATTTAGGAACGATTTCTGATTTTGTATCAAATAGATTATTAGCAGGTGATAGTAGAGGTCTTAGAAAAGAAATTCAAAGATTAACACCTGATTTGAATTTTACATTTGAACACATCTATTCTACGGGTGATACGGAGGCACTTCGTATACCTTTCGGGGTTGACTTTTTTTACCCTTCCGAGTAATTATAGTGTAATTTTACACGACCAGATATTTCAAATGATATATTATTCAAATGGTGGATTTAATTGGAATGACCTTTATTTTATGCCAACTAAATTAAGAGAATTTTATTGGAAAAAATTGTTAGATACAAAAGATAAAGAAAAAGAAGAACACGAAAAAGCTTTGAATAAAGCAAAGGGTGGTAGTTCGTCTAAAACTAAAAGAAAATAATATTTATACATAAAGTATTATTATGTCCAAAAAGAGATTAGTAGAAGTAAATATGTTTTCTAAACTTTGGGATTTATTTTTGAATGCAAAGGAAAAAAATAAAGAACAAGAGTTTATTAAAAAAATGATGAAAACCGATCCTGAGTTGGGTAAAATATATCATAGCTGGAATAATAGTTTAGATAATACTTTACGTGCAATCAAAAATGCCAAAGATAAAAAAGGAATGGATACTACAAAACTTAAAAACATTCTTAAGAAACAATACTAATGGCAGATAAAAAAGAACTAAGAGCATTAGCCGGAGAAGCAGCTGCATATAGACAGGAATTAGAAAGAGCAGATGCAAAATGGAAAGAACTTAACAGAGAAATTAAAGAAAATAAAAATTTAGTTGGTGCTGCTAAGGCTAAAATTGATGCTCAAATAAAATCTTTAGAAAAACAATATAATACTCAAAAAGATTTAAAAGATGCAATCAAAGAGGCAGCTAATGAACAAAAAGATTATCTTAGACAATTAAAAATAATTGAAAAAGAAGAAGCAAAAGCAACTGCACAAAAATTAGCAGATACTGAAAAAATTGCAAAAGCACAACAAAAAGCAGCAGATGACTTAAGACAAAGAGTCGAAACCCTAATAGATGATAATGAAGAATATTTAGATTTAAATACTGATATTACAAAATCATTTGGTAAAACAACTGCACAAGCAAAAATGCTTGAAAAAGCATTAAAATCAACAAAAACAATTTCCGGAGAATTTGCATCATTTGTAGAAGGTTCTGTTAAATATACACAAGAAGAAAAAGAAAAATTAGTTGAAGTAGCAGAACAATATGCTACAATTAATAAAAGTATAATTCAAGGTGCAGTAGAAAATAAAAAAGGTATTATTAATGCAAAACAATACAGTCAAGCCGTTACTGAGTCAGCAGGTGAGTGGGATAAAGTAGATGCAAGAATAGAAGATATACTTGAAAAATATCCAGAATTAAAAGGGATGATGGATAAAATGAGTGTAAGTGTTGGACAAACTGCACAAGGTGGTAAATCCACAGCAGGGTCAGCGATAGCAAAACAAAAATCCCAACTTGCATCGGATGCATTAGGAGCGGCGTTTGGAGTTACACCTGAAATGGAAAAAGGAGTTAGTGGTGTAGGAGATATTATAGAGGGTGCCAGTTTGTCTGCTACCGGAGTAGGTGCGGGTTTAGGTGGTGTTATGATGGGATATGGTGCATTAAAACTAGCAGGTTCTTATTCTGATGTAATGGCTAAACTTAATCCAAGAAAGATTATTGATATTGAAAGAGCATATGATGCAATAACCAAAACTCTTGAAAATCAAATCGACCAATTAAAACAATATGCTGAAATACAAGCAGGCATTCCTGGTTTAAAAGCTGATTTGAATTTTAGAGAAACAATGGCAAAAAATACAGCAGCTTTTAATGCAGCATCAAAAACTGCATTTTTTGGCTCTGGTTTGGGAAGTCCTAAATACGCAGCCAACCAATTACAATTAGCAGGTGTGGGTGCAGAATCGATAGTATCTGCAATGTCCGAAGTTTCAAAAACGGCAGGTTCGGCAATGAAAGGATTAGGAGAGGATGTTGCAGTATTTAGTAAAAAAACAGGTGTAGGAACAGGTGAAATAGGTAATATATTAAAAACAATAAGAATTTTTGATGGAACCGGTGGTAGCCAAGCATTTTCGACTATGGAGACCAGTTTATCAAGAGCAGCAAAAGATGGATATAATTTAGCGGATATTACAGGGCAATTAGCAAATTCGGCAGAAATAGCAGCAGAATTTAATGTAAATAGTTATAAAGCATTATTAAAACAAATTACAGCAACAAGACAATTGGGTGGTGATTTTGATAAGATTGCAAATGCCGGAAAGAGTATGGTTTTAAACTATAAAGATAGTATTAAAGCCGAAATGACATTGGGTGCTATATTAGGTGAGAATGTTGATTTATCACAAGTTAGAGCATTATTTGCAGCAGGTAGAGCATCTGAAGCATTTGCATTATTAAAGTCAAGTGGATTAGCAGAAAAAGCACAAGCAGCTGGTTTTTTTGCAGTAGAAGCACTTAAACAGGCAACAGGTGGTTTAGATATAACACAAATGACAGCCGCTGATTATGAAAAAGGACCTGGTGTTGGAATACAATCAAACGCATCGTTTTTAAAAGCGTTTATGGATGCACAAAAAAATTTAACATTCGAAAATGCATATATTGATGCAGGATTTGCACTATTAACTACACAAACCGTAGAAATGGCACAAATAGGTGCTGAATTTTATAGTGAATTTACAAGAGGTATAAATGCATTACTTGCTCAACAAACTCAACAAAAATTTATTGGACAAGTTAAAATAGGTATTGAAAAAAGATTAAACGCAGCTAGTTTTGGTTTTAGAGGACCTAGTGAACAAGGAATAAATGAATTTAATTATAAGCAATATGGGTTTCAACCAAGCAAAAATATGTATAATTATGGAAGAGTTCAACAATCTGGATACTATGGAGCAGATTTTTCTGCAGATTTTGAAAGACAAAGAGTATATGCCCAATCAAAACAAAATGAAAGATTAATTAACATTGCAAAAGCAATGGATGATATAAATAGAACAAAAGGTGGTGGAGATACATTCGAAGATTATGTAAAAAAATATTATGTTTCACATGAAGAAAGAGTTGCAGCAAATAAATTATTAAATCCAGGAAATACAATAGGAAGAGGATTAAATCAAAACGCAATAAATTCATTGAGTACAAATGGTACGGCAACAACTACAAACGGTGTAGTTATAACTAAAACTGCACCAAATGATAAGGCCTTACAAGTAAACCAAAACTCTTATAAAAAGTTAGAAAGTATTAACACAGAAGCATCGGCAACCAATGTATTATTAAAAAATATTGAAATATTACAAGGTATGATGGTAAAATTGACAAAGCCAGAATTTAAACTTGTATTAGATGGTAAAGATATAACAACTTCAATTACAAAGAGAGTTATAAATAATACAGGTGTAAATAAAGAACCAGTATTTACATACGGATAATACCAATATTTGCATAGGTAATATCTATGACCGGCAAATAATTATAATACTAAATATTTATACTAAACAAAGTGTAAATGGCACAAAAATCCATAAGAGATTTATTTTTAGATAAAAATTATAATGTTCCATTTGTAGAACAACCTGCAAAGAAGGAAAACATTGTAAATTCTGAATTAAATAAGAATAGACCATTACTTCAATTTGTAAAAAACCTACCAAGAGTATATGGTACAGATTTGGTAAGAATTGAAAGTAGAGGAAGTATAGACCCTGCAAGAACATTAGCAGTTAAATCGGCAAGACCTTCATCAGCAAAAGGTTCTGGTGGTGGATTTGGTAGATTTTTATCAAACTTATTAGGACAAAACGGAGCATATAGACCTTCCGATACAATATTTCCAGCAGATGGGGTCCCACCAGTTTCGGTAGATGGGCAACCTATAAATCAAAATTGGAGTGGATTAAAGAATGCAGTAGAAGCAGATAAGGATTATATTGATATCGCTAGACAGGCTTTATCTTTTAAACAACCCGGAGCAAACCCTCTTACAGGATTATTGCAAGGAAACAATCCACAAGAAATAGCACAACAAGCAGTTGGTAGAGCAATAGGTGCTGCACAAAATTTAGTTACAAAAGGATTAACGAGTGCTCTTACATCCAAAAGAAAGAAAAGAGCTAAACCAGGACAAGATAGTTTAGAAGATGCAATTAAACAATTAACATTTGATAATAAAGCTGAAGGTTCGGATTATTTTAAAACAAAAGATAAATCAGGAGAAGCAGTTTTAGAATCATTTAATAAAGCAAAAATACTAAAATGGGATACACTTAATAATAAACTTTTATCAAGTATAACAAAGGAAGATAAACAAGTTCAAGAATTAGTAGAACAAAATACACAAAATATTTTTCAATACTTTTTAATAAAAACAAGAGAAGGAGAAAATGACAATAAAAATTTATTATTTCCGGCAGCAATAGAAGCAATAGAAGAATCTGCAGATCCAGAATGGACTGATTTTAGATATGTAGGTTCACCATTTAAAGTATACAGATATGTTGGAGTTGAAAGAGAAATAAGTATTGATTTTAAAGTTTATTATTTAGATAATCCTAATATGTTTATGAAATCGCAAAGTCAAATTATGAAAGCAAAATTGAATGAATTAAGAAAATTAGTTTTTCCCGATGAAGATGTTATCAAAGTTGATTTGCAAAATCCAAATTATTCACCATTGGTATTTAGACCTAAAATTGTTTATTTTAGTTTAGGAAACTATTATAAAAATATAAAAGCAATAGTGACTTCATTAGATATATCAGTACCAAAAGAAGTTTCTTGGGCACATTCAAATCCTAGTTATGGTAGTACGATACAAAAACCAATAGTATATCCGACTTGTGTAGATGTTAAAATAAAATTTAAACCACTTGAAAATGCAACTATTACTGAATCAAATGGTAAAAGTAAACTTACATTTAAATTGGATGATATGACTAAAGAAAATGGAAATCCAAACGCAAAACCAAATGAGCAATCGGTAGCAGTAGCATCAGCTGAACCAAATAATAGTAGAGACTATGATGATAATCCTGATGATTGGAAATTTAGGCAATAATAAATGGCAAGTAGATATACATATACAAAAAAATTAGTGACAAACGAAACCAAAAAACAATATTTGGAAAGTACTATTTATCCAAAAATAAAACCAACGGATAATGATATGTACATCATTACAACATCTACCGATAGATTGGATGTATTGGCTAACAAATATTATGGTGATAAAAATTTGTGGTGGATTATTGCGGTAGCTAATAATTTAAACGATGCCACATTACATATCGAAGAAGGTAGACAACTTAGAATACCATCAAATATTTCAGGTATAAATTTCGATTTAGAAAGAATAAATACATAAGTTATATGATTAGTATTGCTCCTTTAAAAACATGGGTAGTCGATATTTTAGAAGAAAGAGAAAACGACCCTAATAAATCGGTATTTAAAATGCCGTTTGTTGTTATGTCATCCGGTGCAAAAATATATAAAGCGGATGCAAAAATGGAATACAAAAATCAAATTAAAGAAAAAATACAAGAAATTTTATTAGGAAAACAAACAGCAGAATATAATGGATGTATAATTAGTAACCAAATTGATACAAAATTTACTTATCAAACATCCGAAACCGTAGTTGGAATAGATTTTGATGGAAAACCGATAAAAATTGTTGGAGAAAGTGGTAGATTAATATCAACCCCAATTATAGAATCAATAGATGTGAGTTCCGAAAATAGTGGAATATTAAGACAGGCAGATGTTAATATAAGATGTTTTTCATTAAAACAATTTGAAATGTTTGAATTGTTTTTTTGTAAAGCTCAAATGGATATTTTATTAGAATGGGGTGATGGTTCTCAATATGATATTTTAAAACAAGGAAATATATTATATCCAAAAAATAATTATACAAAGTTTGTAAATGAATTTAGAGAATTGTGCAAACCAACAACTGAACAATTTTCTAAATATTTAGAAAAATGTAAAAATTCAAAAGGAACATATGATAGAATGGCGGGTAAACTTACAAACTATCAATATAGTATTGAAGGAGATGGTACTTACAATATAAGATTACAAATAAGTCAAGGTAATGAATATAATTTAGCATTACCACCAAGAATTGAAAATCAATATACAAGTATTGCAACCCCAACCGATGCTAAAGATAAAAATAATGAGTTTGTTAATTGGAAAGCAACTATAAAAAAATTATTAAAATTAAATTCCGATTTTATTGATAAACTACAAGAAAAAGAATGGAAAAATGATTTTTTTAATTGGAAAAAAGTAAATGAGGATAAAGGTGATGAAGTAACATCAAATAGAAAATATCTTTCATTAAGATTTATACTAAAAATTTTAATGAATAATTTAATTGCCGATGGTGGTAATACAAATGATATCATATTTAAAATTCCAAATGATAAAAATCAAAAAGGTTCATTTGATTTTTTTGATGTTGGTGGTGCAAAAGATGAAATCATTCCAATTTCGATTCATAAAAATATGATAGCACCAACGGAAGATGTATTGTTTCCAATAGAAACAGCAGCAAAAATAACCTTTGATAAAAATGGAAATTTAGTTTGGAATAGTACCGAAACGGAGGATAATAGAATCAATGGGTTATCAATATTAGTTAATAAAGATGTTAATTATCTATTAAATTCTGATGGATTTTTTCAATTAACAAAAATAAAGCTTGTGCCAAAGGGCGTAAATGAATCTATTGGTAATGCTTTAAATATATTTATTGATTTAGGAAAAATTGCAGATTGTTGGGAAAGAGCAATTTCAAGAGTAGATTTTTTAGCACAAATATTGGATATTATTAATCAAAATTCAATAGGAATGTTAAAGTTACGATATGGTACTTTTAGACAAGACCAAGATGCAACCGTAATAGATACCAGATTATCCTTAGCATTTGATAAAGAAGCAACTACGGGTAGAAAAGAATATAGATTTAAGCCTGGTACTTTAAAATCAAATGTAAGAGAATTTAGTTATAATTTTGAATTAGCAAATTTTATTGCTGGTGCAACATTATATAATGCAAACGCATTCTTAGCAAATATTAAAGATGCAAAGGAAAAAGGTAAAACAACAGTTGATGATATATTAACAGAATTAAAACCAAACCAAGCTATTTGGAAATCGATTGATTATTCATCATTTGCAAATGCAGATGGATTTTTTGCAGTAAATCAAATTCAATATGTTCAATTGGATGAAGTTTTAAAACAGGTAGAAGTAAAACCAAAAAAAGAAGATAAAGAAGATAATGCAAAATTAAGCCAGTCCAATCAAAAAGTAATAAAGAAATTCAAAGTTGGAAAATTAAATTATAAAACATTTGTTGTAAATGATAACGATTGGTTATACAATCATATGTATGCAACAAAAGGAGGTAAAGGAAATGAAGATAAATTTGTATCAATTCCGACACCAATTGATATAACAGTAAAAATAGATGGTATAAGTGGTATTTCTTTTGGTGAATTAATTAAGGTAGATGGTGTTCCTGAAATATTAAACAAAGTTGGTCATTTTTATATAACCGATATTAAACACAATGTTGATTCTCAAAATGGTTGGACAACAACATTGAATGCAAGTTTTAGATGGAATTCTAAAAATTAAATTTTATTTTGTAAAATAAAAATAAAATCGTATATTTAAATATAAACAAAGTTATTTAGTTATGTCAAAATTTAAACACCTCACAACGGAAGAACTTCAGCAAATGTTATTTGATTGGAGATATAGAGGTTGGACCGTTTTAGAATTACTTACCGAATCGGAAGTTAATGAAATCAATGCAGAATTAGAAAGATTAAGATTAGAAAGAAATGCTGCAGAACCTGAAAAATGGCAGGAATACGAACCATTTATGTACCCACACAAACTTTCTCCAAAATTAGAAAAACTATTTGCTCATCCAAAATTGATTGAAGCAATGGAATTTTTAATGGAAGGTGATATTGTTGGAATGCAAACTTGGGCATATTTTAAACCAAAAGGTGAATTGGGTAGAGACCAACATCAAAACGCATTCTATACAGGTTGTGGACACAATGAAATTATTAATACGGCATTGGCATTAGATAATCACGACCCTGAAAACGGAGCAGTGTGGAACTATGAAGGTTCGCATAGATTGCCCGTTTTACCGATGGAAGATAATGAAGAAAGAAAAGCAACTAACACAGCAAACTGGAGAAGTGAGAGAGGAATTAGTTGTGTAATGCCAGAAGGACATGATTTTCGTAAGGTAGAGGGTTATTTGAAGAAAGGACAAGTTGCATTATTACACTCACATGTTGTACATGGTTCTGACCCTAATAAAGATACCACAAGAATGAGAAGAAACTTCTTAGGTGGTTATTTGAAAAAAGGAGCATACTTTAGACCAGGAAACCAAATGAAAAGAGAACCAATAGATATTTATGAATTAAGAGATAAACATTGGACAGAATAATTTGGTAAAATGATAAAAAAATCGTAAATTGAAGGGTATGAAATTAATAGAAAATAATCATACCCTTCTTTCTTTTTGTCAGTCACACCCAAAAGTGAGGCTGATGGTACCCGTATGGTCTTCACCGAAAGCTCATCCATTTGATTGTAGTATTTCATTTGTTTATTTAAGAATGGATGATGGGGATTGTATTATTAATTTCAATCACATAGATGCCGCAAAATGTCAAATGATTAAATTGGACAGATTGGTAAACGAAAATACATTGGTTTTGGGAAATCGTTATTTAAGTAGTGCAGGAATCGATTATGAGTTAGCATATTTTGAAGAGAACGGTACACCATTTATATTCAATGAGTTCGTAAATGAGGTTTATAGACAGTATAGATTTGATTTTAAAGAACTTAATGATTGTATTCCTTTGATGAAATGGTATGAAATACTTCAAAAAATAGAATTGGTTGATACAAACAAAAAATGGTTAAGAAATTATTCCTTATCAATCAGTTTATTAGGAAGGTTGGAAGGGGCTGGGGTAAAGGTCGATGAGAAAAATTTTATTGATAGTTTTGATTTCCCAAGCAACTATATCCGTAAGGGATTTGTGTTTACTCAATACAATCCATATACAACAACTGGCAGACCATCTAATAGACATATGGGGGTGAATTGGGGTGCAATGAATAAAAGTGATGGGAGTAGGGGTGCTATTATGAGTAGATTTCCAACGGGCTCTTTATTACAATTTGATTACGAGTCATATCACATACGATTGATTGGTAGAATGGTAGGATATGATTTTCCAAAAGGAGAAACTGCTCATCAACACCTTGCAAAGTGGTATGAAACAACGGATTATACGGAAGCAAAAGGATTAACATTCCGTTATCTATATGGTGGGTTGGATGATGTGGCAAAGAAAATACCATTCTTTCAAAAGGTGGATGAGTATATTCAAAGTTTGTATAGAGGATTTGTAATTTCGGGAAAACTAACGACTCCAATCTACGGTCGACAAATACCATTCAATCGAATCGAATCACCTACTGAACAAAAGGTATTCAACTATCTACTACAAGCATTGGAAACTGAAGTAAATTATGGTAAGATGAGGGAGATAATGAAGTTTATGAGTGGAAGAAGGTCGAAATTGGTTTTATATACATACGATGCCTTCTTAATTGATACTCATTCTGCGGAACGTAGTGAGATTTTATTGAAAGTAAAAGAGATATTAGAAAGAGGTAATTTACCTGTCCGTGCTTACGAAGGAAGTAATTACAACGATTTGGAAGTAATCGTTTAAAAATCTATATTTATATCATATAATTGTGTCAAAAATGAAATTAGTAAATTTAGTTCCATTAAAAGAAATTGATTTTGCAAATCAAAAATCTTTTGATTCCTATAACAAACAACATAAACTTAGACCTTCTACAAAAGTAACTATTGCGGGCAAAGTAACCACAGCTGGTAAAGCTTCACAGAAATCAACTGATGTAAAAACCAGTACTAATATATTTGATAAACCACGTGATACAAGTTATGTTTCGGATGTTATTAAAAATATAGCAGATTTAACCGATAGAAATGACCACAATGGTGCGGCTTTAGCATTAGCAAAATTGACCGGGGATAAATCTTATATTGAACAAATAGGAAAAATTCAAAAATATCACGACTTAAAAGGTCATATGCCACAATCATTAATAAAGTACAGAAC
>Ga0172367_10004361_pt1 | contig 17686 bp, 15 predicted proteins | sample Lak10m_FD_114542 | JGI IMG/M metagenome (GOLD analysis project Ga0172367, IMG submission 114542) | Freshwater microbial communities from Kabuno Bay, South-Kivu, Congo - kab_022012_10m | ecosystem: Environmental > Aquatic > Freshwater > Lake | place: Democratic Republic of the Congo: South-Kivu...
ATCCAACTTACGCTGCGTGATCTCTTCGGTGATGCCCGCCAATCGGCTAACAGTTCCATCCGGATTGAAGATCGGGAATGCACGGTCACGCACCCATTTCAGCGAACCATCGGGTAAAAGAAGCCGGTACTCTTCATCGTATGTTCCAGAAGTGGCATTCGCGCGGAACGAATTCGAAATGCGCTCGACATCTTCTGGATGGATGTTCTTTACCCACGACTTGGAGTCCTCATATAGACTGTGCACACTCATGCCGTAGAGCGTTTCATATTGCGGACTTACATAAAGAACCTTGTTCAGTTCCCAATCGGTGAGCCAGAACACTTCGGTGATGCTTTCGGCCATATCGCGGAACAACTGCTCGCGTTGCTTCAGCGTTGTTTCAAGCATGTAGTGGTCTGTAAGGTCCAGTATGATGCCGTCCATTCTCACAGGCACTTTACGGTCGTTGAACGTAACAGTGGCTTCAGCATGAATGAAGCGGAAACCATCGGGGTGAACGATCTTGTATTCAGCGTTGAACTGTCCGCTACTCAGCGATAGACCGATCAGGTTCTGAACACGTACCCTGTCATCAGTGTGGATGAACGCCACGAAGTCCTGCGGTTCCAAGGATTTCCTCGGAATGCCGAATATCTGGTAGCAACGCTCGTCCCAAACAAGTTCGTTGTTGTTTATCTGCCAATGCCACACTCCGATCTTCGATGCTTTTATGGCCAACTCACGCTGAAGACGTTCGGCATTGGCGCGCTCCTCTTCCACAACCTTTTCGGTATTGTCCTGCAAGGTTCCGATCAGTCGGGTCATTTTCCCTTTTGGGTCGAATACCTGCTGTGCACTGGAAACCACGTGCTTCACTTTGCCCGATGGAAGGAGCATTCGGTATTCGATCACTGGAACGATCTCGTCACCAAGATCATGGACCGTCAGGCGTTCAACACGGTCTCTGTCATCGGGGTGAATGTAGCTGCGTACCAATTCGATCGTGATTGGCATTCCTCCCTCCAACTCGTAGATGCGGTACATCTCATCCGACCACCAAACGCTCGATTCACCCAAGTTCCACTCCCAACTACCGAGTTTTGCAATGCGTTGGGCCGAAATGAGCGATGCCTGAGATCGGAGCAACTCCGAACTTGTACGCATGCGTTCGGTGATGTCTTCAATGAATAGAACGACTCCACCGATCTGTCCATCGGCATCATACCAGGCATTCATTTTCCAACGCACGTAAACCTCCGTTCCGTCCAAGCGGATAAACGGCTCGCCTTCCGATTCATGTTCCGCTCCCTTCAAGCATTTTTGATGTATATCCTTCCAATGTTTTGGCACATTGGGAACGATGTCGTAATGGTAAGTACCAAGCAGGTCTTCCTCTTTGAGTTCGGCATACCGCAGCCACGAATCGCTCACAACCAGATAGCGCATTTCAAGGTCGAACATGGCCATGGCAATGGGCGCATTCCTCACCATGTTGCGGGTCGAAGCTTCGCTGGCGCGCAACCGTGCCTCACTCAGTTTTAGCTCAAGTTGGATCTTATGTCGCTGAAGTACTTTGCGGATGGCCACAGGAAGGCGTTTCACCGTTCCTCGCTGGATGTAATCCTCAATGCCTTCGGCCAGAAGATCGATGGCAATATCCTCCGAAAGGTCGAAGGCCAACAGGATGAACGGAACATCAGAGCCCAGCTCACGTGCCAACGCCAGCAATTTGACCGCATTCGTGCCTTTCAGGCTGTACGGACTCAGAACGACATCTGGGTTGAATTCGACCAATTCATGCAAGAAGGCGCTTTCTGAGGAAACGACTTTAAACGCATGGGGCAATTCGGAGTCTATGAGCTCGCGCAGCAGGATCTCGGTTTCCGCATGGAAATCCTCAACGATCAATAATCGGATGGCCGTTTGCTCTTGTTGCATCCCGTGGTTGAACCTTTACTCACCAAAGATGTTAAGGTTTCGTCTGAATTGCACTTTACCATATTTTTGAACGCATCTAAAACCTAACCATCAACTATGAAAACACTGTTTGTGACATTGGCCGTGGTGTTCGCGGCATCAAATCTTGAAATCGATCAACTCGGCATTGGCCAGAAGGCACCGAAAACCGAATTGAAGATGCAGGACATCAGCAGAAAGGCCTTTTCGTTGGCCGATCTGAAGCAGGAAAACGGCATTTGCGTCATTTTCAGCTGCAATACCTGCCCATACGTCATCGGTTGGGAAGACCGCTACAACGAGATCTACGAGGCGTGCAAAAAGGACGGCATCGGTTTCGTGCTTGTCAACTCAAATGAGGCCAAGCGAAATGGAGAAGATAGCATGGCCAAAATGCAGGAACATGCCAAAGAAAAAGGCTATGCCCAATTTGCCTATGTGGTTGATGAGAACAGTGTGCTGGCCGATGCGTTCGGTGCCACCAAAACACCTGATGTGTTCCTTTTCAATGGCAACATGGAACTGGTTTACAAGGGCGCCATGGACGACAACATGAAAGACCGCGCGGCTGTTGCAGAACCATATCTGAAAAACGCGTTGGAAGCATTGACAGCAGGAAAAGCCATCGATCCGGCAGAGACCAAGGCGATCGGTTGCAGCATCAAACGCAACAGCTAAAGGCCCAATTCGGCAAGCTTAGCCTCAAGCTCACCTTCTTTGAAAGACCCCTCATGAAAATGGCGGGTCTTTTTGTTTGTATTCACGAACAGCGTGGCCGGAATGGCACCGCTCCAATCTTCGCTCACGCGCGGTATCCACTTGTTCGGGTTCGATTCATCCAACAACTGCACTTCGCTTTTAATGGCATGCGATGCAAGAAATGGTATCACCTTGGATTCCAGTTGCTCGGTAAAGTCCAGTGTTATCAGCAGCACCTTCACTTTCTGTGCTCCACGTGCTTCATGCAACGTTTCAAAGTAGGGCAGCTCCTTTACACAGGGGCCACACCAAGTTGCCCAAAAGTTCACAACATACGTAGTGTCGCCTCCGGCATTGAGCCTGTATTCAAGTTGATCAAGCCCAATAACAGGAACATTCTGGGCATGAACAGCCGCTACCGAAAAGCAGAGGACGGCACTAAGCCAAAGATTTCTTATGGTCTTCATACAACAGGTGCGTTATTCCGTCAGACAGACCGATCTCCGGCACAATGATGTCTTTGATCTTCGCCTTCTGCATGATGGCAATGAAGATCTCGCATGCCGGAACAATAACGTCTGCTCTGTCAGGATTCAAACCCAATCGGATGATCCTTTGTTCGTATGTCAGGGCCGATAATTTCTGATGAAGCTCCTTCAGTTGCTCGCAGCGCATGGGCGCCCTGCCGGGAATCTCCACCATCTTATAGAGCTTGTTGATGTTTCCGCCCGAACCGATGGCATCCAGTTTCTGCACCCCTTCCGTGTGCTGTTCCACCCAACTCAGTAGCTTTTCCCAATATTCGGGCTCCACTTTTCCTTGCAGCAAGCGCAGCGTGCCTATTCTGAACGAGCGGCTTGCCACCGGCTGATTGTTCGAAAAAAGCGTCAGCTCCGTACTACCACCACCAACGTCAATATACAGGTAGCTTCTGTCGTTATATAGATGCTGCTCCACGTGGTTCGAAAAGATGATGTCTGCCTCGGTCTTACCCTGAATGATCTCTATATCCAACCCCACCTTTTCCGAAATGTGCTCCACCAGATCTTCGCCATTCGTGGCGTTTCGCATGGCCGAAGTGGCACAGGCTCTGAACGAAAGCACCTCGTGCACACCCAACAACAACTTGAAGGCGTGCATCGTGTCCACCATTTTCTTCTGCTTATCGGCACCTATCGACCCCGTGCTGAAAACGTCTTCACCCAATCTTATCGGCACTCGGATAAGTGATGATTTCTTGAAAATAGGCCCGTCCTCCGTTTCCATCACGTTGGTTATCAGCAGGCGTACTGCGTTCGATCCTATGTCTATCGCTCCGAATTTCAACTTGGCAAGGTGTTTCTGTAGGGCCGCAAAGTACAGAAATACAATCGGTATGGCCGGTGATATTGGTCGCCTCAGTCCAATTCGCGGGGCAGAATACTGAAGAGCCGTTCGCCCTTCTTTTTGCCCACATCGGCCCAATGGTTTATAGGAAGCGAAATACCTACCGTTCCGGTGGTGGGCAGGTTATACATGGGCTCGGTCTGCAGTTGGTTCACAAGGCTGGTGAACGATGGATTGTGCCCGAAAACCATCAGCGTTTCCACGCTGTCCTCCACCCTCGAAATGATCCTCAGCAATTCACTCACCGATGCTTCATAGATGCTCTCGTTGGCAATGATGCGTTGAAGCGGAAAATCGATCTTCCGTGCAATGATGATGGCCGTGTTCATGGCCCTGATGGCCGGGCTGGCTAGGATAAGGTCTGGGAAAACATTCCGCGCCAGTAGTTCTTCGCCCACACCGAAGGCATCGTTTATGCCACGTGGTTTCAGCGGTCTGTAAAAATCATCAAGGTCAGGATAGGCCCAGCTCGATTTGCCGTGCCGCACAAGGATCAGTTGTTTCATCTTCCGTCCGAAATTAACCACACCGTGGGTTCGGATCTCAGACGTAATGATTCCTTAACGCCCCTCTTCCTACCCAACGAAGTTCAGCACATCGGCACTCTCGTGCAGGTAGGTCTGCAGCGATGCCTCCCTCGCCTCGTCACTCAGCCCCAGTTCCTTTGCCAGCACATCGTTCAGCGTTTCGGCATAGCGGTCGGCCACCGCTTTTTCAAAGTAGAGTCGGCCCGTGCGTCTTATCAGAAAATCCGATAGCTCGGTCACCATCTCCTGTTCCAAACAGTAGCGCAGTTCGGCCAGCAGAATGGCCAGCATACGGTCGGCATGGGCCATGTCAATGGTTGCCATAATGCTCAATGCATTGCTTCCATATCGATGGAAAAGCCCACTCAATTGCTCCTTCGTCAACGTGGTTTCGCCCACCTCGGCCACAAATGCCTTAAAGCTGTGTATCCGCCCGCCCGAAAGCTTCCTGCCCGATGACCGCGATAGCACGTACGACCGTTTCTCCTCCGCCTCCAGTTGGCGCAGCGCAAGGTCCACCGTGCGCTCGGCCATCTTGCGGTAGCCCGTCAGTTTGCCGCCCGCAATGCTTATCAGCCCGTGGTGCGAAATGAAGATCTCATCCTTTCTCGATAGTTCTGAGGGCGATTTCCCGTCCTCGTGTATCAGCGGGCGCAATCCCGTCCAGGTCGATCGGATGTCGTCCACCTTCAGCGGTTCAATGTCAAAGGCCGCATTCGTGGCCTTCAGAATGTACTCCACATCGGCCTTCGTCACCTGCGGACGCTCCACACCGCCTTCGTAGGTCGTGTCGGTGGTGCCCACATACGTGGCGCCATCGCGCGGTATGGCAAAGATCATCCTACCGTCTTCCACATCGAAATACACCGCTTGGCGCAATGGCAGTTTCGCATGGTCGAAAACCAGATGCACGCCCTTCGTCAAATGCAGTCGCTTGCCCATCACCTCCTCATCCTTGCCACGCACCGCGTCCACCCACGGACCGGCAGCATTTATCGTGCGCTTTGCCCGCACCTCAAACCGTTTCCCGCTCTTCAGGTCGGTTACCTGCGCACCCGAAATATGCTCGTTCGTGTAGCGGAACGCGTTGAACTCGCAGTAGTTCAGCAGCGTGGCACCGTCTTCCGTGGCCGTCTTCGCAATCTCTATCACCAACCGCGCATCATCGCTTCTATACTCCCAGTACAGCGCACCGCCCACCAGCCCCTGCTTTTTCAGCAATGGTTCGCGCATCAGCGTTTCGCCCTCCGTCAGCATGCTTCTGCGTTCGCTGCGTTTCACGCCTGCCAACCAATCATAAACATAGATTCCGGCCGATGCCGAATACATGCCCAACGAACCATCGTTGCGTATGGGCAGCAGCATCTTCTCGGGTATCACCAAATGCGGAGCGTTGTGGTAAACCGTTTTCCGTTCGTGCCCCACCTCGCGCACCAGTCCGAACTCCAACTGCTTCAGGTAGCGCAGTCCGCCATGTATCAGTTTTGTGCTTCGGCTGCTTGTTCCGGCTGCAAAATCCTGCTTTTCAACCAACGCCACCTTCAGCCCGCGCCCGGCCGCATCCAGCGCAATGCCCACACCCGTAATGCCACCGCCTATCACAAGCAGGTCAAACACCACTTCTTGCAGCTTTTCTGCGGTTGTAGCACGGTCTTTCGCGGAGAACATCAGTACGTTTCAGGCCGCGAAGTTAGAGGTTCGTGGCCGAAAAAGCAGGTCAACGTGTCACTGTTTGTATCTGTTTGTGTCAGGCTCCAAACTGATGTTCTCATCGCCCTTGTGGTAGGGCAGATAGGTGATGATGAACTGGAACATCTCATCCGTGGTGCGCATGTTGCCCGCGGCCGGTTCCACTACGCGCTTCGGGGGGTCATACGGGTTGTTGGGGTTGTCAGTGGTGTTATCATACACGCCCTCTGCATGTATCACCGAACCTTTCGGTATGCGTAGCATCTGATGGAACGTGTAGAAATACTGCCATCTGAAATCCCACTTCGGTATGGAGATGAGTGGTATCACATCGCCCTTGGGTGTGGTAGCCCATGCCTTGAAGCTGGTACCTATGAGGTGCATGTGTGGGTTTATGGTCAGCAATGAAATATCCTGTCGCACCTGGTATTCGGTCATCACCTTCATCACCGTATCGGGCGGCACCACCAGCGCTGGCACCACTGGCGATATGCCCAGTGTGCCCAGCATCATTTCCTGCACGGGCCGTTTGGGCGGTCCATCGGCAAAGAACACGTTGAAATACGAACGGTCATACGCATCCACAGGCGTGGGGCCGTAGTGGATGTTGCGTACCAGAAAGGCGGCCTGCCGTTTCACGGCCAATGTGCCGATGCCATCTGGGTAAATGGCGGGCAGCACCCCGGGCAAGTAGTTGCTCACCGAAGGCGATAGCACGGGGAATGTGCCGTCATCGTTCGCAATTTTCAATCGGCCATACATGCCGCGATTGCCTTTCTCCTTGTCTTCCACCACGTGTTCGCCTTCGTAAATGTCCTTCTTGTCACCGGCCATGTAGTTCATCAGGTGGCCGTTCATGTGGTGCACCAGATCGCGGTTGCCGGGCACAAATTCTATCAGTCGTATGAAGGTGTCGCGTTCCAGCTCAAACGGCACTTTTACGGTAATGAACTTGTCTACATTGTCACCGGGCAGAAAGATGGAATCGCGGAATGGCACCACCAGATCGGGTTCACCGAACATGGAGCCGCTGGGAAATGGCGGAGGTTCGGGGGCCGTTCCTTCCCCTTCGGGTTTGCCGTCTTCCAACCACTTGGCCAACATGGCAATTTGGCGGTCGGTGAGGTAGCGTTCGCCCACAAACGAACGGTAGTTGGGGTCGGCCGGCCAAGGCGGCATGTAGCGGTCTTCGGTCACCTCGCAGATCATCTTGGCGCGTTTGGCCACATCACGGTAGCTCATCATTTGAAATGGCGCGCCACCTTCTGGCCTATGGCACGGGGTGCAGTTCTGGTAAATGATGGGCGCCACGTGCTGGTTGAAGGTGACGGTTTCGGGGAGGTTGAATTCATTTCTTGTACCACACGATGTAATGAGCAGAAGCGTCAGAATTGGAAGCCAACTTTCGAGCATCATCGCTCCCCTCCTTGCAAGGAGGGGTTGGGGGAGGTCATCAATGCGTCTCATTCTATCAAACATCCGATGGGTTCGGTGCGCTTCGGTGCAATGGGTTTGCCGCTCTGCCACGCCACCAATGCGCTCTTCAGGTATTGCTCCGAAACCTCCAGCTTCTTCTTTCCGAGGTCGTTTACCCAATTGTCGATCTTGCCGCTGTAGAGCACCTCGCTTTCACGGTTCAGCACAAAGACTTCTGGTGTAATGGTGGCGCCCAGTGCTTGGGCCAATCGGTTTTGTTCATCCAGTAACATGCGGAAACCAAGGTCATATTTCAATGCGAACGAATCAACCTCCTCTGCCGAGAACCATTCTTTGGAATAAACGCCATAAAAGGAGATGCTATCTGATGCGAAATCCTGCTCCAAGTTCCGCATGGCAAGTGTGTAACTGATGCACAGCGGGCATTCGGGCGAAAGGAAGTAGATGATGGTCAGCGCGTTCTCAGCCGGGTCGATGCGCGTTCCGGTGTTTTCAAGGTCGGTCAGTGGAATTTCCTGCACGTTGGGTCGGTTTGCACAACTTGCAATGAACAGAAGCAGAGAGGGCAGTAGCGACCGCATGGGTCAAAGGTAAAAAGCTGTTGGGGCTTGATGCATCAAGCTCCAACCAACGTTACTTCAGCTCATTCAACCGCCAATCATACTCGTAGAATGAATACTTCGGGTTGAGCTTGACCTTTTTGAGGAGGTGTTTCTGGATGAATGGTATCACTTGGTCCTTTCCTCCAAAATCAGCCACATACCAATCGAATATCTGCGAAACCTGTGCGGTCGGGCCACTTAAACGGATGAATTCGGAGTCGTTGATAACGGCACGGATTTGCTTTTCCAACTGCGATTCGAGTTCACTGCCAGTGTACGCGAACGAGGCCAGCTTCGGACACCCTTTGGCCGCGCAAACGAGCACGAAATGCAAACGCGCGTCCGGAAACTGCTTCATCAGAACTTCCTTTTCCAATTGGTTGAGCGTAACCTGTTTTCCTCTCAGGTTGAACGTCTGTTTATCGAAGAAACCGTCAATTTTCAGTGGGCCTTCAACAGGATAGTGGTCCACAATTCCTTTTATGACAAACAGGTTGTAGGTGTTGATAAGGAACGCTTTTTCGTCATCGCCCTTGTTTGCCGGAGCATTCGCAATCTCCTTCAATAGCGCATTCAGATCAGCAGAGTTCTTTTTGATGGCCGAATAGTTAACCATTCCTTCTTTCACGTTCTTGCTTAAAAACGAATTGAAATCCTGCGCTTGTATTGAGAAAAAAGAGAAAAGAAGAAGGAAAAAGGGGAGACGAGTTTTCATGCCAAGCGATGGACGAAGACCGTGCCAGATCACCATGGGTTTTCGAGGTCTTTGGCCGCGTAAACGTGCTGTTTCATGATGAAATTGCTCTTTTCCGGAGCCTTCAGATGCAACGGGTCTTTCTTGCCTATTCGAGAAAGGAACGCTATTGGAGTCAGGATCAGGTAATAAACGAGGAACAACAGGATCGCGGCATTTACAGCCCCTGCTTTCTCACCGACCCACATCCAGGCTTTCTCAATCAGTACCGCAGCCTTTTCGCTGATGGCCGAAGCAAAAAGCACTGAGAAGGCAATGATCAGAAAGACCATTCCCTTGAAAAGCAGATGCATCACGCAGAAACCCGCAATGAGCACCAAGATGTTCTTGTAAACCTTCTGCATTAGAAAAGGGTGTAAACGAACGGTGCAACGGCTGTGCCGCCACCCAACACGATGAGGATTCCAAGCAGTAGCAGCACCAGAATAATAGGCGTGAGCCACCACTTCTTGCGCTCCATCAGGAATTTTACGAGGTCAGAAAATGCTTCCATTTCTTGTATTTCAAACGAAGTTAAACATCCTTTTTGAGGGCAATGAACGACCCGATGGCCAACACATCCATTTCGGTGTTCAGAAAACCGTTGATGGCATCTTGGGGCGAACAGACGATCGGTTCGTTGTTCACATTGAAGCTGGTGTTGATGGTGAGCCCGTGGCCTGTTTTCTCCTTCATTTTGGAAAGGAGCAGGTGCATTTTCGGGTTGCTTGCCTTGCTGACGGTTTGAATCCGCCCCGACATATCCACATGCGCTACGGAGGCAAACTCAGATCGGACTGTTTCAAGTTTCTCTTTCCAAGGAAGCGAGCTGTAATTCTCTGGCAATGGATTATGCCATTCGTCATTCCATTTGTGCACCTGCAACATATAAGGCGAAGGCAGTTTCACATTGAAATAGCGTTGCAGGTCTTCTTCCAGCAGAATGGGAGCGAACGGGCGGAAACTCTCACGGAACTTGATCTTCAGGTTCACCTTTTTCTGCATTTCGGGATTGCGCGCATCAGCAATGATGCTTCGACAGCCCAGCGCCCGAGGGCCGAATTCCATGCGTCCTTGGAACCATCCGATGACGTTACCTGAAATGATGAGGTTGCTGACCTTTTGAGTCAGTTCTTCCTCGTTATCAACTTTCGAATAGTTGATGCCTTTTGCTTTCAGCGCAGCTTCAATTTCTGCATCCGAATATTCGCTGCCAAGCAAGGCACCAGACATCGCATCGGGGCGAATCGTTGTTCGTTCTTTCCCTTCGAAAATGTGGTAAACTGCCATGGCGGCACCAACTGCGCCACCCGCGTCTCCTGCCGCAGGCTGAATGAAAACCTCATCGAACAGGCCGCTGTCGATCAGCTTGCCGTTGGCAACGCAGTTCAATGCCACACCGCCCGCCAAACAGATGTTTCTGCAACCCGTTTTCTCCTTGGCAGTGGCCGCCATTTTGAGGAAAATGTCTTCGGTCACTTGCTGAATGGCCAATGCCATATCGCAGTGTTCGCTCAGCATTTCGTCTTTCGCCTCACGTCTTTTCACCCCGAAAAGTTTCTGCCACTTGTCGTCTTTGGCCATGCGCAGACCCGTGGCGTAGTTGAAGAATTCCTGATTCAGCCAGATAGAACCATCATCGTAAATGGTGACGAGGTTTTCCGTGATTAGTTTTCGGTAATTGGCCGTGCGTTCGCCATCGGGATTTCCATACGGAGCCAAGCCCATTAGTTTGTACTCGCCACTGTTAACCTCAAATCCCAAATAATAGGTGAAGGCCGAATAAAGCAACCCAACCGAATGTGGGAAGTTCATGGTGGCGAACATCTCAATGTCCTTGCCTGAGCCTTTGCCAATGCTGGCCGTGCTCCATTCGCCCACGCCATCGATGGTAAGGATTGCAGCCTCTTCAAATGGCGATGGATAAAATGCCGAAGCCGCATGCGAAAGGTGATGGTCGGGAAAACGGATCGGGATTTTTTTAGCCTCTTTCGAATCCGAAATTTCTTTCAGCCCATTTCGGATTTCCCGTTTGTGAAACAGCTTTTCGCGGAGCCAAACAGGAACGGCTTTATGGAACGAAATGAATCCGCTGGGCGCGAATGCGTAATAGGTTTCCAGTAGTCGCTCGAATTTGAGCAGCGGTTTGTCGTAAAACGCAATGGCATCAACGTCCTCCAACTTCAGATTGGCGAATTCCAAGCAGAAGCGAACGGCATTCACAGGAAACGAGGCATCGTGCTTTTTGCGGGTGAACCGTTCTTCCTGCGCAGCGGCAACAATTTTCCCATCAATGACGAGGGCTGTAGCTGAGTCGTGGTAAAAGGCCGAAATCCCGAGAATGGTCATTTACGCGTCTTCCCACTTCATGGTGCGCTTCACGGCCTTTTGCCAGCCTTTGTAAAGCGATTTTCTGTTTGCTGGCGACATGGACGGAGCGAACGTGCGATCGATCTTCCAGTTTTTGGAGATCTGGTCCTTCTTGTAGAATCCGACCGCAATTCCGGCCAAATAAGCGGCACCCAAAGCCGTGGTTTCAATCACTTCTGGTCGCTGCACATCGGTTCCGAGAATGTCTGACTGGAACTGCATCAGCAGGTCGTTGGCAGAAGCACCGCCATCCACACGAAGGGCGTTCAGGTCGATCTTCGAATCTTTCTGCATGGCATCCAAAACGTCCTTTGTCTGATAGGCCAACGATTCCAGCGTGGCACGGATGATATGTTGTTTGCTGGTGCCACGCGTAAGGCCGAAAATGGCACCACGAGCGTACATGTCCCAATATGGTGCGCCAAGCCCCGCAAATGCAGGAACCACATACACGCCATCCGTATCCTTCACTTTGAGGGCAAAATATTCCGAATCGGGCGATTCATCGATCAGCTTCAGTCCATCGCGCAACCACTGTATGGCCGCTCCGGCAATGAACACACTTCCTTCGAGGGCATATTCCACTTTGCCGTCCAATCCCCAAGCGATGGTGGTAAGCAGACCCTGTTTTGATCTGACGGGTTTCGGGCCGGTGTTCATGAGCATGAAGCAGCCTGTTCCGTAGGTGTTCTTGGCCATTCCCGGCTCAAAGCACGCCTGTCCGAACAATGCAGATTGCTGATCGCCTGCGATGCCGGCAATGGCTATCTCGCCACCGAAAAGCGCCTTGTCGGTATTGCCGTAGACCGAACTGCTGTCTTTCACTTCTGGCAGTACCGAAGCGGGAACATCCAATGCCTTGAGCAGTTTCTTATCCCACTTCAGTTCGTTGATGTTGTACATCAACGTTCGCGATGCATTCGAATAATCGGTCACGTGAACGTTCCCTCCGGTGAGGTTCCAAACCAGCCAAGTGTCAACAGTTCCGAAAGCCAACTCACCGTTCTCAGCCTGTTTTCGCGCTCCCTTCACGTTGTCCAGTATCCATTTCACCTTGGTGCCGCTGAAATACGCGTCCACCACCAATCCGGTGCGTTCACGCATGTCTTTTTCGTAGCCATCGGCTTTCAGTTTGTCGCAGATGGAAGCGGTTCTTCGGTCCTGCCAAACAATGGCGTTGTAGATCGGTTTTCCGGTCTTGCGGTTCCAAACAACGGTTGTTTCGCGCTGGTTGGTAATGCCAATGGCGGCAATGTCCTTGGCTGCAACCCCGTTTTTCTTCATCACATCCTTGGCCACCTCCAATTGGCTGCTCCAGATCTCCAATGGGTCGTGTTCAACCCAACCGCCCTTCGGGAAATATTGGGTGAATTCCTTCTGCGAAACGCCACAGATGGAGCCATTCTTATCAAATAAAATGGCACGAGAACTGGTGGTGCCTTGGTCGAGTGCGAGAACGTATTTAGCCATGTATTGAGTTGAGATTTTACTGATACGAATTACGAATAAAACACGAATATCCGAATTGTGGCATTCGTCAAATTCGTAGGAGATCGGTAATTCGTATCAGCCTTTTAGTTTGGCGCGAAGGTAAACAGGTTGGTGATCGGAGAATTTGAAATCGAGGTTCAAAACGCGAACGGCCTCCACCTTCACATTAGGACTGCACAGGTAAAAATCGATGACCTGCGTCTTTGTTTCCCCTGCCACGTATGCGGCCTTCAGGTCGCGGTTGGTCGGGTAGCTGGTGTCGAATGCCCATGTCCAACCTTCCAGAAAATCGGAAGGAACCTGATCCTCACCAGTTCCGGGTGCATGCTGGTTCCAGTCACCACCAACAATTACGTAGTTGCCTTTCTCCTCCTCGGTCTTCAGGAAATCCTTCAGGTAGTCCATTTCGGCCTTTTTCAAAGTACCGTCCTCATCGTAGGCCGAGTTGTGTGCATTCACGATCACCAGTTCCACCTCGTTGTAAGGAACGCGTTGAACCATCAGGCAGCGGTCGAGAAAATAGATGCTGTTGGGCCACGGAAAGCTTGATGGCAATTGTTTCCGTTTGGCATCTGTAACCGTAAGGCGATTGAATGTGGCAAGCCCGCCCATTACTTTTCCCATGGGTTCGAGGAACGGAACGGGAACGAAATTGACGTTGTAGTTGAGCGCGAATGAACGGTTGAAATCCGGCATCAGTTCTCCCATTTCGGTGTATTCGTTGAAGCCCCAACTGCGTTTCGAAAGCGTGTCCACCTCCTGCAACAGGAAGACATCCACCGAATCGTTGTTCTTCATGAAACTGAGAACTCCGTCCAAGTTCTTGCGCACGATCTCCTTGTCCATTCTCACGGTCGATCCACCATCATAGAAGAAATCCGACTCCTCGCCCAAGCCGCAATAGCCGATATTCCAGTCGATGATGCGCACAATGCTGTCGGGGCGCTGTGCATGCTGTGCCACAATGGTCAACGATTCTTCGCTTGGTGGTTGAAAGTCGGTGAGTGTACCGTAGATCAGATTTCCCCCGACCCAAAGCAGCGGAACCAATACCACTGCCACAATGATGATGAGCGCTTTTTTCATGTGTTGAATCCGACCAAAGATAGAAGAATCAACCGCGATGGATTGCGCTATATTTGGGAACAAATAGGGCAACATGCAGCACAACGAATACTCTTGGAAATCAAAGACCGGACTTACCGTGTATGGTCAGGCTTGGCTTGTTGATAGACCGAAAGCGGTTGTGGGCATCATTCATGGCATGGGCGAACACTCATCGCGCTACAACTACTTGGTGGATGCGCTGAACGCAGCCGATATTTCGGTGGTTTCGTACGATCAGATCGGGCACGGAAAGACCGAAGGCAAGCGTGGACATGCACCCAACTACGATATGCTTTTGGGCTGTGTGGGCGAGTTGACCTCAAAAATGGTGGAATTGGTTCCGGCCAAGCCGACCTTCCTGTTTGGGCATAGCATGGGCGGAAACGTGTTGCTCAACTACCTTATCAGAAGAAACCCGAAGGTGAATGGCGCCATTGTGTCGGCACCATGGTTGAAGCTAGCCTTCGATCCGCCCGCCATTCAAGTGAAATTGGCAAAACTGGTAAGTGGCATTCTGCCTGGCCTGGTGCAGTCCACCAATTTGGATGTGAATGCCATTTCGAAAGACCCGAAGGAAGTGAAACGCTATTCGTCAGACCCATTGGTGCATGGCAAGATCAGTACGGCCATGTTCGTAGGCGTTCACGATTCGGGACTGTGGGCCTTGGATCATGCCTCTGAACTGAAAACACCACTGCTTGTTTACCACGGAACTTCTGATACGCTGACTTCGCACGATGCATCGAAAACATTTGCCGAAAAAGCTGGTGGAGGTGACGTCACATTCCGCTCATTGAAGGGATATTATCACGAATCGCACAACGAGCCCGAAAGGGAAGAGCTGTTCAAGCTCGTCATCGAGTGGATCAATTCCCACTCGAATTGATCACATTCTCTGGGTTCACCTCCCGCTGAGCATTTTCCAATTCGGTGCGGTACAGTGCCTCAGAAATGATGGCTCCGTTCTTATAGTAGAAGGTTTCGCCCCAGCTGTGCAGGATTTTCTGGAACGTGGTTTTAGTGCCGTAAACATCGGCCACCGTTGTTGTCGTGGTCTTTGATGGTTCGGTAACCACGGTTGTAGTAAGCGTGTTCTCCTTGCGTTGCTCGCGCAGTCGGACAATTTCGGCCTGCTTGGCGGCCTCTTTGGCGGCCACTACAGAATCCTGTCGGGCCTGTTCGCGTCTTACGGCCTCTTCCTGCTGGCGGATGCGCTCAAGTCGTTGAAACTCCTTGGCCTGTGCAATGGAATCCAAACGTGCCTGTTCGGCCACCTCGGCCAAGCGTTTCACTCCGGCCACCGAATCGAGCACGGCCTTTTTGCGGGCCTCTTCTGCCAAACGCGCTGCTTCCTCGGCCAAACGTTGTGCCTCCTTTACTGCAGCAATGCTGTCGGCCACGGCCTGCTTGCGTTGCGCTTCCAATTGCTTGGCCAGTTCGGCCGCCTGCCGTGCCGCTTCTTTGGCGGCATCTATAGAATCCTTTTCGGCCTGACGTTTTGCCGCCTCTGCAGCAAGTTGCTGTTCCTTCAGAATGCGTTCAGCTTCGCGAACTGCCGCAATGGAGTCGGCCACGGCTTTCTTGCGCTGGTCTTCCAATTGTTTGGCCAGCTCCAATGCCTTACGCTCCTGGTCTTTGAGGGCGGCCAACGAGTCGGCCTCTGCCAATTTGCGCAGACGTTCCGCCTCCTTGGCGGCCTCAACCGCTTTTCTGCTGGCATCTTTAGCGGCCAAGAGCGAATCGGCCTCTGCCTGTTTCCGCAGCTTCTCGTTGTCTTTTTGTAGTTGCTGCGCCAGTTTCTGTGCTTCCTTGGCTGCATTTATCGAGTCGAGGCGGGCTTTTTCCTTGGCTGCTGCGGCAAGTCGGGCGTTGTCCAACGAGTCGCGCTTGGCCTTTTCGGCCGCGGCCAAAGCATCTTTACCAGCCTGTTGGGCTCTTGACAACGAATCGGCACGTGCCTGCTGCAACGCAGCCAAGCGCTTGCGTTCCTGTTCGGCTGCTTTCAGCGCTTCGAGCTTGGCCGCTTCGTCATCCATTTCCTGCTGTCGCTGCTTTTCGCGCTGTGCCTTTATCTTGGCCAAATGCGCCTCAACGGCTGCAATGGAATCAAGTCGTGCCTTCTCTTTGGCCGCAAGGCGGTCGGCCAGCATCTTCTCCCAGTTGGCAATGGAATCGGCCACAAACTGTTCGCGAACGCGGGCCAACGAGTCCAAACGGGCCTGTTCGCGGGCTGCGGCCATGGCCTTTTTGCGCGCTTCCTCTCTGCGTTTGGCAGCCTCTTCTGCGGCAGCTATCTCTTCTTTCAGGTGGCTGATGTCGCGGGTCACCGAAACGAACGTACCTGTGCCTTCATTGAACATGACGCCACCGGCCGTTTCCTCACGGATTGGATTTCCTTTCGGGTCGTTGCGCATGCGCTGTAGGTCGAGCACCACATTCTGCGCGTATTGACCCGCTTTGGCAGTTGGCGGCACTTCGGTTGCCACCGTGATGGTGCGTGTGGCATATCCTTTTTCCGAAACGCTGACGATGTACTCCTTATTCAGTTCGAGGGTGGCAACGAACTTGCCGGTGTTGTTGGCATACGAATACTTGAGTCCGCCATCAGCACGGAAAATCTTCACTTCGGCATCGCCAAGGGGTTGACCCTCTTTGGTCACAAGCCCGTTGAGCACCAATTTGCCGTCCTGCGCCTGTGCAAGCAGCCCCAAAAGCACCATCATCGATATGAGAAACGACCTGAACACGGAACGGACGCGGGGCTAACGCAATGAACGGCTATTTGTTATGAGCTTCAAATGAGGCTTGCAAAGGTAATAAAATGGGTTTCTGCGGATTTTACAGGTCGGCCGAAACGTGTGCCATTCATCGATTGGTCGGATTTTAACGCGATTTCGTCTAAAACAGGAAACTTCGGAAGGGCCAAAAATGTAAGAACCATCAACTGAACGCAAGGACGCTCAGCCACAGTCACCCATCAAAAGTTTAGGAAGATGAGAACAGATATGAACAGCAACAGCAGAGAGCGGATCCTGATAAAGGCCAACTATCAATTGGTACCCGTCAACTTGGATGAGATCCTTTTCATCAAGGCGCTCAGCGACTATGTGATCATCAAGACCACCAGCGGCAAATACATTACTCTTTCTACCATGAAGGAGATGATAGATGCGCTGCCAGAAAGCGTGTTCGTTCGGTCGCACCGTTCTTTTATTGTGAATTTGGACAAAGTGACTGCCGTAAAGGGTAGCACCATAGAGATAGCCGACCGCGACATGCGCTTCAGCGTGCCGATCGGCAGGGCTTACAAAAAGGATTTCAAGGCTTCTTTGAATGCCGCGTAGGTGGTTTCATAGGTTGTAGGTTGGAAAAGCCGCTCGTAAGGGCGGCTTTTTTATTGTGTACTGCCTGATGGCACGCCAAGGGCAGAGGAGGAGAATAAGCTGCGCGCCACCGAAATTGCCCACGTCATCATTTCGCAATTGCAAATGGACAACCGTGGCTTTGTGCCCGAAGTGAACATTTGGGCCACGAATCCGTGGTAGAGACCTTCAGCCGTTACTCGACCTTCCTGAAAATGTTCTGGTACCGAATTCCAGTGATACCTTCATATTGTGGTAGGCTGGCATCAGTGGTTTGATATGGAAGGACGTAATCGGTGTGGTATTCAATTGCTCTTTCGCCAGTGAGAAAGACGAGCCAAGATC
>Ga0172367_10004362_pt1 | contig 17685 bp, 10 predicted proteins | sample Lak10m_FD_114542 | JGI IMG/M metagenome (GOLD analysis project Ga0172367, IMG submission 114542) | Freshwater microbial communities from Kabuno Bay, South-Kivu, Congo - kab_022012_10m | ecosystem: Environmental > Aquatic > Freshwater > Lake | place: Democratic Republic of the Congo: South-Kivu...
GATTTTTATAATACAAAAGCAATTATAAGAGACTATCAAATAACATTTGACCAAAATCTTTGGGATTTAAACCCCGAAGGTATTGGAATTCAACCAATGATTGCAGATGTGAATTTACAATTATCACTTTTTGGCGGACAAGGTATGGAAAAACCAGTTAATGAATTACAAAATGCTTTATCATCTAATTTTTATGCTAATACTGAAATTTACGATTATAGAGCAACAGCAACAGAAGATAGAACTAAATTTAATAAAGAAGTATTAGAAGGTCTGTTATTTAATTATAGTAAAACCAATACAATAACAAAAGACAGTAATTCAACTAATGGAGATGATGCGAGTTTATATAAATATATTGGGGATTTAACTAATCAAAAAATTAGTTATAATAACATAATTAAAGATTTATATAAAACACACGAAGATTATATAACATCTAATAAAAATGGTTTTGAAGTATTAATTAAAAGTTATGGAACGAAAATATCATCATTATTATTATCTGAAAAATATCGTACAGATAAAATTTATGATGTAAACGGTACAGCAAAACAATTAATAGGTAATTACAATAGATTTAATGATAAATTTCAAGTTATTGAAAAATTCAAAAATAAAACCATTAATAATATAAAAAATAGTAATTTAACGAAGTTATTTGGTGTTAATTTTTCTGAAGCTAAAAACACATGTTCTGAAGAAATCATTAAGCCATTTATTATTGAAAAATTAAATTTGTTATGTGATGATTTAACTAATAATGATAGTATTAAAACAATAGAGAAAAATAGAAATAATTTAATATCCGTATTAGATAAAATATCTTTTATATCAAAAAATAGTTCTGATGGGTATTTAGATAATAATAAAAAAGGTTTTGGACGAAATATAACTAATTTTAGCGAAGGTGAAATACCTAAAATTTTAACATTAATTACTAATTTTTTAGATGAAAAGTATCCGATATTTCAAAACACATTAGATAATAGTTTATTTATTGAAACTGGAGATTTTACTGATATAGAACTAAAAGAAATTATTTTAAATATATTAAAACCAGAACATATTAATGAATTAAACAAAAAATTTACATTTAATTCTAAAATATCATTTATACCATATGAAATAGAAAACATGTTCAAAAAAATTAACGATCAATATCAAACATTAAAAAATATGAATATTGAAATGTCTAAAAATGTTAATAAAATTTTTAGTGAATTTATACCAAGTAAAATACCAAAATTAAAAACTAATATAGATTTAAATTATAATGTTAGTGATTTAATAGAATTATCCAATGAATTAACAAATGAATTAATTTTGATAAATTCTATAAAAAATGTTAAATTAAAAGATAAATTAAATTATTATAAGCCATGAGTCAACAATATTTAAATAGGTATCAATATTTTACTATAAGTGATAATATGAAAATAGTTCCAGGTGTCGAAATACCAATTAAAACTACAGATAAATATTATCAATATAAACTTAATAAAGATAGACTTGATAGATTATCGGAGTCTTATTATAGTTCACCGACATTTGGTTGGTTAATAATGTTAGCTAATCCAACCTTTGGGGGTTTAGAATCAAATATACCTGATAATGCATTGATAAGAATACCACATCCATTAGTTGAATCACTACAAGATTATAAAAGAATGATAGAAGAATATAATTTCTACTACGGAGAATAAAATGAATAATAATTTAAATAATAAAGAAAACATATTAATTAAAACGGATCAAAATAATTTAATATATATTGATCCTAATAGTGTAATTAGTAATGATGGTAAAGTAAGTAAAAGAAGTATAAATCAGGAAGAATTAATCATGTATGTTAATTTGGAAGCCGATTTAATTCCTCGTTCAAGTTTAATATTAGGTAACGAACAAAACAAATTATCATCAGTAGCAAAAGGTATTTTTAATGTTTTACATAATAAAAATGGTAAGAATTTAGACACATCTTGGACAGAAACATACACGCCTAAATATTTGTCGGAAAATGGTAATTATTCTGATGACTCTGGGCAATCATTTGGTATTGATAATATTGATATTAACGTATCAGGTATAAATGCAGTTCCAAGTGTAAATATTAAATTTACTGATGTTAGAGGTAAAACATTATTTGAATCACCTGAAAATTCGCCATATAAATCATTTTTTCATATACCATGGCCTATTTTTTATTTAACAGTAAAAGGTTATTATGGTAAAGCAATTCGTTATAGATTACACTTGATAGATTTTAAATCTAAATTTAATTCACAAAATGGTAATTATGAGATAAATACTAAATTTGTGGGGTCAACATATGCATATTTAAATGATATACCATTAAAAGGTATATTAAACGCACCATATATGTTTGCAATTGAAAATGAGGAAACATCAGGGTTTAACGAGAAAACAGGTACAAAAACTAAAACAATCAAAAAAAGTTCACGAGGATATAAAACATTAATTTCTGTTTATAACGAATATAAAAATAAAGGATTAATTGATAAAAATTTTCCAGTTAAAACATTGAGGGAAATTATTATTTCTGCTGGTAGATTAGATAAAATTTTAGAACAAGATCTTTTTGAAAAAGTGATAGATCCATTAGTGTTATCAGAACTTAATAGTTATGAAAAATTAATAACAGATTTAGGTAAATCTGTTGAATCGTGGAAAAGTCTAAACTTATCGCCAGAATATGAAACTAAAAACAATAAAACTTGGAATAAATTATCAGAAAAACATAAAAACAAATTAGATATAATAAATGGTGATAAAAACAGTTTAAAAAGTATTTTAGAGGGTTATGTTAATAAATTAAATAATAATAAGGCGTTTGGTAAATCGCCACTAAATACTAAAAAATTTGAAAAGAGTAATGTATCTAAATCATTGAAAACCATATCAATAACTAAAATAACAAATATAGGTCTTTTTTATGACACCATAAATGGTTCTGTGTGTGTAAATATGGTTAATTTAAATAATTCAAATAACAATGGATTATTAGATGAAATTTATAATATACAACGTGAGTTTGTTGAAAAAAGAAGAACAATAGAAAAAGTCATTGAAGAAGAAATGAATAATATTGTTAGTGGTAAAATTAAAAACAATAATTCATTTGGTTTTGAGCCAACAATTAGAAATATTGTTGCGGTGATTTGTGCAAATGCAGATACATATGTAAGATTATTAAAAGATATACATCAAAAAGCATTTGATGTTGGTAACGAAAGAAAAAAAATCATTTCAAGTTTTGATACAGACGCACCAACAAAAGATGATAATATATATCCATGGCCAGAAATTAAAAAACAATCCGCAGATGGTAAAATAAATGTTTTAGTTTATCCTGGTGATTTTGATATATCAAATAAATTAAAATCATTCAATAGTCTTTTATGGCCCGAAGTTGATTTTGTTGAAAATTATTTACAAGTTTCAACATATAAAAGTGATCCATTAACAGAAAAAGAATTAGATCCTGATGCAGTAAGTTATATTTTTGAAAATACAAGTGGAAATCAAATTATAAAAAATATAAACCTTTTTAGTAATGTATCATCGGTTACACCGTATATTAACAAATCTTTAACTTCTTTGGTATATGAAATTTATGAAAGAGCTAAATATACAACTTCAACTATACCTTATGATAATAATTCTATAAATGAATTAGCAAATATTGAATTTGAAAATATTGAAAATTCATTAATTAATGATGACGATTTATTTTCATTATTAAAAAGAAGTATAACAAATAGTAAATATGACGGTGCAGATAATCCATTTATATTTAATTTAGTAAATACTATGGGTGGGTTATCAATATACGAAAGATATCCATATTTTAAAAGCCAGTTACCAACAACTGATTATATTAAAAATATTGTAGAAACTGATTTTTCTGTAACTAAAAGTACAAATGACACGCAAAAAACTGAATATAAATCTGTTAATAATTTTTTAAAAAATTATATTCCAGAAACTTATAGATTATCTATTTATCCATTTAATTCAAAAACATATTTAGGATATTCAAATAAAAATAAATTATTAGAAAGTGATTTGAAATTAAATAATAGTATATTAACAACGACTAATACTATTAATAATTTTATTTCATCTGATATAGAAGCAAAAATGTGGATAAAACCATCATTTAATAATGAATTTACCAAAACACAAACAGGTAGTAATATTAAAAATTTATTTTCAAACAATTTATTATTACCTGATGGTAGAGAAGTTAATATTTTAAATACACCTTATTTTCATAAACAGTTATTTAAAGATTTCTCTAATGGTAAAAGTATTGGTAAATATGTTGGATCGGCTTACCTATTGTTAAATTCATTACCATTTTTAGATTTTAATGAAAAAATATATACATCTGATAAAGACACTAATGGTACTATTTTATCAACACTTTTAAGAGAAATTTCTTCAACACATAAAATACCTTACCACTTAATTATTAAATGGGGGTCAATTTATCATAGATATAAAAAATATTTAACCGAGGGGGTAGATATTATTGATAATGTCACTGAACCAATAGATGTAAATTTATTTTATGATACTAATTTAAATAGACAATATACTGGTAACACCGAAGGTGTGACATGGGTTTCAAATATTAATGATAAAAATATAATAGGTTTTTTACCAAATTATCAAAATATATTTAGTAATATTGTAAATGGTTTTATACCATATGATATTACTAGTGTTTACACGACTGGATATACTATATCAGTAAACAATAAGAATATTTTAACTTATGTTGTAAATAATAGTAATAGCTCGACAAAAAGTTATACTTCATTTATAGATAATAGTAAAAATAACACGACTAATAAAACATATACATTATTACCATCAAATGGTTATAAAACAATTTCAGGTAATTCTTTTGATACTGAAATTCAAAATAATTTAAGAATTATTTGGGATAAAAATAACGAAAACAATAATGTTGCAAATACTTTTACTGGTTTCACATTTCCAATTTATAATGAATACTTTAATAATACTGGTAGTACTGTATATACATTATCTCAAAATTATAAAAAAGTAGTTGATTTAATATCAATGTTTAAATCAGATATTTTAGATGTTTTTGAACAATTATTTATCGAATTTTCTACAGAATATATAAATACTGAAATAGAATATAGTACTTTAAATGTTAAATTTAATAATTTTCAAAAATTATTACAAGAAATAACCACAGTACAAAAAAACGATTTGGAAGAAGTTAATTTGTCTGGTTTAATAAAAAGTATTATTGAAAGACAAAATTCAAAATTGAATGAAATCACTAAAGATATTATATCAAATGATAATTTAATTGATTTAACGTTATTAAATCCAAGAGAAATAAATGATTTTATTATTGGTAGTTTTACTAAAGAAAGTGAAATTATCACTGATTTTGGCGTTTATAAACCTGAGCAATTAAATGATGACACAATAAAACTTATAAAATTATATGTAGGTGATTATATTGATAATGGAACAAATTATTATCAATCATTTTTTAACGATTTTAATATATCATTAACAGAAGAAAATATAAAATTGTTTAGACCGTTATTGTTTATTTATGCGGGTTATAAAAATAGTGACATAACTATTGATTTTAAAACATACGTAAAAAATAATATAACTAAAAATAATAGTCTATATGTTAAAGATGAAAAAGGTAAATCGTTTGAGTATTTAAAAATAAACGATAGATTATTATTATTTTTAAATACTTTAATAACAAAAATTAGTACAAAAAAATTAACAAATTCTAATCAAACATTAAATATTAAACGTTCACATAATGATGAAGTATTAAAATTAGAGTTATATAATTATTTTAAATCATTTAATGATAAGTGGGTTGCAGGAAATTCTATAGGACAAAAAACAATTTTAGAAGAAATATTATTTTTAGATAAAGCAAATAAAGATATTGGCGATCAAGTATATATTGATATGTCAAAATTAATACCAATAGCTAATAGTAAAAATCATAATTTAAATTTATATACCACATTAGTTTTATTGTTAGACAATAGCGGATTTGATATGAGATCGTTACCTGCATATGTTAATTGGTACGGTATTAGAGGTAATAAAAATTTTAAACCATCTAAAAATGTTGCAAAAAATATTTTCGGTACATTTTTAGAAGTTGATGTTGAAGATTCAACACCTAAAATTATATTACAATATTTTGGGCCATCATCAAAACATTTAGAATTATCTGATATAGACAAAAACAGTAAATTTAAAGGTGATGGATTTGATGCTAGCAATCCAAACAATAATCCTATTGTTATAGCTCCTGATGTTTTTAGAAATATAGATTATTCCAAATCTAATAGGGCAATTGTTTTTGAAGTTAATTTTGGGGATCAAAATCAAAATATGTTTAAATCTTTTGATGTTGATCAATCAACAATAAGAAACACATCAGAATCTTTTGAAGTAACAGAAAGACTTGGTAATAGTGCTGCAGGTTCACAAACCGCACAAGTTGATGTTGGTTTATTTGATTATTATCGACAGGCATCATATCAATGTAATATTACCTCAATGGGAAACATGATGATTCAACCTACAATGTTTTTCTACTTAAAAAATGTTCCAATGTTTAGAGGGACATATTGGATAAGTGAGGTTTCACATCGAATAAGTTTAGATGGAATTCAAACTAATTTTAAAGGATCAAGAATACCAATACAATCGTTGCCAGACCCAAAAGATTCGTTTATGGCAAGTTATCGTTCTTTATTTGATAAAATGTTAAGGAAAGCGACAAATAAGGTTAAATCAAAGGAAAATAACCCATTATCAACAGAAAAAGAAATTTTAACTGATTTAGGAACATATTATTATGACACTAGTGGTATAACAGTTAATGGTGAAGTAAATAATGGTGAATTAGTAAATTTAGTTAAATCTGCGGGTATAACTGAACAGGGAATACCATATAATGGATACAATAACGATAAATTTATTCAAAAAATAAAAATTAAAAATGAATCATGGTTAAGAGGCATTGCTGTCACAATGGGTGGGGAAAAATATAATATAGAAGATTCAATAGTTATGAGTATAGTGTCTAGAATTGATGATTATGAAAATATCACATGGGGACAAATGAAAGAAAGTAATCAAAAGTTTTATTGTGCCAGATTTAATATTAATCCGAACAATCTATTACCAAATTTAAAAAGTACTAATTTTTATAGTCCAAGAACGGGAAAAAAAGTTACACTTAATACTAATATTAATCAAGGACAAAATAAATATGAGGGGCCAATTCATCACGGTCCATCTTTAACTATGGGTGGATATGGCATAGGCTTATCTAAATCTTTAATGAAAGAATTAGGAATTAAAGATAATGATGTCATATATTTTAATTTTAATTAATTATATTTGATTTTTTTTTAATTAATAGATATTTATAATTATGAAAAAAATTATTAGATTAACTGAATTACAATTCACCACCGTTATTAAAAGAATATTAAATGAATGCCAATTATCAATTGATGAATTTGATTTTAATAGATTTAAAAATGATGATGATATGCAAAAATTACGTGACACTATTGATAAAAATATTACAGTTAGTGTTGCTTTTGTTAAAAAAGATAATACAGTTAGGTTTATGTCAGTAAGAAAATATTTAAAATCATATAAACCAAGCGATAAGCCAAAATCAGAATTACAAAAAAATTTTCAAGAAAATAATGATATTAAAAGGGTTATAGATATAAATTTATATATTAAAACGTTAAAAGAATTAAAAAATAGAAATTTTGATGAGGACGAAGCTAAAGAACTTGCGGCTAAATCGGCGTGGAGAAATATAAATTTAAAAAATGTTTTAGGTTTTATGGTCAGAGGTGAATTTATTGATTTAAGATCTGAAAACCAAATAAGAGAACGATTTGGCGAAGAAATATATAATAATTTAACAAAATCAATGAAAAATAGTTTAGGACAAGAACATAATAATATAATACAACAATTAGAAGAATATGGAAGATAATATTAATAAAAGTTTAGATAGTTTTTTATCTAATAGATTAAATAAAACAAGGTTAGACTCAACAACAGAAGAAATTTGTGATTTACAAACTGGAGAATGTTATAAATTAAAAACCAAAGACGGTATTGTAGAAAGAGTAAATAAAACATATATCATCGAAGATGGTAGACAATTAATAATGGATTAATAATATGAAAAGAAAATTAACATTAACAGAAGAATTAAGTCGTTATAACGATATTAATAAATACCAAAGAAATTTGGTTTTAGAGCAAAATTCAACAGACCCTTTACAAGATCCAACAGCGCAGCCAGGAAATTTACCGCCAACGCCAGGTGAAACACCTCCATTGGAAGGTTCTGAATTACCGACAGATATGGGTGGAGGTACGCTACCCACTGCAGATATGTCAGGAACAACAGCCGAAGATTCTCCAGAATTACCCGCTGACACTTTAGGTGAACCTGAAGCGGATGATACCACTGAAGAAATTGATATTACTGATTTGGTTAATATGACTAAAAGTATAAAAAAAGATTTAGAATCAAAACAAGATGATAGTGGCGTTACACAAAAAATGGATGATATTTTTTCAAAATTAACGGATTTAGAGACTAAACTAAATAGTATGGATGAATTAATCAGTAAAATTGATAATCTTGAAGTTGAGGTTAAAAATTCTAAACCAAAATCTCCAGAAGAAAAACTTGAAATGAGATCTCTTGATTCTTATCCATTTAATAAAAACCCACAAGAGTTTTTTGATGAAAAATTACAACAAATGAAACAATCAGGGAAAAATGAATATATTTTAACTAAAAATGATATAGAAAATTATTCAAAAAATGATATAACAAAAACATTTAATCCTGAAGAAGATGACGAAGAAGATGAATATCAAACAAATTATTAATGAAAAAACCTCGAAATAATTCGGGGTTTTATTTTTTTTTTAACTTTTTTTTTGTATATTTGTATTATAATTAAATATAATATTAACAAAAAAATTAAAAGTATGAAAAATGGTTTAGAAGCCGTATTGGCACAATTTGAAAAAAACAAACAAGCTGCAAGCAGCAACAGTAAGAACAATGTTTCACAAGAAGAAAGATTGAAAAAATATTTTACTACACTCCTACCAAAAGGAGTTAAAAATGCAAATAAACGTATACGTATTTTGCCAACAAAAGATGGTACATCCCCATTTGTTGAAGTATATTTTCATGAAATACAAGTAGATGGACAATGGGTTAAATTATATGACCCAGCACAAGAAGGTAAACGTTCACCTTTAAATGAAGTTAGAGATAGTTTATTAGCTACAGGTGTTGATGAAGATAAAGAATTAGCTAAAACATATCGTTCTCGTAAATTCTATATTGTAAAAGTGATAGACAGAGAAAACGAAGAAGATGGAGTTAAATTTTGGAGATTTAAACATAACTTTAAAAACGCAGGTATTTATGATAAAATTTTACCAATTTTTTCAAATAAAGGTTGGATAGCAGATCCTGAAAATGGTCGTGATTTAATTTTATCATTAGCTTTAGATAAAGCTAATAATGGTAAAGAATATACTATTGTTAGTACTGTTATTCCTGAAGATAAAGAACCTTTACATAAAGATAAAAATATTGCTCAATCTTGGATTGATGATGAATTAACATGGGAAGATGTATATTCTAAAAAATCTGAAGAATATCTTGAAATCGTTGCAAAAGGTGAAGTTCCACAATGGGATATTGAAAATAAAAAATGGAAATCATCAGGTGAAGTAGTAATGAATAATTTAGATAGTTCTACTGCAGTAACAGTTGATCCACAATCAGATGCAGAAGTATCTGATGAATTACCATTCTAATAAATAATAATTTCACGAATTTTGCTGTTATTGTTAATGAGATACAATCGTGCAAAATTCGTGGTATTATTTTAATATGTAATAACTTAAATTAAAATATTATGGCTTTAAAGAAAAAAGAATTTGATTTTAAAGAAAAATTTTCCACTAAAACAAAATATAAAGAAACTAACTTCTATTATTGTGGTGAAGCATTTTTAAATGCTTGCGGTTTACCTGGGCCAGTTATGGGCGGTATTAATATGTTACTTGGGCATAGTAATGCAGGTAAAACAACAGCATTAATTTTAGCTGCTGTTGATGCACAAAAGAAAGGTCATTTACCTGTTTTCATTATTACAGAAAAAAAATGGGATTGGAACCATGCTATTGAATTGGGTTTAAAAGCAGAAAAAAACAGTAATGGAGAATATGATGGCGATTTTATTTTTAACGATTCGTTTGATTATATTGAACAAGCAACAGATTTCATTAATGATGTATTAAATGAACAAGAAAAGGGTAATATCCCATATTCATTATGTTTTTTATGGGACTCGATTGGGTCGATACCTTGTAAAATGACATTTGATGGTGCTGGAGGTGCAATGCATAATAGTAGGGTTTTATCTGATAAAATAGGTATGGGTTTACATTCACGTATATCTAAATCAAAAAAAGATGATTTACCATATTATAACACTTTAATTGTTACGAACCAACCTTGGGTACTTCCACCAGACAACCCATACGCTCAGCCTGAGATAATGGCTAAGGGTGGAAATGCTATTTGGCTAGCATCTTCCGTAGTTTTTCTTTTTGGTAATCAAAAAAAGGCAGGAATTTCACATATTGATGCAACTAAAAACGGTAGAAAAATATCTTACGCTATTAGAACTAAAGTTTCTATATTAAAAAATCATGTTAATGGTATTGCATATAAAGATGGTAAAATAGTTGCTGTACCCCAAGGATTTATAAGTGATACTAAAGAATCATTAGATAAATATAAAAAAGAATATTCAGATTATTGGAACAATATTCTTGGCGGGGACGGTGATTTTACTATTGTAGAATCAACTATGGAAATTGATGGCGATGAATAAAAAAGTAATAAAATTATTTGTTAATAACAATTAAATTTTGTATATTTATATTAAGAGTTTAGTAAAAAAATGTTTAACGTATAAACAAAAAAAATAATGAGTACATTACTCGTAGATGGTGATAATGTTCTAACTATAGGTATCTATGGTGTTAAAAATTATTTCTATAAAGGAAAACACATTGGTGGAATTTATCATTTTTTAGATGTTATAAGAAGAACTTTTGATAATTTTAATTTAGATAAAATTGTTGTTTTTTGGGATGGAGAAGAAAACACAATTAGTAGAAAAAAAATATATCATTTATATAAAGAAGGTAGAAAAACCAGGTTCAAATCAGAAGAAGAATTAGAATCTTATAACTACCAAAAAAACAGAGTTAAAAAATATTTAGAAGAAATTTTTGTTCGTCAAGGTGAATATAAATATTGTGAAACTGATGATTGTATTGCATATTATGTTCAAAATTCACCAAATGAGAAAAAAATAATTTATTCTTCTGATGGTGACTTAACACAATTAGTTTCGGATCAAACTCAACTATATAACCCTTCACATCGTAAATTATATAAACCGAAAGATTTATTTATTTATAATCATGAAAACGTTTTAATAGAAAATGTAAAATTAGTTAAAATGTTATGTGGGGACCCCTCTGATAATATTTCGGGTATAAAAAATTTAGGAATTAAAAGACTAATTTCTTTATGTCCCGAAATAGTATCACAAAAACTTACATTAGATTATATTAGAAACAAGACTAACTTTATTTTCGAACAAGATAAAAATAATAAAGTTATTCAAAATATGTTAAGTGGTTTAACTAAATATGGTGTATTAGGTGAAGAATTTTATACCATAAATAATGAAATTGTTAGTTTAGATATCCCATATTTAACAGATGAAGCAAGGGATGATATAGTATCTTTAATTTCAGATACGATAGATCCTGATGGTAGATCGTATAAAAATACGATGAAAATGATGATGGAAGATGGATTATTTCAATTATTACCAAAATCTGATGATGCTTGGATAAAATTCCTTAACCCATTTTTAAGATTAACAAGAAAAGAAAAAAATAAAAAAATAAATTTAAAAAAATTTAACAAAAAATAAAATATTATGAGAACAAATCAAGATCCAACAGTATTCGAGTTTATATTAACAATGGGTGAAAATATTATTATTCAAAGATATTTTGATGTCTATAATTATAATCCAAGATCAAAAAAATCTTTAAATTTATATTATTGGATAACAGACGTATGCAATGAAATACAAGATATTTTGAAAATAAAAAATTTAGAATATATGTCAGATAATTATCATTATGTAACTGATAGTAAGGAAATTAACATTGATAATTCAATAAAAGAAGAATATTTCAAACTTGATCTAAAAAAGAATAATGAAGTATTTATAAATAGAATATTTCCAGCACATGTCTATCACCCAAAAGCAAGATATTGTGATTTAAGACCTAGAATTAGAAGAATATTGTATGATGTGGCGACAGTCTTATCGGCTAGGGATTTAGATAAAAAATATTTAAATTATGATTTAAAATAAAAATATGTCAGAACAAAAAGATTTAGGGTTTTTCGGACATTTGGGGCCAAAGTTCCAAATGTCTTTGTTAAAAGCAATAATAGAAGATAAAAAATTTGGTGAAAATTTTATTGAAATAGCAAAATTTAGTTATTTTGAGAATGGTTCTTTTAGAGTTTTATTTTCCCATGTTCAGGAATTTTTTGGTATATATAATAAAATACCAAGTTATGATACAATTGAACAAAGAATATTATCAGAAAACATTAAAAACGCCACAACCACTAAAATGTATATTGATACTTTAAATTTAATAAAGGATCATATATCTAATGATATACAACATACTAAAGATCAAGCAATAAATTTCTGTAAACAACAGACATTAAAAGAAGCTTTAAAGAAAGTGGAAGGTATAATGAATAATGGAAAATTTGAAGAATATGTTGAAATTGAAAAAATTATTCAGAATGCAATGCAAGTTGGTATAACTAATGATGAGATTGTAGATGCATTAGAAAATCCAGAAAAAGCATTAGAAAAAAATTATAGGCAAACATTTCCGACTGGCGTTAAAGGTATTGATGAATTATTAAAAGGTGGTTTAGGTAGAGGTGAATTAGGTGTTGTGCTTGCTCCGACAGGGGTTGGTAAAGAACTACCTATTAGTGAGCCAGTTCTAACACCCAATGGTTGGGTGGAAAATGGTACATTAAAGGTTAATGATTTAGTTATCGGATCTAATGGTTTACCACAAAAAGTTATTGGTGTCTATCCACAAGGTTTAAAACCTATTTATAAAGTAGAATTTACTGATGGTACTTATGTAAATTGTGGTTATGAACATTTATGGAAAGTAAATACGTTAAACATGAGAACCTCTAGAACCAGAAGAAAAGGCTTAATTGTATCTACACCTAATAATGGTTTTAAAACAATGAGAACTTGTGACATGATACCAGAGATTAAAAAACGCGGTAGATATAATTACAGATTACCAATAATCGAACCTGTTGAATTTAATAAAAAAGATGTCATAATAGATCCATACTTATTAGGTTTATTACTTGGTGATGGATATTTGGATAGTAATTATGTTAGTATAAGTACAGTAGAAGATGAAATATTTAACAATATTGAACACTTAAATTTACACACATCCTTTAATAAATATGAAAAAGAAAACAATAAATTTATAAAAGTCATAAAATTTAAAAGTACTATTAATGAACAATTAAAATGTTATGGTTTATTAAATATGAAATCTAATAATAAATTTATACCAAAAGATTATTTATATAATAATGTTGAAACACGTATTTCTTTATTACAGGGTTTAATAGATACCGATGGTTATGTTAATAAATATGGTTTAATACAGTATTCAACTGTCTCTGAGGAGTTATCTAAAGATTTTAGAGAATTAGTATTATCATTAGGTGGAACGGCGAGAATAACAACAAAAATACCATCATATAAAAAAAATGGCGAAAATGTCATATGTCAAAAAAGTTATACTATAACCATATCATTTTCGAATGATGTTATACCATCAAGATTAAAACGTAAATTAGAAAGATATAAAAAACGTGTCAAATATATTTTTCAAAAATATATTAAAAATATAACATATACACATGATGAAGATGCCTTGTGTATAAAAGTAAGTAATGACGATGAGTTATATGTAACTAGAGATTATGTTTTAACACATAACACAACCATATTAACAAAATTTGGTAATAGTAGTTATAATGGTGGTGCAAATGTATTACAAATATTTTTTGAGGACAATATTAATCAGATATTAAAAAAACATTATACAATATGGACAGGTATTGCGCCAGATGATCAACCCGATTATGTTGAACAAATAGTTTCGGCTGTAAAAGATATTGAATCTGAAAACAGTGGAACTTTAAAGTTAATGAAATTACCAAGTTATGGTACAACATTATCTGATATAAAAACCAAAATACGAAAATATATTAGTGAGGGACACGATTTAGATTTAGTTATTATTGATTATGTTGATTGTATAACTAATGATAAAAATAATGGTGATGAAGAGTGGAAAGGTGAGGGTCAAATAATGAGAGGTATTGAATCTATGGCTTCAGAATTTAACATTGGTATTTGGGTTGCCACCCAAGGTGGACGTAGTAGTATTGACACTGAGGTAGTTACAACAGATCAAATGGGCGGTAATATTAAAAAGGCACAAATAGGTCATATAATTGTTTCTGTTGGTAAAACAATGGCACAAAAAGAAGAAAAATTAGCAACGATTACATTATTAAAATCTCGTATTGGTGATGATGGTGTTGTGTTTAGTAATTGTAAATTTGATAATAAATTAATTATTATAGATACTGAATCACAAAATACAATGTTAGGACATAAAGAAGAAATTATTCAAAAAAAGGCTAATAGAATAAAAGAGGTTTACTTAAATAGTCAACAGTTTAAAAATAATGCTATCACCACATCCGCAGAAATTTTACTGGGTGGTAAAGAAAATTAATATAGAAAAAAGTTATAATGTTATAGAAAAAATTAATGATATTATAACTTTTTTTCTATATATTTAATAATAAAAATAAATAAAGATATGAAGATATATAATGAAAATGATGTGAAAAAAACATCAATTGAATATTTTAATGGGGATCAACTGGCCGCTGATGTTTGGATGAAGAAATATTGTTTAAAGGATGAAAAAAATTATTATGAATTATCGCCAGATGATATGCATAAAAGAATTTCAAAAGAGTTTGCTAGAATTGAAAATAAATATCCAAACCCTTTAAGTGAAGAGGAAATTTATGATAGTTTAAAAAATTTTAATAGAATAATACCTGGGGGTTCACCAATGTCAGGTATAGGTAATGATTTACAAATAGTATCATTATCTAATTGTTATGTTATTGGTAACGAAAATGAATCAGATAGTTATGGTGGAATCTGTAAATTAGATCAAGAAATTGCACAATTAGAAAAACGTAGAGGTGGTGTTGGTGTTGATTTATCTTTTTTAAGACCATCAGGTAGTCCTGTAAAAAATTCTGCAATTACTAGTACAGGCGTGGTACCATTTATGGAAAGGTATTCAAATACAACAAAAGAAGTTGCACAAGATGGAAGACGTGGGGCATTAATGTTAAGTATAGATATTAAACATCCAGATTCTGAAAAATTTATTGATGCAAAATTAACTGAAGGTAAAGTCACAGGTGCTAATATTTCAGTTAAAATAAATGATGAATTTATGAATTCAGTAATTAACAACACACCATTTATTCAAAAATACCCTATAAATAGTTTAATAAATAGTTTAGAACCAAAAGTAATAAAAGAAGTTAATCCATCGAATTTATGGAAAAAAATTATACATAACGCATGGAAATCGGCAGAACCTGGTATATTATTTTGGGATAGAATAAAAAATGAATCTATACCAGATTGTTATAAAGAGTTTGGTTTTGAGACTGTTAGTACAAATCCTTGTGGCGAAATACCACTTTGTTCTTATGATAGTTGTAGATTATTATCATTAAATTTATATGGCTATGTTATAGATCCATTTACTATTAATGCTAAATTTAATATAGAATTATTTAAATCTGATGTTAGAAAAGCAATGAGATACATGGATGATATTGTTGATTTAGAAATTGAAAAATTAAAAATTATTATTAACAAAATAAAATCTGATCCTGAAGATGAATTTATTAAATTGTATGAATTGAATTTATGGGAGAATATATTACACAAAACAATACAAGGTCGTAGAACAGGTTTAGGTATAACAGGTTTAGGTGATATGCTAGCATCATTAGGATTACAATATGGTACAGATAATGCTAACTTATTTATTGAAAATTTACAAAAGGGGTTAAAACTTGAAGCATATCGTTCATCTGTGGAAATGTCAATAGAAAGAGGGTCATTTCCAATATATGATTATAAAAAAGAAGAAAATAATCCATTTATTCTCCGAATAAAAAATGAAGATCCTGAATTATATGAGTTAATGATAAAACATGGCAGAAGAAATATTGCGTTATTAACAATAGCACCAACAGGAAGTGTTAGTATATTAACACAAACAACTAGTGGTTGTGAACCATTATTTTCACCTTTTTATACTCGTAGGAGAAAGATAAACCCACAAGAAAATAATGTTAGAGTTGATTTTGTAGATATCGATGGTATTTCATGGACAGAATATTTAGTTTTTCATCATAAATTTTTAGAATGGTTAAAAATAGAAAAATATGATATAGAAAAAGTTAAATTATTAACTAAAGATGAAATTAATGAAATTATAAAAAAATCACCATATTATAAATCGACATCAAATGATGTTAACTGGGTAAAAAAAGTTGAAATGCAGGGTTTATTACAATCTAATGTAGATCACTCCATATCTGTCACAGTTAATTTACCTAAAGATATTAGTGAAGAAATGGTAAGTAAAGTTTACCAAACAGCATGGGAAGTTGGTTGTAAAGGAGTGACAGTATATCGAGATGGATCACGAGATGGCGTGCTAATTACTGAAACTAAGAAAAAAGAAATAGATGGAGAAAATTCATTTAAAGAACATAATGCGCCAAAAAGGCCAAAGAGATTAAAAGGAGAAATACACAGATTTCAAAATGATTCGGAAAAATGGATAGCAGTTGTTGGTGTTTGGAAAGGTAGACCATATGAAATTTTTACTGGTAGATATGCTAATGGTTTAAGTAATTTACCATCTTACTTAAAAGAATGTGAAATTGTTAAAAATGTTTTTGATGATAATGGTGAAAAAAGAAAAAGATATGACATAGAATATGTTGATCAAGATGGAAAAAAACAAATAGCCACAGGATTATCACATAAATTTCATCCTGATTATTGGAATTACGCAAAATTAATTTCAGGTGTATTAAGGCATGGAATGCCATTAGTTTATGTTTATGAACTAATTAACACATTGAATTTACATGATGAAAATTTAAATACTTGGAAAAATGGTGTTATAAGAGTTATAAAAAGATATATAAAAGATGGTGAAAAAGTTCATGGTTCTAAATGTCCTAATTGTGGGGGTAACCATTTA
>Ga0172367_10004363_pt1 | contig 17684 bp, 23 predicted proteins | sample Lak10m_FD_114542 | JGI IMG/M metagenome (GOLD analysis project Ga0172367, IMG submission 114542) | Freshwater microbial communities from Kabuno Bay, South-Kivu, Congo - kab_022012_10m | ecosystem: Environmental > Aquatic > Freshwater > Lake | place: Democratic Republic of the Congo: South-Kivu...
AGATGACGAAGATGACGAAGATGACGAAGATGACGAAGATGTTAATGAAGATTTTTTAAATGAATTAACAGCAATAGTAGAAGAAATTGAAACTGAATTAGGTGAAGAATTGACTGAAGAAGAAATAGCAGAAATCGCAGAAGAACTACTTTCTGAAGAAGAAAAAGAAGACGATATGGAAGATGAGGAAGATAGCGAAGACGAAGAAGAAAGTGAAGATAAGGAAGAAACTTGTGAATCATGTGGAAAGAAACATAAAAAATATAAAAAATAAGGCATTTCATGAAATTAATCACAGAAACAATTGAAAATGTAAAGACTCTTGTTGAGGCTACCGACAATGGTAAAAATTATTACATTGAAGGTATTATGATGCAGGGTGAGACTGTGAATCGTAATGGAAGAAAATATAGCATCAATATTCTTGAAAATGAATGTAGAAGATATGTCAAAGAATGTGTTCTCAAGAAGCGTTCTCTCGGTGAATTAAATCACCCATCAGGTCCATCGGTAAATCTTGATCGTGTTTCTCATATGATTGTAGAATTAAATCAAGATGGAAATAATTTTATGGGAAAAGCAAAAATTTTAGATACTCCGATGGGTAAGATTGTGAAATCACTCATTGATGAAGGTGCTTTACTTGGTGTTTCATCAAGAGGTATGGGTACACTTAAAAGAGTCAATGAAATCAATGAAGTTCAACCAGATTTTACATTAAGCGCGATTGATATTGTCGCTGATCCATCTGCACCAGATGCATTTGTAAATGGTATTTTAGAAGGAAAAGAATGGGTTTGGGATAATGGTTTATTGAAAGAAAAAGAACTCTCAGAAATGAAAAAAGAATTAAAGAAACCATGCAAAAAAGATATGGAAAAAAAAGCCATAAAAATGTTTGAAAATTTCTTGAGAAAATTATGAATAAAGATTCAAATAATTTATCAAGCATATCTAGCAGAAATGCTAGATATGCTATTTATTGTAAAGTAAGAAATAATATCATGGAAGGAATATATGACGTAAATTTACCTTTCATGCAAACTGCAACACAAATAAGACCAACACTTGAACCTTCATTAATAAGAGCATTTCGTTTAGGTAGAACAATGCCAACATTTTTTGGTAAAAATAGTGGTTTGATGAAGCTTGGACGTAATATAAGATCTAGAATTACTGGTCCACAAACAGCTGACGATATTTTACAAAGAATGCAAAATCCAACCAAAATGGATAAAATATTTGGATCTATTAGAAGGGGTATAATAGCCGGACATAACCCAATATTAGGTGCAATAAGAAAAATTGGTGTTAAGGCAATGTTAACACCTGGTATTGGTATTCCATCAAAAAGAGGAAATGTACCAAGTTTAAATATAACTGGTGCTGATGTCATAAAAGGTGGAATGGCACTAGGAAGAATGGGTAGAAATATTCAAGGAAATTTACAAAATTTACCATCTGGAGAATTTAAAACAACATCTCAGTATGATCCAACAAGAGCATTTAGTAGTAGTCATCAGGCGAAATTATTAGCAAAAGCTGCTGAAGAGGCAAATGCTGTAATTGCTGGATCTGGTGCGGATGTTTCGAAATTATCTAAAGAAGAACAAAGACACGCAGCAACAAAACTGTTAAATGCAAGAAACATTTTACAAAAAGTTAATACTGAGGTTGATTCAGGTAGCAATCCATATTTAAAAAATTATTTAGTTAGACATCCTTTATCTAGAGATTTAATACCAATGTCAAGATATTTAACTAATGTAAAATTTCCAACATAAATGTTACATATCGTATTGTAAATAATAAAATATATAAATAATATTAATTACGGAGAAAATTATGAATCAAGGTCAAGATGTACAAGATGCAACAGGAAAAGGAACATTCGCCGCAAATGGCGTAACTCCTATGTTTGCTAAACCATTAGCAAAAGATATTCAAGCAAAAATGAATATGGCTTCTCTTTCACCTCAAGGTGCTGGTATGACAACCAAGAACACCACAGAAGAATCAGATGATGAAATGGAAGAAACAAAAGAATCAGTTGAATTAGATATTACTGATTATGTTGATGCTTTATTTGAAGGTCAAGAACTTTCAGACGAATTTAAGGCAAAGGCTGCAACTATTTTTGAAGCAGCTCTTAATGAAAAAGTTTCAATAATCGAACAAGCGATTCTACAAGCTTCTGAAGAAGTAATTCAAGAACAGGTTAATGCTGTTGCTTCATCTTTAACTGAACATGTAGATGGCTACTTAGGTTATGTAATAAATGAATGGATGGATGAAAATCGTCTTCAAGTCGAGCAAGGTTTCCGTACCGAGATCGCTGAAAATTTCCTTCATGGTTTGAAAGAACTATTTGAGAATAGCTATGTTCAAATTCCTGAAGAGAAGGTTGATCTAGTAGATGAACTGTTTGCCGAAAATCGTCAACTTGAAGAAAATCTTAATGCTCTGATGAAACAAAACATGGAACTTCAAGAAAAGAACCTTGTCAATGAATGTGCTGCTGCATTTATGGAAATGTCATCAGATCTTGCAGATACAGAAGTAGAAAAATTATCATCTTTGACAGAATCTATTGAATTTGGTTCAGTGGATCAATTCAAGGAAAAAGTAAAAATTATCAAGGAATCATACTTTGGTAATAGTGTTGAAAATAAACAAACATTAACTGAAGAAGTAGTATCATCAAAACCAGTGTTTAATGATGATATGAACATTTATGTTAACTCAATCAGTAAACATCTCAAAGCAACCAAATAATTAAAAGAAAATAGGAGATAGTAAAATGGATTTTAATGGTTTAACCCCATATGACCAACTTCTTGAGAAGTGGTCCCCCGTCATTGATCACCCAGAACTCGACAAGATCACTGACATTCATCGTAGACGTAATACCGCAGTCATTCTTGAAAATCAAAAGAAGGCTCTTAGAGAAAATGCACAAGATTTCCTAACCGAAGCTCCAGTAAATGCAATTGGTGGCAATTTTGCAACTGGTCAAGTAACTCAGGGTGGTGCTTCAACATCAGCTCTTGCTGGTTATGATCCGATTCTTATCAGCCTTGTTCGTCGTGCAATGCCTAACGTCGTTGCTTATGACGTTGCAAGTGTTCAGCCAATGACTGCTCCAACTGGTCTTATCTTTGCATTCCGTTCAAGATATGATAATCAAGCAGGTCTTGAGGCAATGTTTGATGAACCAATCGCATCCTTCGCGGGTGCATCTGGTTCAACTGGTGTTAATAATACATCAGAAGGCTCAACATATACCAATCCATTTGGTCTTGGTACATCTACTGGTAACTTGACTTCATCACCAACTCGTACGGATCTATTCAGCAGATTCCGTGGTTTCCTCACCCAGAATGCTGAAAATCTTGGTGAAAGCGGCAATCCATTTAAGGAAATGTCATTCAGCATTGAGCGTGTTGCAGTACAAGCTCGTACACGCGCACTCAAGGCAGAATATACCACAGAACTTGCACAAGATCTTAAGGCTGTTCACGGTCTTGATGCTGAAGCAGAACTCGCAAATATTCTTTCAACTGAAATCTTGAATGAAATTAACCGCGAAATTCTTCGTGCAGTATACACCATTGCTAAGTCTGGTTCACAACAATCAGATCTTTCATATAGTGGTTCTTATGACCTCTCACTCGACTCAGACGGTCGTTGGTCAGCAGAGCGTTACCGTGGCCTCATGTTCCAAATTGAACGCGAAGCAAACGTAATTGCTAAAGAAACTCGTAGAGGCAAGGGTAACTTCATTCTTTGCAGCGCAGATGTCGCATCAGCACTCGCAATGGGTGGATTCCTTAATCTCTCACCAGCACTCAACACTTCTCTAAATGTTGATGACACTGGTAACGTATTCGCTGGGGTTCTCAATGGTAAGTATAAGGTCTTTATTGATCCATTCGTACCTGCTGGCGTAGACTTCTTCATGGTTGGTTATAAGGGTACATCACCATACGACGCTGGTATGTTCTACTGCCCATACGTTCCGCTACAAATGGTACGTGCAGTCGGACAAGATACCTTCCAACCCAAGATTGGATTCAAGACCCGCTACGGCATGGTCGCAAATCCATTCGCCAAGGGTCGTAATTCTTTCGATCAATCCACAGATGGTCTTGAGGCAAATAGTAACGTCTATTACAGACTTACTCGCGTAGTTAATCTCCACGGTCTTGATTCTGGTTTTGATACACAACCATAATCTTAATCTGTAAGATTCATACGGAAAAGGGTGGCGAAAGCCACCCTTTTTCATTACATAAATAGTAGTATGTTTAATCCACAAAACATACCAGATAGTTTAAAAGATAAATTGCCTGGTGATTTTTATTCATCAAATCCAGCAATACCCGAAAATAGTAACTTTTTATTACAGAATAGATTTTTATTTGTATTAAATCGTTGTCCAACGATGACATATTTTCTTCAAAGAGTTAATTTACCTTCTCTGAGTATTGGTCTTTCAATTCAAGCAAATCCTTCATCTGTTGAAATTAAATTGCCAGGTAATAGATTTCAATTTGAAGATCTTCAATTAAGCTTTCCTGTTGATGAACATATGAAAAATTATAAAGAAATCTTTAGGTGGATGCAAGGTCTTTCTCCATATGCCGATAATATGGAAGAACTTAAGGATATACATAAGACTTCTGATGCAACATTATTCATATTAAATAGTCAATATAATCCAATTATAACATATAAATTTTATAATGTATTTCCTAGTTTTTTATCTGGATTAGATTTTGATACTACATTGAATGATACTGATGTTGTGATTGCATCAGCCGTGTTTACTTATACACATTTTGATATTTTAGAGGATAAAACAGAATAATATGACTCTTAGTGACATTAAGAAAATGGTTGAGGATGATGTTTCAATTGACAATACAAGCCTAGATCATGAAGCCTCAATAGTTCCACAACAACATAATAAGTATTTGTGTATTCTTTCTGATGAAAAATTAATTCTTGCCAAGTATGAAAGCGATTTAAATATTCTCAAAAGAGATAAATGGCTTTATTATTCTGGAAAGATAAGTCAAGAAAGACTCAATGAACTTCAATGGGAACCATTTGAATTGGCGATCATACGACAGGATCTTGATCGTTTTATAGAAAGTGATTGTGATATAATTCAACTTGATTTGAAAGTAACAATGCAGAAAGAAAAAGTTAATTACTTAGAAAGTGTTGTTAAATTAATATCCAATAAAATATGGTCTATTCGTGCATCAATCGAATGGATTAAATTTACACAGGGTGTATAATGTTAAAAATTCACAAAGTCGATGAAGTATATTTAAAGATCGACTGTGAACCAGCAATTGCAAAAGAATTGTCTGGATTTTTTACATTTAAAGTTCCAAATCATCAATTTACACCAGCATATAAAAAGAAACGCTGGGATGGTACAATTAAATTATTTAATCTTGCATCTCAGACAATATACGTTGGATTAATAGATTATATTGTAAAGTTCTGTGAGGATCGTATGTACAAATACGAGATAACTGGAATAGAACTTGAAAAAATATCAGAGGAAAATGTCAGACAATGGATATTGACTCAGAAAATTTATTCTAATGGCAAGGAAATAATTCCTCACGCCCATCAAATAGACGGTGTTGTACATGCCATTACAAAGAACCGAAGTCTCCTGCTGTCTCCTACTGGCTCTGGTAAGTCATTAATCATATATCTGATTTTAAGATTTTTACTTCAACATTATAAAGACAGTAAATATCTAATTATTGTTCCAACAACTGGTCTAGTAACACAAATGGCTGGTGATTTTGCGGACTATTGTAATCGTGATAAGAATATTTTGAGAGAAATACATACAATTTTTCAAGGAAAATTAAAAGAAGCGAATCGTAGAATTGTAATATCCACATGGCAAAGTATTTACAAAGAATCTGATTCATTCTTTAAAAATTTTTATGGTGTATTTGGTGATGAGGTACATTTATATAAAGCAAAATCACTTACTTCTATGATGAAAAAATGTAAATTTTCTGCATTTAGAACAGGAACAACCGGAACTTTGGATAATACTCAGGCTCATAAATTAATGATTGAGGGATTATTTGGTCGTTGTTTTTCAGTAACAACTACTAAAAATCTAATGGATGATAAAATACTATCATCATTGACTATTAATTCTATTTTACTTAATTATGATATTAAAGATTATCAAGAAATAAAGAAATGTAGTTATCAGAGTGAAATTGAGTGGATTATATTAAACAAAAAACGAAATGATTTTATTTGTAATCTAGCAAATAGCCTTGAAGGAAATGTTCTTGTATTATTTAATTACGTAGAAAAACACGGTATACCTCTATTTAATCAATTAAATGAAATGAATAAGAAGGATGTGTTTATGATCTATGGTAAAACTGATATTGAACAACGAGAATTGATTCGAAATATTGTAGATAAACACACAAATAGTCTTCTGGTTGCTTCATACGGAACTTGTAGTACTGGTATTAATATTAAGAATATAAATGCAATTATATTTGCATCTCCATCAAAATCGGTTGTTCGTATTCTACAGTCTATAGGTAGAGGACTGAGAAAATCAGATAGAAAAGACAAAGCAGTTGTTTTCGATATTGGTGATAATTTAAGTTGGAAATCTTATCGAAACCATACCCTTCGTCATATGGATGAGCGTATAGAACTATATACTAAAGAGAAGTTTACTTATAGTATCAAAAATATTCGATTATAGGAGGAACAATGAATTGCAAAATAATCAAACTTAACAATGGTGAAGAGATAATTGCTGATGTTCATGAAGACTCCGACAAATATATAGTTACTAATCCAATGGTTTTTTTGACTTCTACTATGACTGATCAAAATGGAAATACAGTTGATGTAACATTTATGAAAGATTGGCTAAATCATAGTGATATAAAAAGCATTGAATTAAATAAAGATAGAGTCGTAGTCATAGCAGATGCAAGTAAAAATTGCATACAGCATTATAATTTAGAAAAAGAGAAGAATGAAAACGAAATAAAGATGCAGAATGAACTTGATAAAAAAGAATTAGAAGAGTTCATGAAAGATGTTGATACAATTGTTGATCAGATGATCAATTCTGCAAAATATGAAGAAGAAATGCCATATGAAGATGAAACTCCATATGAAGAGTATGAAAGAAGTAAAAAACGACGCAAGAAGCGTCGTAAGCGTAAATCTGATGATTTTATGAATATGATTCCAAAGGAACTTCAGGAACGTCCTATGATTTACCTAAATATGGTAATACCACCTGAAGCTATTATGAATCTTATTTCTGCTGGTATACTTGAACCAGAGATGCTTCAAGTCATGATTGATGAAGTTAAAAAGAAGGCTAAATTTACTGGTGATGAGAAGAGTAATAAAGATTTCGGTAATAGATTCAGTGATTGGAATCCAGATCCAAAGTCAAATGATTATCTCTAAGTTCTTAAAGAAACCTAATCTTCCTTATACCAGACAGAGTAATTATAATTATTCTATAGAAACTTGTCAAGAGCAATCTTGACATTTTTATTGAAATAGTATTGAAAGAATGCAAATTATGGTGTATAATAATGATATGGAAAATATAAAATCAGATAAAAAATTAAAACATTATGTAAATAATGAAGAATTTCTTAAAGAAATGAATTCTTGGAAAAAGGTAGTAAACAAAGCATTAAAGAAAAAGCAACCTATTCCACCAGTTACAAACTTTATTGGTGAATGCTTTATGAAGATTGCAGAACATTTATCACAAAGACCCAATTTTATTAATTATCCTTTTCGGGAGGATATGATCAGTGATGGGGTAGAGAATTGTTTGCAATATGCTCATAATTTTGATGATACTAAATCTAAGAATCCATTCTCTTACTTTACACAAATAATTTATTTTGCATTTTTACGACGAATAGAGAAAGAAAAGAAGCAAGCATATATTAAATTTAAATGTTTGGAGATGCATAATATTGATGCTAAATTCTCAGAGTGGCTACGAGAACACAATGAATCGGCTACCTTTGCTGAATTTCTTCAGAAAAACTTTTATCTATCTGAAAATGATATAGAAAAATTAGAAAAAGAAACTCAATCTAAAAAGAGAATACGTAAAAAAAAGTGAAATTAGCAATTATATCAGATACTCATTTTGGTCATAAGAACGACTCACAGTTCTTTTTAGAAGAATCTCTTAAATTCTTTGAAGAACAATTCTTTCCATATTTACTTAAAAATAATATTAAAAATGTTATTCATATGGGTGATTTGATGGATCGACGTAAGTATGTGAATTTTAATACTTTACATCAAGTTCGTGAAAGATTTATAAGATTTTTTTCTAATAATGAAATTAAATTGCATATTACGTTAGGTAATCATGATACTTTTTATAAGAACACAAATAATATTAATTCTATAAATGAATTATTTTGTGATTCAAATAATATATTATTATATGATAAGCCTAGAGAACTTCAGTTTGATACTTTAAAAATTGGCATAGTGCCGTGGATAACACATGATAACGAAAATGAAAGCTTGGATTTTATTCAGAGTACATCTTCTTCTATTCTTATTGGGCATTTCGAAATCAATGGATTCGAAGTAGTAACAAATATTAGACATTCATCTGGATCTGATTCCGAAATGTTTAGTAAATTTGATAAAGTTTTATCTGGTCATTTTCATTTGAGACAATCAAAAGCTAATATTTACTACTTAGGAACTCAATATGAGTTAAATTTTGGTGATGTAAATTCTAAAAAAGGATTTACTATATTAGATACTGATACTAGAGAATTAGAATTTATTGAAAATACTAGAAAAGTATTTCATATTATTAAATATGATGATGTAAATGGTTTTGAAAAAGCAGATTTAAATGCTTTGAAAAATACTCATGTAAAACTTATTATTATAAATAAGAAAAAACCAAAATTATTTGATTCATATATTGATATTTTAAATTCATGTGAATTACAAGAATTAACTGTTATTGAAGATTTTGAAAGTAATTCTATGGAAGAAAATGAAGTAGATATTACTCAAGATACTATAAGTATCATTGCATCAGAAATTGATTTAAATGAGAATATATTATATAAAGATAGAATTAAAATGCTTGTAAAAGAACTTTATATGGAGAGTATGAGTCTATGAAAGAGATACCCGCAGATGAATTTTTATTTACTAAGGAAGAAGATATTAAACCAGTATTTCGTTCAATGATTGTTCCAGAAAAGATATTAGATAATGATAATATTCAAGAAAGTAAAGTTTAAAAATTTTGGATCATTTGGTAATAAATTTACTGAAATTGATCTAATAAAATCTCCAACAACCTTAGTGTGTGGTAAAAACGGAAGTGGAAAGTCTTTTGCACTTCTTGATTCAATTACATTTGCATTGTTTGGAAAGCCATTTCGTAAAATTAATATTCCTCAATTGCAAAATTCTATTAATACAAAAGATTGTTTGGTTGAATTGTATTTTACTATTGGCAATGATGAATATGTGATTCGTCGTGGATTAGGCCCAAAATTATTTGAAATTATAAAGAATAATAAACTAATAAATCAAGATGCTAAAACATCAGATTATCAGGATGTTCTGGAGCAACAAATTATAAAAATGAATTATAAGACATTTACTCAAGTAGTAATACTTGGTAGTTCGTCATTTGTTCCATTTATGCAATTAAGTGCAGCTGACAGAAGAGCAGTTATTGAAAATATTCTTGATATTAATATATTCACTAATATGAATACATTGTTGAAGGGTAAGATTTTATTGAGTAAAGAAAATTTACGAGATATTACTCATAAAATTGAAAATCAAAAACAAAAAATAGAATATCAAAAAAAGATAATTAATAAAACTATTGGATTGTCTGATGAAGAAATTATTGAACTTAATGATACTATAAATCAAAATGAAAAATTAGTACGTGAATTAAATTCACAGATTGAAGATTTAGAAAATAATAAACAATCAGTTTCTGAAAGTGATTTATCTATATCTGAGAAAGAACTAATTAAATTTCAAAAATTTACTGCACAGATTGGATTAAAGTTATCAAATGCTGTAGAGGAAAAAGATTTTTATGAAAAAGAAGAAAATTGTTCAAAGTGTAAAAGTAAAATCACACAAGAAACCAAAGAAAAAAATATCGAAGAAATCCAGAAAAATATTGAACAGTTCCAAGAAGCGAATGAAACATTCGAAAAAGAAATAGGATCCTTAACGAATTCTATAGATCAGATTAAAAATAAATTGAAGAGTAATAATATTTTGGATGGTAAGATTAAAGATATTAAGAATCAGATTACGATAATTAATATGTCCATTGATCATTCAAAATTAAAATTAAAAAAGACTGCAAATGATCAAATAGACATAGAATCCGAGAAGTCTAATCTAAATGATTTTCAAATAACTCTAAAGGTTTTAGAAGAAGAAAAAGAATCAAAAAAAGAAGAATATATTCAACTGGAACAGATATCAGACATTTTAAAAGATAGTGGAGTAAAGGCTAAAATTATAAAGCATTATCTTCCATCTATGAATAAAAATATTAATAAGTATCTGAAGGCTATGGATTTCTTTATTCATTTTTACCTTGATGAAAATTTTCAAGAAACCATCAAAAGTAGAAATAGAGATGAATTTTCCTATATGAATTTTAGTGAAGGTGAAAAGATGAGAATTGATTTATCTCTTCTATTATCATGGAGAGATATCGCAAAACTTAAGAATAGCGTAAATTGCAATTTATTGATTCTTGATGAAGTATTTGACTCATCACTAGATTCTGTAGGAACGGATGAAGTGATGAAATTACTAAATACTTTAGGTGTAAATTCAAATGTTTTTGTGATTAGTCACAAAGCAGATCAGATCGTAGATAAGTTCAATAATGTTATAAGTTTCGAAAAGAAAAATAATTTTAGCAAGATGATCTAATGGCTTCCGAATTTATTCCAGAAAATATTAATTTTAGAGGTAAATATAAAAAATATGATCCCAACGGTCGTATTAATAATTATTTTACCGGTGATGTTGTAGAATATAATGGTAAGAAATATATTGCAGTTACTTCATTTAGGGATATAATACCTGGGACTGATATCAAATATTGGAAAATATTTGAAGAAGAAAGTAAATTTTTTAGAACAGATATAGAACCACAAGATTCAAATGAAGGAGATAGGTGGTTAGATATCACAACTGGTATCGTATATACCAGAATAAGAGATAACAATGGTTATCATTGGGTTGAGTTTTAGGAGTAAACATGTCAAAAAATAGAGATAGAGATGGTAAGGGTGTTCATAAACAAACTACCAAAAACATTGATCGTAGGGTAAAAGATAAAGAACGTGCTTCAGAACGTAATGATTTCAAAAATAAACTTCGAAGTTACGTTGATGGAGATTATGAACATCTTGATGAAGATGATCTTGACGAGTTTGAATAAATCTTATATAATGGAAACATATGACAACTACAGCAATTACAATCAGCAAAACAACACTTTCTATTCTTAAGAATTTCGCTAACATGAATTCAAATATTCTTGTTAAGTCTGGGAATGTAATCAAAACAATTACACCATCAAAGAGTGGAATGGGTGAAGCAGTCATCGAAGAGACATTTGATGTTGAATTTGGCATCTGGGATTTGAACAAATTTCTGGGTGTGATTAGCCTATTCAGTAATCCTCAATTTGAATTTGGGGAAAAGAGTGTTCGTATTATCGGACCAAATAATTCAGTAGTAAATTATTTTTATTCTGAACCAAGGCTTTTGACGTATCCTACCAAGTCAGTAAATATGCCACCCGCTACTGTTCGTACACGAATTAGTGAAGGTATGTTTAATGAACTTCAACGAATTTCGTCTGTTCTTCAACTTCCTGATCTCTCGTTCCAAAGTGATGGAACAATCATTTATGCAATTATCTGCGATCTCAAAGATCCAACTAGCAATAGTTATAAGGTAGAACTTGAAGGAAATGCAGATGGTGCTGAATTTGAATTAAATTTTAAGATGGAAAATATTCGACTTCTTGCGGGTGATTATGAACTTTCATTTGCAAAGAATGTTGCTGCCCAATTTGATAATGAGAATCTGAATCTAACTTATTGGTTTGCAATGGAACCTAACTCACGTTATACTGCTTAATATGAACACCAACGAATTTCTTTGGGTCGAAAAATATCGACCACAAATCATTGATGAGTGTATTCTCCCATTGTCCTTGAAGAAGACCTTCAAGGACATGGTTGCTAAAGGAGAACCACAAAATCTATTATTTTCAGGAACAGCAGGAACCGGAAAAACAACAGTTGCAAAGGCTCTATGCAATGAACTTAATGCAGACTGGATTTTGATCAATTGCTCTGAAGATGGAAATATTGATACATTGCGAACAAAAATTCGGCAGTTTGCAAGCACAGTATCTTTTTCAGAAAATTCCAAGAAGGTTGTAATTCTAGATGAGTTTGATTATTCAAATGCTCAGAGTATTCAACCTGCACTCCGTGGGGCCATCGAAGAGTTTTCAAGTAATTGTCGTTTTATACTTACTTGCAATTATAAGTCACGAATTATTGAACCAATTCATTCTCGCTGTACCTGTATTGATTTTACAATTTCAAATGATGAAAGACCCGCTATTTGTGGTGGTATTCTTGAACGATGTGAGTATATTCTCAAGAATCAATCCATTGCCTTTGATAAGAAGGCTGTAGCAAAACTTATCATGAAGCATTATCCAGATTTTCGTAGAATTCTTAACGAACTTCAACGATATTCCGTATCTGGTAAAATTGATGAGGGAATTCTTATTAATATTGCTGATAATGAGATTAAGAATCTTATTGTATCAATGAGAAATAAAGATTTTGCAAATGTGCGAAAATGGGTAGCATCTAATGTACATCTTTCTGAAACTGATATCTTCAGGAAGATTTATGATAATTTAAACACGTATTTAAGCCCCTCAAGCATTCCTGGAGCCATTATCGTTCTAGGAGAGTACCAATATAAGGCTGCATTTGTAAGCGATCAGGAAATTAATATGGTGGCATGTTTGGTAGAACTAATGATGACCTGTGAGTTTATCTAATGGATGTCTTTGAATTTCTGAATAGTATCAACGATAATAAAAAGAATCTTATGAATTTAGATCCGGGATGCGAACGGATCTATGTTCCTTTTATGATAAATAAATCTTTGTCATATTTTGCAGATACCTTATTTGAAGCAAATATGATGAATTTTTATAATAATCTGAGTAAAAAAATGCAATATGATTATTATCTGATGAATATTGCGAAAAAGAAGCGATTTAGTAAATGGCATAAGGAAAAAACTACCGATTCCGATGATATTTCAATTATAAAACAATATTATGGATATTCGGATAAAAAAGCCGTAGAAGTCTCCAAAATACTCTCAAAAGAGCAAATTAAAGAACTAAAGGTTACATTAAATACTGGCGGAAATATTAAATAATATAAATATTTAATATTTTGGAGTATTAATGGAAGAAAATAATGATGATATATTTGATGGACTAGGTGTAGAAGTGACCTTGAAATCAAAGGAAGACTTTTTAAAAATCAAGGAAACCCTAACAAGAATAGGTGTATCCTCAAAGAAAGAAAATAAACTTTTTCAATCCTGCCACATTTTGCATAAACGTGGCCGTTATGCAATTATGCATTTCAAGGAAATGTTTATATTAGATAATCTGGAAAGTGATATTTCAGATGATGATATTGGACGCAGAAACACGATAGTCAAATTATTGGTTGAATGGGGTCTTTGTGATGCAGTAGATCCTGAAGAGTATAAGGAACCACAATTATCTTTGGCGCGTATTAAGATTGTTTCTCATAAAGACAAAAGCAACTGGCAACTCATACCTAAATACCATATAGGAAAGTGAGTTCTTTTTATTATGGATTTGATGCAAGCCATTGGTGCTCCATTTAATGTAAGTCAATCTTCATGTTCTGATATTAAACCTAAACTTTTTTCTTGGACAAATGAAAATGCTCCAATTAAAGTGTTTATTGATGCGGCTATTTCTCATGGCGTTGGTTATTTAAAAAAACCAGGAGAAAAAAAGATTGCGTGGATTTGCGAATCAAGGGCTATATTTTTTGAACATCTATTTCCAAAACAGATATTTGAAAATAATTTAAATAAAATATGTGATTCATATGACGCAATTTATTTCTCAGATAAAGAATATTGTAAGAAAAATAAGAAATTTCATTTCTCATTTGCTGGAAGTAACTTACCTTGGATAGAAGATAAACAAATCTTCAAAAAGGATAAATTAGTCTCTCTTATAGCATCCCCTAAAAAATCTACTATTGGACATCAGATTCGTCATACTTTGGCTGAAAACTGGAAAGACAAGGTAGATTTGTATGGTGGTGTACTAGGTTCACCTAGATTTGGATATGAGAAACGTCCATGGGGTGATAAGAGTATAGCATTAAATCCATATATGTTTTCTATAGTTATAGAGAATGACAAATATTCAACATACTTTACAGAAAAATTAACTGATTGTTTTGCAACAGGAACAATACCAGTTTATTGGGGAACAAGCGATATTGGTAATTATTTTGATTCAAGTGGTATAATTACTTTAAATTCTTCATTTGATCCATCACAACTAACTGAAGAACTTTATTATAGTAAAATAGACGCCGTAAAGCATAACTTTGATCGTGTGAATAAATTAGAGAATGCTGATGACGTTCTCTACCACATGATAAAACAATTATAAATACTAGACCATGAAGACACCTGTGATTTCTTTTTATGCTGATGTGGATGGTCGTTCCTATTACAGCGATCATGCTTCAAGATTGAAGAAAAATCTTGATGATCTTGGCGTTCCTAATATTATACGCCATAAACCATCTAAAGGCTCATATCGTTCAAACTGCTTATCGAAGCCAAGATTTATTCTTGAAATGATGAATGAAATACGTACACCATTAGTTTGGTTGGATGTTGATTCATTGGTTCATAAGAAACTTGATGTATTTGATGAGTTTTCGGATAAGGTTGATTTGGCTATGGCCTTTCCTAAAGTACCAACACAAGAAGATCAGAGTATTGGTATGCCAAAGGCATCACCAATTTATCTGAATCAGACTCCGAAAGCATATGAATTTATCTATGCATGGATTGAAGCAAGTGAAACTTTAGAAAAACAAGCAAATGTAGCATTCGATCATGAAGTGTTGCTAAAGATCTTTATGAAGATGATACAAGAAAATACAGGAGTTCGTATGGCATTCTTAGGAAATGCTTACTGTATTTGGCCTGGTATTCCTGTACATGGTGGAGAGCCTATGATTACTATGGGACTTGCTGACGGAGACTCAAAAGAGCAAGTGCTGAGGAATATGGGATTCAATGAACATAATATTAAATTCCAAAGTCCTGGAAATAAATTTTTGGTGAATCAGTGAAACCAATAATATTAAACGCTGATTATATGATTTCTGAGAAAGAAATTCCAGAAGTCTCACGGGAGACTGAAATACATTTTACAAGATTTGGAAAAAATCAATATCCTGGAGATACGCCAAATTTTTTAAATGAGAACGTATATAAGATTTTTTGTCATGTTAATGAACCAAAAACATCTAGATGGGTTGAGCCTACAAATAATATAATTAAACATCATAAAGCATATGATAAGATTATCACATCAAATCCTGCTATATTGGAACATTGTCCAAACGCAAAATTTATGCTTTATGGTACAACCTGGCTGAATAAATCAAATCATCATCCAGATTCTCTTGGAAAATATAGTGATGATTTAGGAAATATTAATAAAGAATTTTCTATTTCTATGATATGTGGATCTTTAGCTGGTAAACCAGGATATAATGTCAGGCATGTAGTATTTGCAAATCAACATAAAATTAAAATAAATAAAAATTTTTATAGTTCTACACGATTTCCTATACCACACTTTCAACAATTACCAGAAGACAATAAAATACATTTGTTTAAAAGTATGTATTCGATTGCCATTGAAAGTACAAGCGAACAAAATTATGTTTCAGAAAAATTAATAGATTGTTTAATCACAAAAACAATACCTGTATATTGGGGATGCCCGAATATTTCTGATTTTTTTGATACAAGTTATTGGATTGATTTTCAAAGAGTATTAGATCATGATTATACTGAAGAATGGTATAATATAAATTTAGATAAAATTAATAAAAATTTTGAAGAAGCAAAAAAATACTGTGAAAATATATTTAAAAGAATAATAAATATTTAATAATAATAGGAGTAATATGGAAAATTTTATAGGAACAAAATATAGATTGGCAGATAATTGGGATACTTTCATGCCACTTCAATATTTTTCTGATAAACCAATAAATTATCTTGAAATAGGTGCTTTTTATGGTGCAAATTTATTATCTGTAGCAGAATCATACGCAAAACATATTAATAGTAAATTATTCGCAATTGATCCCTGGCAAGATTATGCTGATTATCCTGAATATAAAAATGAACAAGAAATAATTTTTGAAACTTATAAGAAAAATATAAAAAATGATAAAATATATACCTGAAAATTATGTATCAATACATAATTATATTTCTAGATGCGATTATGTTTTTAATCAACCTTTTAATGAAATAAATTATGAAAATAATAAATTATGAATGTAATTATACCAAAAAATTATATTGGAATTTCTACCTATATTGCAAGATCTGATTATGTTTTTAATCAGGGATTTAAAGAATATGATTATAAAAATAATAAACTTTCTGATATCACAGATAATTCTGTTGTATATTGTTGGAGTGGATTTTTAAATCATTTATTTAATTATTTACAAACAACAAATATTAAAAATATAACATTAATATCTGGATGCGATGATCATTCAATAAATCCAAATGGTACAATAATAGGACAACCAATACGACCTCAATATGCGATTATACCATGTCCTAGTAATATAAGTAGATGGTATGGACAAAATGTAGAAATATGTAGTGAATTTATGAAACCAATGCCAATAGGATTGTGTTTATTTCCATTAAAAGCTAAAACAGTAGCAGATAATTTAATATCATGTAATAGAGATAAATTATTATTTGTAAATATAAATTGTAATACAAATCCAGTACAAAGAAATTTTATTAAAAATTTAATTATTAAAAATTGTAAAAATATTACTTTACAACCATACGGAGATGTTAAAAAATATTGCCATGGATTACAAGAACATATATTTTCATTATGTCCTCCTGGGAATGGAAAAGATACACATAGAGTATGGGAATCTATTGCATTTGGTTGTATACCGATAGTAGAAAAAAGTAATATGAATGATTTTTATGCTTCACTTTTTCCTATACTCGTAGTTGACAGATGGGCAGATATAAATGACGAATTTTTATATCAAAAATATAAAGAATTAAAAGCAAAAAAATATAGATATGATTTATTAGATGCAGATGCGTGGTTTGATTATCTTAATATAAAAAAAGGAACAAACCATATGGTATTCGAAGAAATTGTTGGTAAATTAATGACCGGATCTAGCCCAGAT
>Ga0172367_10004364_pt1 | contig 17682 bp, 10 predicted proteins | sample Lak10m_FD_114542 | JGI IMG/M metagenome (GOLD analysis project Ga0172367, IMG submission 114542) | Freshwater microbial communities from Kabuno Bay, South-Kivu, Congo - kab_022012_10m | ecosystem: Environmental > Aquatic > Freshwater > Lake | place: Democratic Republic of the Congo: South-Kivu...
CACGAATTGGAGCTGAGCACAATGGCCAACAACAGGGCGAGTAGAACAAACCGAGTAGGTTTCATGGATGCGAAGTTAGCCAATACAACAAACGGGCTACCCGTTTATTGTGTCTACTTTCGCCCTATGAGGCTTCATTTCATCGCCACGTTCGCTGTGTTGTTTTTGATGCTAATGGATGCATTGGCCCAACTTGCCATTCGAAATGGGGTAAGCATACCAACTCGGGACACATTGAATGTTCTGATCGTGTTTGCGGAGGTCGATTTTGGAGATGGACCTTGCCACAATAATGCGGTTGAAGACTTCAAAGGCAATTGGCCAAAGGCTGCGAAAGGAAGAACGTTACCGCCAACTTTTGCCGATTCGTTCTTTGATACCGAACTGAAACCAGGTGCTGAACCGAAAGGATTCATTACACAGTTCTATCACGAAGCGAGTTTCGGGCAGTATGTGCTGCTTGGCGATTACTTGCCACGTGTTGTAACCATTCCTTGTAAGAACATTCGTGAAGGTGACAATGGTGTTTCCCAGATTCTGAAAGTGCTTGGGCAGCGAGATACTGCAAAGGTCACGCTGCATACGAACAGTGGTTTTCCGCTGAAGCATTTCGATAAGTGGACCGATACAGGTAGAGGAAAGGAGAAGTTGAAAGAGGCGGATGGGAAGATCGATCTTCTGTACATCATTTGGAGGAACAATCGGATACTTGCCGGCCCGAACACGCGTGATAACGCGGGCTACGGTGTAATGGCGGTAAAAGGCGGTCCTTTCAAAGATATGGACGGGTTGAACAACATGGCTTCGTTCAATGTGTCTTCAACGGAGCACGGAGCCAAGTTCATCACCATTGCAGAACATCTTCATGGCATTTTCGGAGGAAACCATTGGCATTCGGCAGGGGGCAGAGGAATGCACACGTTTCTCGTTCCGCCTTCGTCATACGGCATCACAGGACAGTTCGGGGCGGCCATGCAGGCAGCTTCGGGTTGGGATAGATGGATGATGGAATGGAAGCGTTCTGACAAGAATTTCGTGATCAGCGCCCTGAATTTGGAAGGTCAGGAAGTGGTCACGGATCTGGTCAGCATCGAAACGCATCCGCATGGAGCATCATTCATCCTTCGCGATCTCATGCAATTCGGTGATGCGGTTAGGATAAAACTGCCTCACATCGATTGGCAAAAGGTCGGTGATGTGAAGAACCAATACCTGTGGTTGGAAAACCGACAGATGAAGTTCAGTTCAGACCGATGGTACGATAGTCCATGCGCAGATTCGAACGAAGATGAATTCCCTTATGGCACACCCGGCATTTACAGCTACATTCAAGTAGGAAAGGACCAAAAAGAAGGAGGTGCAGAGATCTATTCATCTGCAACCGCCCAGCCGAATGGATTGGCAAGTCCGTTCTTTCCAGTAACTGCTGAAGGGAATTTCGATTTCGAATATCGCTACGACCGATTGCAAAAGCCCGATTATGGAATGGATTGCAATTGGGGAAACGAGAACATTCCGAAGGATGTGAAAAGAAGTCGGCCAAATCCGTTTACGGGTCATTCCGACCTTTTTGCGCAATTCGATTACAATCGTGATGGAAAACTGTATTCAGGAGACAAGATCGAATGTGGAATGAGCGAGTTGGTAGGCGATTCGGTGATTCACAATTACCACATCAGTGGCGATTGGGAAGACGCTTTTTCTGCCGCATCGGGCAAAATGGAACTCAGCCTTTCGACCAATCCTGCTGCTGTTACTGTTTACACCTTCGGTTCCAATTTCGAATTCGGGCAATACCTTTTTAAAGATGGTCGTTTTCCAAGTTTTGAGAACCGCAGCATTTGGCTGAATGGTTTGGAGATCCGATTCTCGGAACTTGGAAAAGGTCGGATACGTGTTGATATCCGTTGGGATCAATACCACGTGAAAAAGAACGTGCGGTGGTGTGGAAGTATTGAGCTAAGTCCGAATGATTTCAATACGAATGAGCCTTCGCTGGTGGTGGAAAATGGTGCAACAGTAAGTTTGGAACACGGAGAAAGTCCAACGTTCCGCGAAGCCATCGATACGTTGGCAAACGGAACTTACGTTTTCTCAGCGCCAACGCAACTTAACGTACGAGCCAACGCGATCATGGTATTGGAATCAGGTTCCAAGTTGGTTTTGAACGATGACAGCAAGCTGATTGTAATGAACGGAGGAAAGCTGATCGTGAAAAAAGGAGCCAAAGTAACAGTTGGGAAGCACGCCAAACTGAGTTCCGAACTTCCTGACGGAATCGTGAAAGAATCTGGTTCAAGCATCAAATTCAAAAAATGATGGAATTATTGTCGTAGCGAAAACATTGCAACATGAATTACAAGATCGATATTGACCGCATGAAATTCTTGAAAGGAATTATCACGGTCATCTTCTTATCAGTATGGGTCAATGGCAGTTTTGCCCAAAGCACCGCCACCAAAAAGCAGAAGGAGGCGGAAAAGAAGCAGGAACTGCAGGAGAAGGAAGCGGTAAAAGCCCACGAAAAGGCCGTGAAACGCCATTGGAAAGGGCAGGACAAGGAAACGCAGAAGCGAATGAAGAATTCGCAGAAGAAGGCAAATAAAGGCAACCGGCCTAAAAAATGGTCGGCCAAGCACAAAAGAGAACGAAATGGATGATCTGGGAAATATAGTATATGTGGTAGCGGCCATCGGGTGGTTCCTTTGGAACACCTACAAAAAGTCGCAGGAAGGTGGTAAGAGGAAACAGCCTGCCAAGCAACAGAGGCCAACTGCTCAACCTCAACGGGAATGGCGCCCGGCAGATGCAAAGTCGCTGGAAGAGTTATTGCGCGAGCAATTGAACCCCACGGTTCAGACTCCGAAACCGTTGCCAGTTAAATCTCCAAAGAAACGTGAGACCTTTTTGAAAACGGATCTGACCCATAGTCACCTCAATGAAGGTTATCAGATGTCGAAAAGCGAAATGGGCGGTCATAGAGTAGAACGTCAGGTTCGAAAAATGCACTTGGAGGAAGAGGTGGAAGGGGAAACTTTAATGCAACGAATGTTCGGTGGTGAATTGGACATGCAAAAGGCGGTGGTTCTGAATGCGATATTGGAAAGACCCTATCGATGAATTAACACCCTTTAACAATTGTTTAACAAATTTTGACGTCCAAATCGATGTTTGCTACTTTAGCCGCGCTTTTCGCGGAGCGTAATTGAAAAGTAAAAGTATGATGAAAAGATTTCTACTATTCAGTGTGTTCATTATCAGTTCGTTAGGGGTTGTAAAAGCCCAGATCGGAACCGGTACTATACAAGGAACCATTAAGGACGACAAGGGAGAGCCCGTGCCGTTCGCCAACGTGGTCGTTATGCAAGCCGGTCAGCAGGTGACAGGCGCGTCAACAGACTTTGATGGTATCTTTAAGATCAAGTCCATCAAGCCAGGAAACGATTATGTCGTGAAGGCTTCCTCCGTGGGTTTCACTGCTCAGGAAAAGCGTGGCGTTGTAGTTAAGGCCGATCAGATCGTGTATGTCGATTTTGGACTCAGTGCAGGCGTTACGATGGATGAGGTTGTGGTTATTGACTATGAGGTTCCGTTGATCGAACGTGATGGTGGTTCCAAAACAACCGTTACTGGTAAAGACATCGAGAAGATGCCAAGCCGTGGTGCTGCCGCTGCGGTAACCACTGTTGTGGGTGTTCAGGACAATGATGGTCAGATCGGAAGTATCCGTGGTTCTCGCGATGGAAACACCAACACCTTCATTGATGGGGTTAAAGTTCGCGGATCGGCAAACATTCCGCAATCAGCCTATGAACAGGTCACGGTGCTTACCGGAGGTATTCCAGCTCAGTACGGTGATGCGGTAGGTGGTGTCATCTCCATTACAACCAAAGGCGCTTCGCGCGTAACGTACGGTGGGATTGAACTTGTAAGTTCGATCGGAGCCAAGTACAACGATAAGGGCGATTATCTGTTCGACCCTCAAGGTTATCATCTTGTGGCAGGGAACATCTCTGGTCCGCTCATCAGTATCAAAGACAAGACAGATCCTGAAGGGAAGGCAAAACGACCAATTCTCGGATATTTCTTGGCTGGTGAAGTGAACTACATTCAAGATCCAAACCCATCCGCCATTGGTAACTATTACGTAAAGGAAGATGTCTTGAATGATCTGCGCCAGAATCCCATCATCAAGTCTTCAGATGGTGCTTCGTTGCTACGTTCAGAATTCATCCGTCAGAGCGACCTCGAATGGTCTGCTCAAAAGCGCGATGCACAAAGACGCAGCGTGGTTGCTTCTGGAAACATTGACGTTTACACCACTCCGAACATTACCTTGAAGTTGGGTGGTTCTATCGATTTCAACGATCAGCGTATCTATAGCTACAACGGTTCTCTCTTCAACTTCAACAACAACGGGGAGGTCATCAACAAGACCTGGAGGGTTTACGGAAGATTCACTCAGCGTTTCGGCAATAGAGCTGCAGCTGAAGGCGAAGAGAAGAAGAAGAACGGAATCACCAATGCGTTCTACAGCATTCAGGCCGATTACTCAAGCTTTACGCAGAAGACACAGGACGATGAGCATAAGGATGAACTGTTCCGATATGGCTACGTTGGAAAGTTCAAGACCTACAAGGAGAAGACATATGGATTCGGCATCGATCCTACAACTGGTCTCGTAGGTTTCATACAGGGCCCAGACCGTGATACCATGGTTACATTCGAAGCATCTGATATCAACCCTGATCTTTCTGCTTACACGCTTCAGTATTACAACAACAATCCTGATGCTGAGGGATACTACGAGAACCTGACTCAGATTGAACAGGACCGCGGTGCATTGCGCAATGGGGATGTTCCTCGTACGGTTTATAGCCTATGGAACAACACTGGAACGCAATACAACAGCTATAGTGTGTTGGATCAGACGCAGTTCCGTGTAATGGCCACCGGTTCGTTCGATATTAAGAACCACTCCATTTCGTTAGGTTTTGAATATGAACAACGTAAGGATGCATACGTAGGTTATTCACCTTACGGATTGTGGACTTTGACACGTCAGTATGCCAATAGCCACTTGGCACAACAGGACACCGATAATCCTATCATTCATTTCGATGCCAACGGCAACTACACCGATACGGTATCTTATGATCGTCTGTTCACACCGGATCCCGAAGGAACAGCTCTTGGCGTAGGACAGTACTACATCGATTACAACATCAGACAATCGCTTGGACTGGACCCTTCTGGAACCGATTGGATCGACATTGATTCTTACGACCCTGACTTCTATGATGTGAATTGGTTCAGTGCCGATGAGCTTCTTAATAATGGTAACAACCTTGTTCTTTACTACGGTTTCGACCATACAGGAAAGAAATTGAAAGGAAGGCCATCCTTTGATGATTTCTTCACCGAGAAGGATGAATTCGGTAACTATACTCGCAAGATCGGAGCGTTCGAGCCGATCTACATGGCGGGTTACATTCAAGATGAATTCACCTTCAAGGATCTGATCTTCCGTGTCGGTCTTCGTGTCGATCGTTACGATGCGAACCAGAAAGTGTTGAAAGACCCGTATCTGTTGTATGAGGCATACACTGCCAGCGAGGTCACTTCGCTGGGTGGAGAAACCGTTACCCACCCGAACAACATAGGTGGATCGGCAGTGGTTTATGTGAACGATGTAGAAAATCCGACCGCCATTCTTGGTTACCGTGAAGGAGACACTTGGTTTGATGCTCAAGGAACTCAGATCAGTGACCCATCTGTCATCCGTACAGGAACTGGTATCGCACCTTATTTGGTGAATCCCGGTCAAGAGACCATTTCTTCAGGTGCGTTCAAGGATTACGAACCTCAGATCAACGTGATGCCACGTATCTCGTTCTCGTTCCCGATATCTGAAAGCGCTTTGTTCTTTGCCAACTACGATGTGCTTACACAGCGTCCTACTGGAGGCAACAGACTGGATCTAATCGATTACATGTTCTTGGCAAACAGAACCGACCAGGTGAGCAACCCAGACCTGAAGCCAGAAAGCACCATCGAATATGCCATCGGATTCAAGCAAACGATCGGTAAGCGCTCTGCTCTTGAATTGAACGGTTTCTACCGTGAAATGCGAAATCAGATCGCATCGGTTCGTATCTCGGAAGCTTACCCAAGAACTTACACCACGTTCGGTAATCTCGATTTCGGTACCGTTAAAGGTTTGACCATTTCGTATGACCTCAGAAGAACGAAGAATATTCAGTTGCGCTTGTCGTACACCCTACAGTTTGCTGATGGTACAGGTTCTAATGCTTCAACAAGTTTGAACTTGGTAAATGCCGGTTTCCCGAACTTGCGTGTAACCCAACCGCTCGATTTCGACCAGCGTCACAATATCGTTCTGGCGCTTGACTATCGTTTTGGAAACGGCAGGGACTATAACGGACCTAAGACCGTGACCAAAGGTGGTAAGACCATCAACTGGCTTCAGGATTTCGGTGTCAACGCCATCGTCCGTGCCGGTTCTGGTAATCCATACTCTCGCCAGTCCAATACCACTGGAGATGCCCTCATTGGTGGCGGTGGTAGCGCGTTCCTTGAAGGTTCCGTCAATGGTTCGGCCAAGCCATGGCAGTTCCGTATCGACATGCGAGTCGACAAGGACTTCACCATTAAGTGGAACAAAGGCAAAGAAGGAAAACCTGCCAAGACTTCCCCATTGAACGTTTATGTTGATGTGCAGAATCTGTTAGGTACGAAGAATATTCTTGGTGTCTACCGCAAAACGGGTAACCCTGACGATGACGGTTACTTGGCTGCGGCAGAATACCAACCATCCATACAATCACAAACTGACGAACAATCATTCCGTGACCTGTACGCAGTGAAAGTGAACAACCCTGGCAACTATTCTCTTCCAAGAAGGGTTCGTTTGGGTATAATGTTGAGCTTTTAACAGATTGTATCATTCTTAAAGAAACAAGGCTATGTTAATGCAATTTAAATCTCTGATTCTAGCTGCCTTAATGATCGCTCCGATCGGTTATGCGCATGCTGAAAAAAGTAGAGGTGTAGACGGTTCGAACAAGGTTGCGGGCCCCGAAGGCTTGGCAGCCGACTGCGCACCTCCTGGTTCGTCTATTGAATTGGACCTGAACAACGTAAGAACACTGATTCACACCGGTGGCGACATGTGGTGGGATCTTATCGGAGTGGCCCGTTATGAGGTACCGAAAGGATCTGGTAAGCACTCCATGTATGCTGGCTCATTGTGGATGGGCGGAGTTGACGTTAATAACCAGCTGAAGGTGGCGGCTATCCGCTTCCGTCAGGTTGGATACGACTTCTGGCCCGGACCTTTGAACACCACGACTGCCGAGATCGATCCGGAAACTTGTTCCGAGTACGATAGGTTCTTCCAGATAACAAGAACTGAGGTGGATCAGTTCGTAGCTTGGTACCTGTGTTCCACCGATCCTGAGTGCGATGCTGGTTCAGAGTATCCGGGTTACACTATTCCACAATCCATTTTGGAATGGCCAGCTCATGGCGATGTGTCCGTAGGTCAAGACTACAACTTGGCACCGTACTACGATGCTGATGGAAGCGGAAGCTACAACCCAGAAGATGGTGGCGACTATCCATACTACGACCTCAACCCGACCGATTTCGACTGTTTGTCTGAGCGCGAAGTGAAGTTGTTCGGTGACGAAACGCTATGGTGGGTGTTCAACGACAAGGGTAACATTCACACCGAAACAGGTGCCAACCCTATCGGTATGGAGATCCGTGCACAGGCATTCGCGTTCTCAACCAATGATGAGATCAACGATATGACCTTCTACAACTATGAGCTCATTAACCGTGGTTCGTTCACTTTGACCAACACGTACTTCGCTCAGTGGGTCGATGCCGACCTTGGATTTGCCAATGACGACTACGTAGGTTGCGATGTTCGAAGAGGATTGGGCTACTGCTACAATGGTTTTGCCATTGACGGAACTGGCGGCCCAACGCATTATGGAGCCAATCCGCCTGCAATAGGTGTCGATTTCTTCCAGGGTCCTTACCAAGACAATGACGGATTGGATAACCCATTGTATAATGGTTGTGAAGTTGCCCAGGCGGTCAGTGAAGGTGGTATTGTTTACAAAGGAATAGGTGTTGGCTATGGCGATGGTATTGCTGATAATGAGCGCTTCGGAATGAGAAGGTTCGTATATCACAACAATACTGGAGGTAACCCAGCACAGCAGGACCCGCAAACAGGAGCCGACTATTATAACTACATGCGTGGTATTTGGAGAGACGGTTCTCCAATGTGTTACGGAATGACCGGTCACCCTTCTGGTGGTTGCGATGCAGGTACACTTGCTGGATATATGTTCCCCGGAGATTCCGACCCATGTGGTTGGGGTACTGGAGGCACCCCTCAGGTGGTTTGGACAGAACAAACAGCCGGTAACGTTCCATTGGACAGACGTTTCATGCAATCTGCCGGTCCGTTCAAATTGGAGCCAGGTGCTGTGAATGACATCACTGTTGGTGTTGTTTGGGCACGTGCAAGCAACGCAACTGACCCGTTTGCTTCGGTAGAAAAGGTTCGTTTGGCAGATGACAAGGCTCAGGCGCTTTTTGACAACTGTTTCGTGTTGATCGATGGTCCTGATGCACCGCAGCTCGACATTATTGAGCTTGATAAGGAATTGGTGTTGACACTTTTCAACCCACCTTCATCAAACAACGCCAATGAAGATTACGCACAGATCGATCCGTTCATCACTTCACCTGAAGGTGAGACCTGGGATAACATCTATCGATTTGAAGGATACCAGATCTTCCAATTGAAGGACGAGAGTGTGTCTTCTTCTGAACTTACCAACCCGGATGTTGCACGCTTGGTTGTTCAGTGCGATGTGGAGAACATCGATCCACTTACTGGAGAACCTGTTGCGCAGTTGGTCAACTTCTCATTCTCTGAAGAGTTGAACGCCAGCATTCCGTTGGAAATGGTTGATGGTGCCAATGATGGTCTTCGCCATTCGTTCAGGATCACGCAGGATCAGTTTGCCACTGGCGACCGTCAATTGATCAACCACAAAAAGTATTACTTCATGGCCGTTGCCTATTCGTACAACAACTACAAGCAGTACGATCAGAACGACCCGAATGCACTTGACGGTCAGAAGAAGCCTTATTTGGCTGGTCGTAAGAATGCCTTCGGTGGTGCCATTGAGGCCGCTGTGGCAATTCCGCACAAGACCGAACCTGAGCAAAACGGTTTGGTGCTAAATGCAGAATACGGTGATGGCCCAATGTTGACCCGCATCGAAGGTCAGGGCAACGGTGGACGCGACCTTGCTTTGACGCGCCAAAGTATTCTTGACATCATCCGTAGCGATGAAGGCAAGATCAAGGAGATCACCTACAAGAATGCTGCTGGACCTGTGGATATCAAGGTTATAGATCCTAAGAACCTACCAAACGCTGAATTCGTGTTCAAAATGCATGACTCCATCACTCCCGGAGACCTATCTGATGCATATTGGTCTCTTGAGTGTATCGGTGGCGATTGCCCTGAAGTGAACGGAAGCACTACCGTATGGTCGAGCAAAGTGGTCGGATTGAGCAATGGTAACGAACAGCTCATTCCAGAATGGGGTCTGTCCGTGTTCCTCGAACAAACCATAGATCCAGGCGATGAGGATTCTGGCAATGGCTTCATTGACGGTCGTGTAACGTACTCAGGTACCAATTTCTGGTTGACCGGCATCTCTGATGTTGACGGTACAACGCCTTTGAACTGGATTCGTTCGGGAACTTTGGTGGATGACAATTATCCAGCAAATAGTGATTACAACGGTGATGACAAGCAGGTTTACGAAACGGTTTTGAACGGAACTTGGGCACCATGGAAATTGGCAAGCCACAAGGACAGCGTCATGTCGCCTACTTGGAATAAGTTCAAGGCTTTGAACGATCTTGAGAATCTTGCCAGTGTGGATGTAGAGATTACAGCCGATAAGACAAAATGGACACGTTGCCCTGTTTTGGAGATCGCTGATGATTTCGTGCCATCAATTGGCGGTGCGCAGCGCTTCAATCTTCGTCTGAGTCCATCTGTAGATAAGGAAGGTAATCCTGCACCTGTTGGTGCTGCGGCTTCAAACAACCCAGATGAACCTGCATACATTGGTGCCGTTGGTATGGGATGGTTCCCAGGTTTCGCGGTAAATGTTGAAACAGGTGAGCGCTTGAACATGGCCTTTGGTGAGAGTTCTTGGTTGCAGCAGAGCAATGGCGCAGATATGATCTGGAATCCGACCGAGGAGTTGTTCGATCAGAACTTCGACCCAGACCTGTTGAATCCATTCGTGAACCCGATATTCGGTGGTGGCCACTATATCTATGTGTTCGGTCATAATGGTGACGACCCGAATGACGACATGCCATCTTATGACAAAGGTGCTTGGATGCACGCCAAGTTGGCTTTGAACAACTATAATCCTGGCGACCCAGACAAACGCAGAGTCTATAAGGACGCCATGTGGGTAGGTATGCCATTGCTTGCCCAGAACGGAAAGTTGCTGGAGAATGTGGTGAATTTCGAACTTAGGGTAACCAAGCCTTATCGTTCTGATATGGCTCCTGGTTGGTCAGTGTCCGTTCCTGAGAACAACAATCTGCCGATGTACACCTTCTCAACTGCCGACTTTGCAACGGTCAGAGAGGACAATCCGACTGCGAAAAACGCGTTGGATCTCATCAAAGCGGTTCCGAACCCATATTATGCGCACTCTGGGTATGAACAGAATCAGCTGGAGAGCATTGTGAAGATCATCAATCTTCCCGTAGAGTGTACGGTGAGCATCTATACGGTGAACGGCATTCTTGTGCGTCAGTTCAAGAAGGATTCTCCGATCACTTCCATCGATTGGGATCTTAAGAACCACAAGAACATCCCTATCGCGTCTGGTGTGTATCTCATCCATGTAGATGCTCCGGGCATTGGCGAGAAAGTGGTTAAATGGTTCGGCACGATACGCCAGCTTGACCTTGATTCGTTCTAATTATTGAAAGATCTTTTGAAGAATAGAGATATGAGAAGAGTTATAAGAGTAGTATGTATGGCGGCCATCAGTTCAACACTGATGGTGCCTGCCATGGCAGGGAACTCAGACCGGGCCGGACAGGCAGGTGCCACCGAACTTCTTATAAACCCTTGGGCTAGAAGTTCTGGTTTTGCCAGTGCCAACACAGCTGCCGTTAGAGGTTTGGAGGCACAATACCTGAACGTTGCCGGTTTGGCTTACACCAATAAAACTGAAGTTCTCTTCACGAACACGCAGTGGTTGGTCGGTTCTGGTGTCATGATTAACTCATTCGGCCTGTCTCAAAAGATCGGCAATGCAGGAGTGATCGGTCTAGGCATCATGAACATGAGTTTCGGGGAAATAGACATCACCACCTCTGAATTGCCTGATGGTGGCGTGGGTACGTTTTCACCCAACTACTTGAACATTGGTGTTTCGTATGCCAAGAATTTCTCTAACAGTATCAACGGTGGAATCACCATAAGGATCGTTAATCAGAGCATATCGAACCTAAACGCCAGTGGTGTTGCATTCGATGCTGGTATCTCTTACACGACCCGATTGGGAAGCAAGGACAAGGAAAAGAACAAAGACAACCTGCAATTCGGTATTTCTTTGAAGAATGTTGGACCACCAATGAAGTACAAAGGAGACGGTCTTTCCATTCGTGGAACAGTTCCAGGTAGTGATAATAGTTTGACGTTGGAATATCGTTCTGCCAAGTACGAAATGCCTTCGTCTTTGAACATTGGCGTCACGTATCACTGGAGAAACACGAATTTGATGCACCGCATTACGGGCGCAGCCAATTTTACTTCAAACAGTTTCTCTAAGGATCAGTTCAACTTCGGATTGGAGTATTCGTTCAAAGATCTGTTCATGTTGCGTGGCGGTTACGTTCTGCAATTCGGTAAGGGCGGAAACGATATCGCATCCTCAGCATTGACCGGCCCAACTGCAGGCGCAACGGTAGAGTTCGGTATTGGAAAGAAAGGTGCCGATAAGAAGACCACTTTGGGGCTTGATTATTCTTACCGACTGACCAATCCTTTCTCTGGTGTTCACGCAGTAGGCGTTCGCGTATCTCTGTAAAGAAAAATTCTTAATTTCGAACTTAAAGAGTCCCGATCATTCGGGATTCTTTTTGTTTTATAGACAGCTAATCGATTGAAAATGAGCACGTATTTGACACTGGAAGGCCTTGAAAAGATGAGAGCGGAACTCGATCAACTCAAAAGGGTTGAACGACCACGCATCTCACAACAGATAGCAGAGGCGAGGGATAAAGGTGATCTTTCAGAAAACGCAGAATATGACGCGGCCAAAGAAGCCCAAGGTCTTTTAGAGTTGAAGATCTCCAAACTCGAAACAAAGATCAGTGAGGCCAAGGTGATCGATGAGTCTAAATTGGATATGAGCAAAGTGCTCATTCTAAGCAAAGTGACGTTGAAGAACTTGGCAAACGGGGCTACCATGAGCTACACCTTGGTTCCCGAGAATGAGGCAAACCTGAAAGAATTCAAGATCTCTGTCGATTCACCAATAGGGAAGGGACTTTTGGGCAAGAAGGTTGGAGAAGTTGCTGAGATTACGGTTCCGAACGGAAAAGTGAAGTTCGAAGTTGTCAATATCGGACGTTGATGGCCAGTATCTTTTCACGTATTTTGAACGGAGAAATTCCGTGCTATAAGGTTGCTGAGACCGAAAATTGCTTTGCGTTCCTTGATATCAATCCATTGGCAAAGGGACATACGTTGGTAATTCCGAAGAAGGAGGTTGATTATATCTTTGATGTTCAAGACGACCTGTACATTGACTTAATGGCCTTTGCAAAGAAAGTGGCACAGGCGGTTGAATCGGTTGTGCCATGCGAACGGATTGGTGTTACGGTTATTGGTCTTGAAGTTCCGCATGCGCACGTACATCTCATTCCTATCAATAGGTTGTCAGACATGGATTTTTCGCGACCGAAATTGAAGTTGGAAGCAGAACTTATGGCCGATCTGGCCAATAGGATATCGGAGGCCTACAATGCCTGATCAGCCTTTTCTACCGGGATTCTCCTTGAGAAAAGCAGACCAACCGGAATAACTCTTTGAACTTGAAGAGCGCCCTTTGGCGTTGAAGTGGTGACAAACGGCAGCAGCCAAGCCGTCTGTTGCATCAAGTGGAAGTTCCTCCAGTTTCGTGTTCAATATCGTTTGAAGCATGGCACTTACCTGTTCCTTGCTGGCGTTGCCATTACCGGTAATTGACTGCTTTATCTTCTTCGGTGAATATTCAATGATCGGAACGCTCCTTGATAGCGCTGCAGCTATGGCCACTCCTTGTGCCCGTCCAAGTTTCAGCATCGATTGTACGTTTTTACCGAAGAATGGCGCTTCAATGGCCATTTCATCAGGGTGATATTGCTGAATGATCTCAACTGTTCGGTCGAATATTTTCTTGAGCCTTGAAGGATGATCATCCAGCTTTTCAAGTTTAATGACACCGATCGCCAACACTTTAATGTCGGAACCTTGAACATGAATGAGACCGTAGCCCATGACAACGGTTCCGGGGTCAATGCCCAGAATGACCTTGTCTGTGCTCATGCCTGTCGGGTAAATTCGTAAAGCACCAATGAAGTGGCTACCGCTGCGTTCAGTGATTCCACTTTTCGGTCCGCCTCCATATTTGGAATGGTAATCCGTTCATGGCTCAGTTCGAGTATGTGTTCGCTGACGCCATGCGATTCGCTCCCAATGAACACCACCTTCCTGCCTGAAGAAGTTGCCGATCCGAGCCGAGTTCCATGCATGGATGTGCTTATCAGTTTACACTCTTTGGTCACCGCTTCCGAGGCAAATTCATAGAGGTCGCAATACCTGATGTTCATGTGAAATAGAGCGCCCATTGTGCTTTGTACCACTTTCGGACTGAAAGCATCCGCACAATCTTCACTACAAATGATCTGATCCAATCCGAACCACCGCGCAGTTCGAAGAATGGTTCCAAGGTTTCCCGGATCACGGATGCCGTCAAGCGCCAGAATGAGGTCTGGATTGAAACTGATCTGTCGATTCGGTGGCAACTTGGCCAAGGCCAATACGCGATTCGGAGTTTTGAGGCTTGAAATGCGCAATAGTTCCTTTTCGGTGATCAGCGAGTGGTCGATCTCTGATGTTTCGCTGCCCAGATCCATGTCTTCGGTAGCGTAAATGTGCTTGACCTCAAGGCTGGAACGCAACAGCTCTGAAACCGTTTTTACACCTTCAACAGTAAAAAGCCCCGATTCTTTGCGGTATTTCTTCTGTTGCAGCGACCGAATGAACTTGATATCGGAAGTGGAAAGTGCCAAAGGTTGGATTGATGTTTGTGCAGTCCTAACTTTGCCTAAAGGTCAGAAAATCATCAAAACACCGACAATCAAAACGCTCTTCCGGCTCATCTTTCTGGCAATCACCGTGGTTTCGGTCTCTTCCTGTTCGCCAACGCGAAAGCTTTTGGAAGGGGAATATCTGCTTGTGAAGAACCATATTAAGAACGACAGTAAGGTTGTACCAACCAGCGATCTGGAAAGTTTTCTACGGCAGAAACCGAACCGGAAAGTGCTCGGATTCTACCGTTTCCATCTTCAGGTTTACAATTTGGTTGATGGGCAGAAATTGGAAAAGCGTGCGGCAATACTCACCAAGCGCAACGACAAGCGCAATCTGAAACGAAAGGCAAAAGGCAAGTCGTTGAAAGACAGAAGGCGTTCGTTTTGGGAATGGTTGCAGGATATTGGCGAAGAACCGGTGATATATGATGGAATGATCGCTGCCAAGTCTGCAGAGCAATTGGAGATATTCCTTCGAGGAAAAGGCCACTTCAACGCGGTTGTTTCCGATTCGGTCAAGTTCAGTGACAAGCGTAAGAAAGCCAGAGTTTATTACACCGTAAGGGCGGGAACGCCTTACACTGTAAGGAATGTGAAGTACAACATTGCAGACCCAAAACTATCCCGATTGGTGGCTGCATCGCGCAATCGATCCCGCATCTTGAAAGACGGAATGCGCTACGATGTGGACAAGTTTCAGGCCGAACGTGAACGCATTGAGCGCGATCTGAAAAGCAACGGCTACTATGCGTTCGCTGATGATTACGTTCGATTAAATGTTGATTCAAACCTCAATGCGCATCAGGTCGACATTGAATTGACCATTGCTGATCCTGAAGTAAAGGACACGGTCCATGTAAAGTCGAAAGAACATCAGGTCTACATCATTCGCGACATCTATGTTCACACCGATTTTGATCAGAAATCTGTTTCGACCATTGACTACGACACGTTGATCTACAACGGTATTCACTTCGTTTACGATAAAAAATTCAATCATAGGCCAGAGATGCTATTGGATAAGATATTCTTCAAAACGGGTGATCTTTTCCGAATTCGCAGAAGCGAGATCACGTACCAGTATCTCTCCGGTCTTCGGGTTTTCAGATTTATAAACATCGCTTTTCACGAAGATGTGGAAGAGGACGGACAGCATGTGCTTGACTGCTACATTCAACTCACCCCAGGGCTCCGCCAATCGTACGCTGTTGAAGTTCAGGGAACGAACACAGAAGGCAATTTGGGGGTCAGCGGTTCATTCACTTACAAGAACAAAAACCTTTTCAGAGGCGCAGAATTGTTGCAGTTCAAGTTCAGTGGCGGCCTCGAGGCTCAGGTGGTGGCCAGCAACATTGAGAATCAGAACATAAATGGTGTTTTGCCATTCAACACCATTGAACTGAAGCCGGAGATCAGCCTTGTACTACCCAAATTTCTTCTTCCATTCCGATCGAACCGTTTGGCGAAATATGCCAATCCGCAAACAATCATTTCTTTGGCTTACAGTTTTCAGCAACGGCCTGATTACACACGAACGATTTTCAACGCCAGATTCGGATACCAATGGGCGCAAAGTCAGAATGCGCGACACATTCTCAATCCGTTGGAAGTGAATTTCGTGAACATTTACAACGAAGTAGAGGCATTTAAAGAACGCTTGGCCAACTTGAAGGACAAGTTGCTGCTGAATACGTTCAGCCCTCACATGACAACCACGACCAATTACACCTATGTGTTTTCGAACCAACGGGTCAACAAGAAGGAAAACTTCTCTTACTTCAAGGCAAGGCTTGAAAGCTCAGGCAATATCCTGCGCGGGATCATGGCCGCTGCCCAGGCAGACAAAGACACCAATGGCAGTTACCGCATCTTCAATATTCCGTTCTCACAATATTTGAAGTACGAGGTCGATTACAGGAAATACTGGCAGGTCACAGACTTCAGTCAAGTAGTGTTCCGTATAAACCAAGGACTCGGATATCCGTTACTCAATCTTGGCGCCTTGCCTTTTGAAAGCAGTTTCTTCGGTGGAGGCGCCAACGGCATCAGGGCATGGTCGGCACGTGCGTTGGGCCCTGGCTCACTGCCCGATTCGCTGAACCTGAACGATCAGTTCGGAGACATTAAACTTGAGTTGAACCTTGAGTATAGATTTGATATTTACCGATGGTTCAAGGGTGCCATTTTTGCCGATGCAGGAAACGTTTGGCTCATCAAAAATGACCAAGACCGACCCGGTGGCGTTTTCGAATTCAAGGATTTTTACAAGGAAATAGCCATTGGTGCGGGTATGGGAGTACGTTTGGACTTCAGCTTCTTCATCATCCGTTTCGATGTGGCCACACCATTCCGCGATCCGGGCAGACCAGAGAACGACCGCTGGGCCATCAAATATTTCCAGTGGAAAGATGTGAACCTGAACCTCGGTATCGGTTATCCGTTCTAAGAATTGCCTTTGACAAGGTCGCTGATAGATTTTTTTAGCTTTGTGCCGCTTAAAAAATCAGCACCATGTCATACAACAAGATCGTAGAATTGCTCGGAGATAAGGCCGATTCGCTACTTAATCATAAGTGCACTACCATTCCAAAGGAAATGTTCACAGCTCCTGGTGGCGATTTTGTTGAGCGCGTTTTTATCGATTCAAACCGTTCCAATCAGGTTTTGGGCAGTATTCAAGCTCTTTACGGAAACGGTCGTTTGGCAGGAACTGGTTACATGTCAATTCTTCCTGTCGATCAGGGAATTGAGCATTCGGCAGCCGCAAGTTTTGCGCCAAATCCCATCTATTTCGATCCAGAGAATATTGTGAAATTGGCCATAGAAGGTGGTTGCAATGCTGTTGCTTCAACGTTCGGTGTGCTGGCTTCTTGCAGCAGAAAGTATGCACATCAGATACCTTTCATTGTCAAGATCAATCACAACGAGTTCATCAGCTACCCGAACACGTACGATCAGATCATGTTCGGCACCGTGAAGGATGCCTGGAACATGGGGGCAAAAGCAGTTGGCGCCACCATTTATTTCGGTTCTGAGGAAAGTCATCGTCAGATAGTTGAAGTGGCCGAAGCATTCGAGTACGCTCACGAACTTGGAATGGCCACTGTGCTTTGGTGCTACCTGCGCAATTCAGATTTCAAAAAGGATGGCGTGGATTACCATACGGCAGCTGACCTTACTGGTCAGGCCAACCATATTGGTGTAACCATTCAGGCGGATATCATCAAA
>Ga0172367_10004369_pt1 | contig 17661 bp, 17 predicted proteins | sample Lak10m_FD_114542 | JGI IMG/M metagenome (GOLD analysis project Ga0172367, IMG submission 114542) | Freshwater microbial communities from Kabuno Bay, South-Kivu, Congo - kab_022012_10m | ecosystem: Environmental > Aquatic > Freshwater > Lake | place: Democratic Republic of the Congo: South-Kivu...
CGTAAAATAGATACCTTCTCTTCCGGGGTGTAATTGTAACGTTGCTTTCGCATGGACTTTCCTCCGTTTATGATGGTTTATCACAAACGAACCAAAAGTCCTATTCACGCTGAACCAAAACAAACCCAGAGCACATAGGCGTTGAACAGACTGCATTAAATTGGCTCAAAAATAATAGGCCAGCAGGTACACCATATTTATCCTGGCTTTCAAATACAGTTGTAAACAATCCAGGTATAGAGGCGTTGTTGAGTCATGGCGAAAAAACGAAGATCACCTTGTCATTTGAAAACGGAGAAATCCAAAGAATCGCAACACACCTAAAAATGAGCTTAAAGGATGTTGATAAAGCATTCAGGAATGCTGAAGACGCAGATGATTTTGTATCTAAACTTAATGTTGACAAAAAGCACAACGAAGGCCTTAAAGCGACATTTTTAAAAATACGGGGTGAAGAACATACTTACCGGGCAGTTTACAGATTAGCAATTCTGGGTGCTGTTGACGATTATGTAGTTGATTATTCTGGAAAAACCATAACTGCAGACATCACTCCTCTTACAACAGGTCGGTACATAGAGAATCTGTTAAATTACGTCCAAAGATATGATCCTATGGAAGTACCAGACTATAGAACCATGGTAAATATCTGTGGACTCGGGTCTGAGCTGCGCTGTTGCATCCATACGTTGATTCAATTTATATATAATCGTATTGCGAAACAAAGACTTAACGCATTAGATATTATGGAGCAGACAACCGTAGATGGGATAACAAACCCAGCTTCCTTCGCCAATGCCGTAACATATTTCTTCGATTCAAAATATCTTCCAGTATTACGTCCGCATTTGAACGTATATTCTCCCAATCTTGTTTTCGATATATGTAGAGACAAAGATACAGTACCAGGAAGTGCAAAAATACCTCACCTTTTAGGTGCATGTAATAGGCTTTTGCCAGAAAATCCAAACAACGCTGCTTTTCATGCTTTGCGTGCATATGCAATTGCACTTTCTGGATATCGTGATGAATTTATCATGGAGGAAATCCAGTCGGCTTTAGATGGATTTGTGAAGTATTTTGGTTGGGGGCGTAAGGAAAAGTTAGCTTTTCTCACGAAACTGCGCGGATACATCGCACCAATCAATACTGCTAGTGCCAAGGTATTCGATGCGGCAATTATTTCGGATCATGCGGGATGGTTAAAAGAATGGAATGCATCTGAAGGCAACATATAGATAAGTAATTAATCTGAGCAGAGGTGATTTTTATGTCAGACCAGCAAGACGTATTATCAAATGCCCTCCTGAAACTAGAGGACGAATTGAAAACATTTGGTTCCGTTAGTAAAAAACTGAAAAATGCTGAGGAGCAATTAGATGGCGCCCAAATTGAGCTAAAGCAACTAGCCGGTGAAACCAAAAAAGCAATTGTTGCTGTAGAGGACGTTACTAAACAAACAGCCAATCTGTCAAAAACATTGATTCCGCTTGCGAAGGCAATTGAAGGTGTAAATTTTCCTTTACGTCTCGACAAAATAGACATGGCCGTTTCTACACAAGCCTCAACGACATCATCACTTCAAGTAACAGTTGAACGCGGAATGTCTAATTTGAATGCCTCGCTAGTAACTGTAAATAATAATTTTGTTGAGGCATGCAATTCTCTTAATGTGAAGGCTATTGAAGCACGCAAGTTGAGCATTACTATTCTGGTGTTGCTTGTGATTAACTTGTTAGTCGGCCTTGCAGCTATTTTTTACAAACATTGAATTAGCAGATTAACAATCTCAATTCATCAGGAGTCAAAAACATGAATCGAGTTTATGGAAATTACGAATTTGACATACATGGTATTTGCCTGGCTACCGGTACGAAATACGATTGTGATGGTTTTGATTCTGCGGGTTTTGATGAAGATGGATTTGCTATAGATGGACTCGATATTTGGCTCTACGACAGGGAAGGAATAAATTCTTCGGGTTTTTACAAAAATGGCATCCATTGTGTTACAGGCACAGATAGCGATGAAGATGGATATTGCGCACCTTCTTTCCCCCATCCGAGACCTTATCCTAGAAAACATATGAATAATCATCAAATATTTGGTCATGATGGATATAATGCAAATGGCTATGACAAATATGGTTTCGATAGAGATGGATATAATATTAATGGTTTCAGCATGGATGGAATCCATAAGCAAACTCAAACTCGCTTTGATTTACAAGGTTATGACCGAATGGGCTTCAATAAAGAAGGGTACGACATAGAAGGTTTTTTTTTCGACGGTTACGGTAGGGATGGATACAATAGAGATGGTTTTGATAAGGCAGGCTTTGATCACAATGGCAGAGATGTAAATGGGTTTGATAAAGACGGATTTGATGACAAAGGCGTTCACGGCAATGGATTTATAAGAGAGGGCTGTGACTCAGAAGGTTATGACATAAATGGTTTTAACATCTATGGGGTAGACAAAGACGGCTATTGTAGGAGCGGTTATAATGAACAAGGATATAACCGTGATGGATATGGCAAAGATGGCTATAATAAAGATGGATACGACAAAGACGGACTGAATAGGAAGGGTTACAATATAGAAGGCTTCGACAAAGATGGTTATAACTATAAAGGCTTAAATCCAGAAGGATTTAATCGCTCAGGCTTCAATTACAAAGGGTTCGATAAGGAAGGTAATCATTGCGACACGCACGAGCCTTTTGGACCAGATGGTTTTACTCAAGATGGTTACAATAGAGCAGGCTTTGATGAGTATGGATTAGATTGGGAAGGATACGACAGAGAAGGGTATGACCAAGATATAAATGATTTCTTTTACATAGGGTTCAATAGACAAGGCTATAACCGCTCCGGATTCAATAGACAAGGCTTTAATATTGCTGGCTATCATCAAAGTACTGGAAGTAAATATAATCAACGCGGATATGATATTGAGGGTTATGATGTAAACGGTTTTGATGCAGATGGCATTCATCACGAAACCGGCACTGAATGGAGCCCTGTAGGATTCAATAAGGCGGGTTTTGATGAAAAAGGATATGATAGAAATGGGTTCAATATAGATGCCATACATTTTAAAACTGGCAATATGCGTGATTATGAAGGATTTGATAAATATGGGTTTGATCGGAAGGGTTACGACTACAACGGTTTCGATTGTGACGGTTTCAATATCAAAGGTGTACACAATAAAACGGATAACCTATTCAACCTGAAGGGTTTTAACAGAGAAGGTATTCATTACCTCACTGATGAAGGATTTGATCCCGATGGGTATGATAAAAATGGATACAATGCGGAAGGAATCGATAAGCAAGGATATAATCGATTAGGATTTAACCTGGATGGCATTCATAAAGTTACAGGAGATTTCTGTAACGAATCTGGCTTTTTTAGCGGGATTCACTGTGAAACAGGTGAAGAATATGATCCTAATTATTATGACATAAACGGTAACAATTATGTGAACGGTGATTTCTGGGATGAAGATGAATGTGAAGATGAAGATGGTGATGATAGTGAAAAAGAATATGAGGATGAGGAAAATGGTGGTGATGAATTTGAGTATGAAAGAGATGAGTTAGAAGCATTAGGCCTTGATCCTGATGATCCTAACTTTGATGAACTAACTGCTGAGGGGCTTGATCCTAGTGATTATGATTGGGATTCTCATGATTATGAATAATTTGGCTAAAACAAATATCGTACATGGCTTGAACAACATGATTTTTCAATTAACAGTGCCAAAAAGTAATTTTTCATCAGCAATGGAAACAATCGAGAAAATGGTGAAGAAGCTCAAACCATCTGACTTGGGGGCTTCATATTCTGGTAAATCAATGGCAGCTCTCAAAAGAACTAATAAGGGTGCAAAAGAGTTTGATATGAGATTTCAGCAAAACGGGGAAATGCTCAATATCATTACCTCGTTTACTACAATAGCAATACCCGCAACTGGCACAGCTGATGTTGCAGTTATACTCCCAGGTCATATTCTAATGCAGATGCATGATGCATTTCAAAATAAGGAATCACTCTCACTTATTTTATCAGGAAGTACATTGAAAATTGATTCATTGACTATACCTTGTTCGGTCGTTAGCTATAACTAATAGTGTGAAGTTTAGAGAAGAGTATTATGGCTAAAATCATTTTCAAATCATTTAAAGAAGCTGCGGAATTTTCTAAAAAACTTGCAATGACAGCCAAGACAGCAACAACTGTGCATCGAGATAATGACGGATGGTGGGTGGATGAATCTAGTATAGAAACAAATCAAAAACAAATGCATGAGCAATACGATAGCAATGGAATGCATAAAGATGGATTTGACAAGAACGGATTTGATAAAGATGGTTTCAATCGTTTACACATTAACCACAATGGAGTGAGAAGAAAAGATTTCGTCAAGTTATCATCAAATACTTTGGAATATGACGAAGATGGATTTTATAAAAATGGATATGATGCCCGTGGTTTCAACAGAGATGGTATACACAAAGCTACTAATACAAAATATAATTCAGGTGGCTATGACAGATCAGGTTTTGATGTAAATGGATATAATAGAAGTGGATATGACAAAAACGGCTTTAATGATTTAAATAATTCCGATACAGCCTTTGTTGAGTTTGATTTTTCAGGATATGATAGGCAAGGGTTCAACAGGCAAGGATTTAATAAACTTTTGTTACATAGGGATACAAATACAAAATATGACCCAAATGGTTACGACGTTCACGGTATTGATAAAGACGGATATAATGATACTTATGGAGTAGATAAAAACGGATATGGTAGAGATGGGTACAATATTCATGGGTTTAATCCAAAAAAAATACATAGGGGTACTGGTAACGAGTTTAGCCCAGAAGGATATGATTATTTTGGATATGATATAGATGGTTTTGATAGAACAGGTAAAAACGGCCAAGGCAAAGACAGAAGAGGTATCAATTGGGATAGCGTCAACATTTCTTATAACCATTTCAAGAATAAAAAATAATTTGTAATAACAATAATAAAAACTCACTTTAGATGGCTAATAACTATTTTATGTTTTGAAAGATTGTTTTTATGGATGTAATACAAAAAATTAAATTTGTACCCCTTATTCAGCTTATCATAGTTTTATCAATGACTTTATTTTGTTGTTTTTCTGCGAATGCAGATTCGCAAGCTTATAAAGGAATGACCTTATTAATTACACCCGATAAGTCATGCAGCATAAAGCCCATTAATCATGAAATGACACTCGTATTTGATACAGAAAACTCATTATCTGGATGGCTATATGGTGAAGGTGTTAGTGCGGGAGAATTGAAAAGAGTTTCACCAACTCGCTTCGAAGTGACTTATCCAATAACTCGCTATAACAATTTGCCTCCGTCAGCCTTGGAACTTCTGCCATCAAAGGACGGCTATCATGCTGTCATTCAAGATTACGTTCCTGAAGACAAAGAGATTCGGGAGAGTTTGTGTTTTTTCGAGAAATTGGAAGCTGACCTTAAACTTTTCAATGGCTCAAAAAGCGATTTAATTAATGTTGGAAAGGAGCTTTTTGCAGCAGAGCTTATCATGTTGGAAGGCAGTACTCTACTCTTGACCAAGAAAGAATACAAAGCCTCTTTAGAACTTGGGCACAAAGTCCTGCCATTTTACGAGAGGACATATGGGAGAACAAGTCTAGAAGCACGCAACGCCTTGTCATTAGTAGTTTTGTCTTTAATGCATCTGGAACGGTTTGATGAGGCTTTGGAGGCTATTGTACCCTATCGCAAGGCATCCCCTGACCATGCAACACTTAAACTAATCGAAGAAATGATTATAAAAGATAAAAAGGAACAGGATGATTTGTTTCGATACAATCCTGATAGCAAAGGTGATGCTGAATTAGAGCCATTGGGATGATTGAATGAATGACAGAATACACTGTAATTGTCCCAGCTGTTTTCCCTGATTTTGTGCAGACCGGATAATTCATTTTCAAACCCACCCCCCACAAGACGGGTATGCCACCCCTCGATAGCAATTCATTGCACCGCTTGAATCCTCTCTCAAATACACACCCGTTACGAGTCAAACATCTCCTTCACAAAGACAAATCACCTCACAATAAATCGGTTTTGAGCTAATACGAGCGTTAATAAGAGGCGAACGCAATCAAAGGCATAGTGCGGTATGGGTTTAAAATAATACCCCCCTCACTTTGACCTAAAAGTACCTTTTTTGAATTGAATGGGATCATTCTCTTTCTGATTGGGATGGTCTTGAGAAGTCAGTTTATCGCTTTACATATTTTTCATGACATAGCTGCACTCTATCAAGCTGGGCCTTTAACGAGGCACCAGCTTTTTTATTATCAAAAATAGAAAGGAGCAGGACAATGGGACAGAACGTATACGATATGATTAACAGCAGGATTATGGAGTTACTGGAAAGAGGAACAATTCCGTGGAAAAAACCGTGGCAGAACAGAAATGCCATGCCGAAGAATCTCATCAGCAAAAAAGAGTACAGGGGAGTCAATCTGTTCATGCTTGGTTGCCAGTCCTATGATTCACCATACTGGATGACGTACAAACAGTGTAGCGAATTGGGTGGGCAGGTACAACATGGGTCAAAGAGTACGCCTGTCGTTTTCTGGAAAATGCTGGATAGCAGCACAACCGATAAGGAAGAAGAAAGAACCTTAAACGGTAAACGCTTCGTTCTCAAATATTACAACGTCTTCAATGCCGAACAGTGCGATGGAATCATAACACCACCAACACCTGAATTCAGTAGTCCATTCACCCCGATAGAGCGAGCAGAGTTAATATTACTCGGTACACCGATGAAGCCGGAAATCAGACATGGTGGCAACAGAGCGTATTACAGTCCCTCACTTGATTATATCCAGCTACCTAACAAGACCGCATTTGATAGCGAGGAGGAATACTACAGCACACTCTTTCATGAACTGGGACACGCAACAGGTCACGGCAAACGCCTTGCCAGAAACTCCATCCTTGAACCGAGCTACTTTGGGTCACACGAATACAGTAAAGAAGAGCTGGTGGCAGAGATGGGGTCTGCATTTATATGCGGCCATGTTGGAATAGAGAACAGCATCATTGAAAACAGTGCTGCTTATATCGCTGGTTGGTTGAAAGCCCTGAAGAACGACAAAACACTACTGGTTCATGCAGCAGCACAGGCACAGAAAGCAGCAGATTTTATTCTGAATCGCAAGGAAGGTGAATAGCAGCATCACACATAACCACATACATAAGAACGTCAAGAGGGGCAACGCTATTACCGGCAGTGCCCCTTTTGCGTTAATGGAGATTACCATGACAATAGACACTATATTCGGCAAAGCAGAAACTGCCAGCAAACCACGCACTATCAAGTTCAAGCAGATCAAGGCGGTGTATGAGACGCTGGCAGTTAAAGAGGAAATCACCGACTATCTGAAGACTGGAACTCGATTCACCGCACCGAGCCAGGTATCAGACACGTTCCAATTCCTGAACAAAGAGCCAAAAGAGTATTTCGTTACCTTGCACCTTGACGGCAAGAACCGGATCATCTGCATGGACATTGTAAGCATCGGCTCCCTCAATCAGAGTATTGTCCATCCAAGGTCTGTATTTATGACCGCTTGCCTGAGTTCAGCTGCAGCCATCTTGTGTATTCACAATCACCCGACTGGAGACCCGACACCATCATCAGAAGATATTGCTATTACGAAACGCCTGATAGAGGCTGGCGAGATTATGGGTATCAAGGTGCTTGACCATATTATTGTAGGGGAGGGGGAGTATATAAGCTTTGTGGAAAGAGGGATAATGTAGGTGGTTAAGTGTTCTTGTAAATCTTATAGTTGCCTGCTTAAAATTATGTGAAAATAATACTTACATAAAAACATTTGGCGGTATATATGACGGTATGTCACTTTTTTAAAAAGGTAAATAAATAATTAAAACAATTAGTTAATATATTAGTTCGAGTCCGGCTTCGGCACCAGAATCATAAAAACAAGGGGTTATCCGTACAGGGGACCCCCTTGTTTTTAACACGGTTCTATTTTAATACCAATAGTCAAAAACTTTGCTGGACATTTTTTTATTCAATATGCTAAATTAGCTCATCTCCACAGGGAGAACACACTTCAAGAAGGAGGAATAAAACGTGGCTCATTCAATTAACGACGATTGCACAAACTGCGGATCATGTGAAGATGCATGCCCAGTTAGCGCTATTTCAGAGCAAGGCGCAAAGCGTGCTATTGATGCTGATACCTGCATCGATTGTGGCGCTTGTGTAGATACATGCCCAGTTAGCGCTATTTCTCCTGCCTAATCTGATTTGTGACATATTGTCATAGAACAAAAAAACCCGCTTATTTTGAGCGGGTTTTTTTGTTTCATAACGATTGAACTTCAAATAAAACTATTCAGCTCATATTTATAAAAACGTAGTCATACTTTCAGGCGCATCATTCCCGACACAGCTCCGCTTATAAATGCGAAAACCCAAAGAGTATAAATTGTCAGGCTGACGCGGTGAAAAATCCGGTTTGCAATTTCGGATTTAATAAGCATGGAGGCGGAGAGAGCTAATAAAAAGTGGAACGCCATACCGGCAAGTGAGGTGAGTCCGGTTATGTTATGCCATTCAGGCGCTTTGCCATAAAGATTGGCAATTTGATTCATCTGCATGGTTCCAAGATAATCGCATATCAAACCGATGCCAAAAATTATAAGATGTTTTCTGTGTAACCCATGTCGACGCCCGCTGAATACCGCCCAGGTATAAAAAAGCAAGGCGCAGTTCATCCAGATTACAGCCTGTGCCAGCATCAGTGTAGCCCTCCGGTTTGTCGTAACGCTTCGTAGAGTACTATTCCGGCTGATGTTGACAGATTGAGGCTTCGCACGTTATCTGCAGGCATCGGGATTGTTATTGATCTCTCTGGATTTGCATTTAGGAGTTCAGGTGGCAACCCTTTAGTTTCTTTGCCAAATACGATGAAATCACCCTGTTTAAATTGCGTATCAGTATAACTTTGGGCAACTTTGGTACTCAAATAATAGAAGTTCCCCTCAGGAAAGCTATGTTGCAGTTCTTCCAAATCTTTCCAATAACGAATATCCACAAATTTCCAATAATCGAGTCCGGCACGCTTTAGAGTGCGGTCGTCGGTGTTGAAGCCGAGCTTGCCGACCAGATGGAGTGTTGTACCGGTTGCAGCGCATAAGCGTGCGATATTTCCGGTATTTGGAGGTATTTCCGGTTCGACCAGAACGATGTTGAATGGTATATTCATCGGTTTGGTGAGCGGTTGCCGGTTAATATCAAATTAATGAATTTCATAATTTGCACGGTCGGAAAAAAGTTGTTTCATTGCAAGATTATTCAGATAGTGTCCTGTTTTGTGTGCTTCCACCTTGCCGAGGATTCTATAGCCGCTGGTGTATAAATCACCGATTAAATCGAGTATTTTATGATTTACAAGTTCTTTACGATAACGTAATCCATGTGGGTTTACCACATCATCTGCCCCAATAACGACAGCATTGTCAAGGCTTCCACCTTTAGCCAGTCCTGCTTTCTTGATCGCTTCAATTTCTTCCTGCATGGTAAATGTCCGGGAATTTATTATGGCAAAGGCATTTTCAACATCTGAAACACGTTTTCTTTGTTTCCCCACCGGCTCTCTAAATTCAATTGTCATTGTTATATCAAGCTTGTGGTATGGTTTGATTCTGACAAAAGCATCGTTATGTGTGATTTCAATCGGCTTAAGTATCTTCAGGTATACTCCGCTTTCCTGGAATTCATAGATTCCTGCTTTCCACATCCCCTGATAAAACTCCCAGGCTGAACCGTCAAGTATTGGCACTTCCGGTCCATCAATATAAACAAGGCAGTTTGTAATCCCTGAAAAATAGAATGCTGCCATAAGATGCTCAATGGTTGAAACCGATGCGCTATCCTTTGCAATAAGGGTTGAGAGGCGAGTGTCTGCAACCATGTCATAGCGTGCTGGTATTGTGACACCATTAATGACGAAGGCGATGCCAAACTCCCGGCGTGGTATGAACTCAAGATTCACCGGTTTGCCTGTATGGAGACCGATGCCAGTGATTTTGAAAATACGATTTATTGTTGTTTGCCGTTTTATCATGCAGGAGCCTGTATTGTTAAAGTATAGATTTAAAAATAGTATGTAAAATCCCTTATTTCAAAAGGAGAATCATTTAAACATTCAATGAATACATCCACAAGGAATGGATCAAACTGTGTCCCTTTTTGTTTTTGAAGTTCTTTTATGCATATCTCCTTGTCCAGGGCGGGGCGATAGGAGCGCGCAGAGTGCATGGCATCAAAGGCGTCAGTAATACATACAATTCTTGCGTGAAGCGGAATTTGCTCCGCTTTTAAACGTCCGGGATAACCGGAACCATCCCAACGTTCATGATGGTGTAGAATCGTCGGAACAATATGACTCAAGTTCTCAATTCCAACGATAAAAAGAGTCCCTTTGAGCGGATGTTCCCGAACCAGGGTTTCTTCTCTTAAATTAAGACTTTCCGGCTTGTTAAGGACATCATCATCTGTACCTATTTTACCTATGTCATGCAGAATAGCGCCGAGATAGAGATCACGCATTTCAACTTCATTAAGCTTCAGTTTTCTTCCGATGCTCAAGCAATATTCCGTAACCCGTTTTGCATGCCCCTGGGTATAGGTATCTTTCATTTCAAGGGCTCCAACCAGAGCCTGGATAGTGCTGTTGAAAAGCTGTTGATCCCACACTTCACGATCTTGCTGTTCAGTTATCAACATTTTTTTGGAGATTAATTCCGCTGTCTGCTCGCCAGAAAGCAGTTTAACAATTTCCAGAGCAAAAGCGGCGGCAGTTCCTGGTCCCTGGCTGGTCAAAATATTGCCGTCCAGAACGGTTGGTAGATCGTCGTAAAAACAATCACCAAGTTTATTGCTGTATGTTGGATATGATGTTACCCGCTTCCCGTCAAGCAGATTGTCTGCTGCAAGAATTATTGGGGCGGCACAGATGGCGCCTATCAACTTGCCTGATTCGTTGAATTTTCTGATAATAGCATGCAACAATGGATCAGCATTGAGATTGTCGGTTCCAGGTTGACCTCCAGGTAGAACTATCATGTCAAAATCGTCCGGTTTTACCTTATCCAGAGTTGTGTCAGGAGTAATTGCCAGGTTTCTTGCACTGGTAATAATGCCGGGAGTGATTCCTGCTATAACAACAGTTATTTCAGCACGGCGAAGTATGTCAACAACTACCAGCGCCTCTATTTCCTCAAAACCATCTGCCAGCGGTATAAGAACATTAGACATGTTTTTCTCCTATTTGGTTCGCTTAAATCATTTTTATAATAGCCACAACCAGGTATAAATCAAGCAATTTATTGGCTATTTATCGTCTGCCATCTGCCATTTTGATGCTATCAGGATCTCTTCTTAAAAACCACATACAGAGTGGTCCTGCCAATGCGCCGAGACCGAGGCAGGTGAATGCCAACCCCCACTCACCACTGATTCCAGGAAACGGCTCCCATCCCCGGAAGTAATCGAGAGTCCAGCCGAATGCTGTCGGCGCAATCATTCCGAGTGAATATCCGACCAACGATTGCAATCCCATGGCAGCGCCAAGGTATGCAGGAGTTACAAGCTCTGTCAAACCGGTGGAAAATACTGGTGAGTCTGCAACAATAAGATACCCATAGAAAACACCTACTCCGAGTAGCAACCAGATATTGGTATTTATCAACCAGCCAAAACAGAATGACAATGTAGCGCCTGCAAGCATAACCATTGTAACAGTCATTGTCCGCCCATAGCGGTCAGAAAGTGAGCCGGTTATTGCGGTTGAAAATGTTCCGATTCCAACCATTACAGCGGCTATTGTGGAAGCATATCCGGTTGCCCTTGAACTTTCTACCCCCCAGCCGAGAAGGGCAGAGGTCATGAACGGGGCAAGCCAGCTCCGCATCCCGTACATCTCCCACATATGGGCGCCATATCCGCCAATAACAAGAAGCGCCGGTCTGTTTTTTAGCACCTCTGCAGTGAAACCGTTAGGTTTTGAGCTGTAAACCACTGGCTTGTATCCGCGAAAAAGATAAATTGAGAGGAACGCTCCGAAGCAGACAGATGCTGAACAGGCGATAAAAGCACCGCGCCAGCCACAGATTCCCGTAAGCCACCCGGTGACGGCAAGTGAAAGAGATGCGCCAAGTACCAGCGAACCGACATATACTCCAATTGCTCTTCCTCGTTCCTGTGGTTCAAAACGCTCTGCAACTAATTTAAGACCTGGCATATAGGTTCCGCCCATGCCAAGACCGGTAAGGGAACGCAGAATCATTGCGCTTGTAAAATCATTGGCATAAAGGGCAAAAAGAAGGTTGGCAATGGCAGACCAGAATGCTGCTATGACAAAAATCAGGCGGGTATTTATTCTGTCAGTCATTGCGCTTAACAGAACACCAGACGCAATATAACCAAGTTGATATACTGAAAAAATCATGCCGGCGCGGGTATTATTCATACCCCATTCCTGTTTAAGAGCAGGAAGCACTGCGGAATAATTTATAAAAACCAGCATAATGCAGACTTGACAGAGACACATCAGCAATAGCCAGCGTGTGTTACCCCTCTGTTGTTCAGAAGTTGTCATGGATAGGTTTCGGCATCCTTGAAAGGTGTGCCGAGCTGATCTTTTGCCGAGACAAGAGGTTCACCTGATAAATGCCAATTTATTGCCAGTTCAGGATCGTTCCATGCGATGCAGCGCTCATGTTCAGGCATCCAGTAATCTGTTGTAAGATACAAAAATTCTGCTGATTCTGATGTTACGCAAAAACCGTGGGCAAAGCCTGGCGGAACCCACATCTGTCTTTTGTTTTCAGCAGATAGGATGGAGCCGAACCATTTTCCGAATGTTGGGGAAGCCCGACGAATATCGACTGCCACATCAAAAACCTCGCCTGAAACCACGCGTACGAGTTTGCCTTGAGGATTCTGAATCTGATAATGTAATCCACGCAGAACATTTGCGCATGATTTTGAATGGTTATGCTGAACAAACCGTATATCAAGCCCGGTTAGTTGACCCCATTGGCGTTCGTTGAAGCTTTCAAAGAAAAAACCACGGTTATCTCCAAAAACCTTTGGCTCGATAATTTTTACATCAGGAATGGTTGTTTCAACTATTTTCATTGCAACTCCTATATTTTACTACACTATATATTACCCTACTTCTTCGTATGTACGGGGGCGAAAGGTTGCTCCCAGAGACTCTGCCAGTTTTTCACACGCTTCAATATCAATTCCAGGAATTGTCACGGCGCTTGCGACAACCTCCGGGAAGAGAGGGACAGCCAGGCGAATAAAGTCACAGACAGCTGAAAAACCGTTATCGCCGAAAGGTGTATTGCAAAGAGTTGCGTATGTTTCGTAGTCAGGAGCATTGAGGCTTATGGAAAAAGTGTCCACAAGTCCGACCAGTTCGGGCAACAGATTGCGTCCGTGCAGCAAATTAGCCTGACCATCCGTATTAATACGAATTTTATAGCCACGCTTTTTTAATGCAGCCGCCACCTGCTTCACAAGTTCAATGCGGGTAAGAGGTTCACCGTAACCACAGAAAACCACTTCATCAATCCCTTCAGGATTTCCTATCGCTGACATCACTTCATCAAAATCAGGTTCCCGCTTCAGCAGAAGGTTATGCCCTTTTACTGTAAAATCATCGAATTTTGGGCAGAATGTGCATCGGTTTGAGCAACGGTTGGTGATATTAAGGTAAAGTGAATTGCGAATTTTATACGCTATTTTTGACGATTGATCCCACAACGATATTCCGAAAAGATCACAGCAGTTTTTTGTGGTAACTCTTCCCACATCTTCAATAGTCAATCCTTTGATATCTGCGATTTTTTCTGCTGTCAATCTTACGAATGCAGGCTCATTGGTTTTCCCACGATATGGAACCGGAGAAAGGTACGGGCAATCTGTTTCAACCAGAATGCGATCCAGGCTGACCGCTTTAACAATCTGACGCAGCTCATCATTGGCACGGTAGGTGACTGTTCCGGGGATTGAAATATATAGCCCCATATTGATAATTTCCGCCGCCATTGTCATATCACCGGAAAAACAGTGCAGAACCCCTTTTGTGACTGATTCGTTCTGCAGAGAGGATAAAACCAGGTCATGGGCATCCCGGTCATGAACAATCACCGGTTTGTCAAGTTCCGCAGCCATGCGAAGAAATGTACGAAAAACAGTCTCCTGGATCTCTCTCGGTGATCGATCCCTGTAAAAATCAAGTCCGATTTCACCGATTGCGACAACCTTTGGAGAGGATTGCGCAAGTGTGCGAATTTCAGAATATGTTTCAGCCGTTACACCGGCGGCATCATGTGGGTGTACGCCGACTGCCGCATACAGTTGATGGTGATTTTCAGCAAGCTCCACTGCCGTGCGACTTGACTCAAGGTCTGTCCCAACGACAATCATCGCCTGAACGCCGGCGGCTTCGGCACGGGAAAGCATCCCTTCAAAATCGTCCGCATAATCGGGATAATAAATATGGGCATGTGAATCTATCAGTACAGGCTTCTGTTCACTATTCATCGGTTATTTCAACTCTTCTTTCAGCCCTTCAATAACCGCTTTTACTTCCGCAATCATATCCGTTGCGCTGGATGATTTCTCATGCTTCAGGTAATTTTCAAAATTTTCCACAGCATCGGCAGGACGTTCCATATCCATACAAATTCCGCCAAGAGTCAGGTAAGCCATGCTGTAAGCCGGATCAAGGCGCAACGCTTCGCGGCATTCCTCTTCCGCCTCCTCCAGTTCATCCATGTCGTAATAAAGCTCTGCAAGATTGTAGTGAGCCACAGCATCTTCCGGATCCAGGTCAATGCTTTTCTGGAAACAGTCAATCGCCTTTTGTGCTTCACCCATACCGTATAGGCAATCCCCAAGAGCATTCAGTGCAAATACATTCTCAGGTTCCATTGCAAGCGCTTCATTGAACGCCCGTACCGCATCGTCAGTTCGCTCCTGATGGAGGTAGACAAGACCTATGCTTACAAGCGAGTCTGCATCCTTTGGATCAAGCTGATGAACTTTGTTGTAACATTGTAAAGCTTCCTTTGCTTTTCCCGTTTCAAAATAGAGATCACCGAGGGTTGTAAGTGCATCCAGATCTTCCGGGGCAATTTCCAACCCTTTTTTATACGCTATAATTGCTTTATCAAGCTTTTCGTCCTCTGCAAGAGCATCGCCATAATAAAACCAGCTGTCAGGATCTTCTGGATTTGTGTCGCAGTAATTTTTCAAAGTGAGCAATGCCTGCTTTGTGTCCCCTGATTCCAATTGGTCAATACCGGTTTTTAACTGTTTTGAGTCAGTTTTGTTTTTCACCTGTAACTCCTGTTCAATGAAACGTAATCTGAATTTTCAACACAATAGCAGAGGATGGCACCATTTTCCATACTGAAACAGCCTGAATAAAGTGAAATGGTGAAAAAGCTCCTTGAAATTTGGCAAAAGTCGTTTATACAGAATGAACAGATATAAATCAGAAATTACTTCAAGCTATTGCAGATTCAGGCGGGATAATGACAAAAGCACCACATATCCTCATAGTTGATGACGAAGATGCCATACGTTTTACCCTTGGCGCCTTGTTGCGAAGGGATGGCTGTATCGTTTCCGGCGCAGCATCCATCAAGGATGCACTAAAAATTCTGGAATCAGAACCATTAGATATTATTTTTAGCGACATTCTGCTGACCAATGAAAACGGGATTGATCTGTTACATGAAATCAAAACAAGAAACCGTGGTGTCCAGGTAATAATGTTCACCGGGCGTCCAGAAATTGAGACAGCAATCAGAGCAGTCAGGGAGGGAGCATTCGACTACCTGACCAAACCGGTGAAATACGAAACAATGCAGTCTGTTATTCGACTTGCCATTAAAGCAAAAACCATACGCGAGCAGGAAGAACGGTATCGTGCAGACCTTGATGCCATTTTTCGGAGCATAAACGACGCAATAATCATGATAGATCCAGATGGGAAGCTACTGCAGTGCAACGATGCGGCGTACGCCCTCTGCGGCTACAGCCGTGAGATTCTTGGCGGCGATATCCGGACCTTTGATCTTGGCTGCAAGGGGGTCTGTCGTTCAACCATCGTCAAAGCGCTGCAGGATGGTAAACCGCATCTTGTCAAACGGATGGAATGTTCCGGGCACGGTAGTAATAAAGTTATCAACCTGACGGTAACACCGGTACTGAACGCTGAAAAACAGTCGCAAGGGGTGGTGGCGGTGCTACGGGATGAGACACGGATGGTACAACTGGAGCAGACCATCAGCCGGCAGACGCAGAACCATGGCATGGTGGGGCAGAACAGCGGCATGCAGAAACTGTATGACATGATTGATGCACTGGTCGACCTTCCGACCACAGTGCTTATAACCGGTGAGAGCGGCACTGGCAAGGAACTGGTGGCATCGGCACTTCATCATGGCGGATGCCGGAAAAACGGTCCATTTATCAAGGTTAACTGTTCGGCATTATCGGAATCTTTGTTGGAAAATGAACTGTTCGGTCATGTAAAAGGGGCGTTCACCGGGGCAATGGACGACAAAAAAGGGCGCTTTGAACGAGCAAACGGCGGCTCTATTTTTCTCGATGAGATTGGCGATATCTCCCCGGCAATGCAGATGAGGCTCCTCAGAGTATTACAGGAGCTGGTCGTGGAGCGGGTGGGGGATGCAACACCGATCAAAGTGGATGTGCGGGTAGTGGCTGCCACCAACCAGAATCTGGAAGAAAAAGTACGTCAGGGGACATTCCGGCAGGATCTGTACTACCGCCTTAATGTCATAAAAATCCATATTCCGCCATTGCGTGACCGACTTGATGATCTGCCGCAACTGGCGGACTATTTTCTGCGGAAATTTAACAAACGGTTTAATCGTAGCATTGATGGTTTCACTGAACCTGCACTTCAGGCACTGTTACACCACCCTTGGGGAGGGAATGTACGGGAGCTGGAACATATTATCGAACGTGCATCAATACTATGCCGGAACGGTCAGATTACAGTTGATGATCTTCCGGAAGAATTACAACAGCGTCCTTCGCCGTTAACAAACGGAACTATCACAGCTGATGAAGCAGGTTTTCCAATGATGACAGTTGAAGAGGCGTTAGCTGCCTGCAATGGCAACAAAAGCCAGGCGGCAAAATTGTTAGGTATCAGCAGAAGAACTGTGTATCGTCATCTCGGTGTTGAGGTTTAGCAATGTGTGACATGACACACAAGTTGTGTAGCATGTCACAATAAATTGTGTAGCATGTCACACAGCTAATCATCCAAAACAGACTGTATATGTGCCACTTGAAAGCCTGTAAACACCCATTTAAGGGAGTTTACAGGCTTTTTTATTATGCTTCAGCTGTTGGCACATACCTTGTAGATACATTTCCCATAATATTGTTTTTTATCAACCGGAAGGAGGATACAGAGCATGGCAGAAGCAATGGAAACAACCCAGTACCTGACATTCATACTTGCCGA
>Ga0172367_10004371_pt1 | contig 17639 bp, 13 predicted proteins | sample Lak10m_FD_114542 | JGI IMG/M metagenome (GOLD analysis project Ga0172367, IMG submission 114542) | Freshwater microbial communities from Kabuno Bay, South-Kivu, Congo - kab_022012_10m | ecosystem: Environmental > Aquatic > Freshwater > Lake | place: Democratic Republic of the Congo: South-Kivu...
AGGATCCGCTCGAGCAGGTAGGCGGCATCCTCGCGCGACCGCCCTGCGACGAAGGCGCCGAATGCCTCCTCGAAGCGGCCGGCGGAGACGAGCAGCGCACCGAGCTCGCACAGCGCCCGGCTGCGCATCGGTCCGTGTCCGTCGTCGTGCACCGCGGGCGACCACGGCGTGTGCGGGCGCGGCGGCGGGATGCTCGCCTCGAACTCGATGCCGTCGGACGACGCGAAGTCGCGCATCGCGGCGATGGCGTCCTCGAGGCCGCCCTCGCGGCACGCAAGCTTGACGCGCACCCAGCGCGCGACCGGCGCATCAGCCGGGGCCATCGCCGACCACGCCCGTGCGCGCTCCAGGTCCTCGCACTCATAGGCCATCGCCGCAAGCAGGTCGACGTCCGGAAGCCCGGGCTGCACCACGCCGGAGTCCTCCAGTGCGCCGCACCAGCGCCCGGCGAGGCCCGCCATGCCGCTTTCCGGCGCGAAGTCGTAGCGACCCCACGCGCCGAGCACCCAGACCGTGAAGATCCGGCGTGACACGGGGTCGACGGCAAGCTGCGAGAGATCGAGCGTCCCCTCGTCCAACCCGCGCCGGCACGCGAACAGGATCGATTCGTCCGCGGTCGGGTCGCCCGCGGCGTGTTGCTCGAGGTAGAGCGCTAGGGCGCGCGGAACATGGCCGAGGTCGAGCTCGGCACGCGCCTCCCACCCGATGCTCGCGCAGGCAAGACCGAGCGTGTCGGCGCACCCTTCGGCCGCCAGCGAACGCACCGCGCGGTACCACTTGGCAGCAAGCTCCGGGTCGGAGTGCTGAACGCTGCGGCCGATCATGTAGGCGGCCCGCGTGGAACGCCACTGCCGTCCGTCGGCCGGCTGCTCGAGCACCTCGTTCCACCGGCACACCGCAGCGGCCTGGTCGCCCCGTTCGTGGAGGAGCCGCCCATCGAGGTACAGCTGGAACTGGCGCAGCGCGGCTTCCTCGGGATCGCCCGGCACCGGCGGGGCATCCGGCCCGAAGCGCTCACGCTGTGCGGAGATCAGGTCGCTCACGTCATCGCGTCGACGCGGCACGAAGCGGCAGTCGGCAGGCGCCAGCTGGACAAGCGTGCCGACGCGGTCGGGGGTGATGCGCCGCAGCAGCGCCCGGTATCCGGGCATGGGGCAGCGCAGCAGCTCCTCGTCCTTGCGGGTGAGGTACGGGTCATCGGTCCAGTCACCCGCATGCACGGGCGCAAGGAGCGCCAAGGCAACCCCGGACGAGACGATCACGTTTCGGAATGCGGATCCCATGCCCTTCCCTCCTGGATGGCGAGCGCGGCATCCTGCCGCGGCACCGGGAGAGATCGACACGAAAGCGCCCGGCCGATCACTCGGCCGGGCGCAAAATTCCTATCGGTCACCGCGGGCTGCGGTGCGTCAGGACCATGCCGCCAGCAGCAGGCCGAGGTCCGCGCCGGTCACCGAGCCGTCGCCATCAAGGTCGCCCGGGCCCGGCGTGCCCCATGCGCCGAGCAGCTGCCCGAGATCCGCTCCGTTCACCGATACGAACTTCCAAGGAACTCAGCCGGGCAAACCGGGCTGAATATCGGGCGCCACGCGGAGGTCGGGCTCGACTTCTAGCGCGGAGTGCCGTCATCCGAGACGGTCGCGACCGACTTCGGTGCGATCTCGTACGAATCGACCACGGCGCCGATTCGCCAAAAACAAGGGTGCCCGGCTCCGACTTCGGGAACCGGGCACCCCGGGTAACGCACGAGAAAGTCAGGGCGTCACTGCGCGCAGGCACCCCACGCGTTGAGGAGCGCCCCAAGGTCGGCGCCATCGGTGTTGCCGTCGCCGGTCAGGTCGGTCCGACCGCCGAGGCCCCAGTTGGCGAGCAGCGCGCCGAGGTCAGCGCCGTCGACATTGCCGTCCATGGTGCCGACGTCCGCATCGCACGAGCCGACCAGCGCCGGCGAGAAGAAGGCATACAGCTGGCCGCCCTCGATGACCGGCGCCGCAACCGTGTAGTGCGCCTGCATGTTGCCGACGAACCAGCCGAGCCCGAGGGTGTCGCGGGCATCGAACACGCCCGAGTTTTCCTCGTCCTGGCTGAACGGGGCGGTGGCCGGGACGCCCACGTCGCCGAAACGAGCCGGGTCGGACTTCAGGATCACCTGCACCGAGTCCGACTGCGCGTCGTAGACGAGGGTCTTGGCACTGTGCGGGTGGTTGCCCGGATCCTCCTGCAGGATCACGCGGGTCCCGCCCTGGATCGTGTTGTACACGCACAGGTTGTCGCCCATCTCCATGACGTCGGTGCCGTCGAGGACTGCCTCGATGGTGCCGCCGGCGAGGACGTTGTTCACGTCGTTGAAGCGGAGCCGGTAGAGGCGGCTGCCGTGGGTCTGGGGCGCACCCGCCGAGGTGGTGCTCATGCGATCGGTGTTCACGACGTAGAAGTCACGCGGATTCGCGGGATCCCACGCGCCGTCCTCGGGACGGAGGAACTGCGTTCCGGCCGCGGTTCCGCCGGTGGCCAGCGTGAAGGTCCCGGAATAGACCGGGCCCGAGGTCGCGTTGCCGAGGGCGTTGACGCGATCCTCTGACGTGACGTTCACGCCGCCGACCCGAACCTGGATGCCGTACGCCGTGCCGTTCATCAGGCCCGCGCGCTCCGCCGGGGTACCGGTGGACTGCTTGGTGCCGACATACACGAAGATGCGGTTGGCGCCGCCATCGGAGGTGCCGATCACCACGGTGGTGTCGCTCGCCATCGGCCGCGCCAGGCCGTTCTCCCACGATCCCGCGGAGGCATCGAAGGCGGTCATCTGGTAGGCGACGCCGGTGTCGAGGTCGGTGGCGATCATGCGGCCCGGGGTGCCGGACTCCTCGCCGCAGATGAAGAAGCGATTCTGCGTGCCGTTGCCGCTGGAGGCGTTGTAGAGGGCGCTCACCTCGGGGACGTCGCCCGAGCAGAAGCGAGCGAACTTGTACAGGCTGCCGCCGGTGCCGTTGGTGACGGTGGCGCAGGACGTCATGGCGTCATAGCCGCTGAGCACCTGGAACGTGGACGGATCGATGGTCCACGCCGACAGGAAGGCCCCGCCGGAGACGCCTGCCGGCTGGTGGGCGCGCTGACCCACGGCGGCGGACGCCGTGAATTCGTGGTCGATGAAGAGCTTCATCGTGCCGTTGGACATGAAGGCACCCATGCCATCGGGAATGCCGAGGAACTGGTAGCCGCCGATGGTGTCGCCGACCGTCAGCATGGACACGACCTGGCGAACCGGCGAACCGGCGACGCCGACGACGTACGGGGTGGCGGACGATGACGGCCCGGTGACGAGCGTCGTCTGCGCGATGGCCTGCGCGCCGACGAACGCGGCGGCGGACGCGCCGGTGATGAGGGTGATGCGATTCATGACTTCTCGTGTCTCCTCGAAGGAAAGCGAACCACGGACGAACGGAACTGCCTCGGTGCGCACCGAGCGACGGAATAATGACTGCGCCCCGATAAGACGGTGCTTCAGACCGTTGAAGAAGGTTGCAAGGATCGGTGAGCACACCGTTCAGCCCTTCACGCACCGCGGGCGGCGCGTCAAGGAGCGGTTCAGTTGCGGTTTGCCGAGGGCGGCCGCGGCTCGATCGAGATCATCGGAGTGATCTCCTTGCCATCGCGGAAGAGCCGTACCGGCACGCTGGTCCCGGCGAAGTAGTAGAGGGACTGCTGGAAGTCGACGACGGTGCGGATCGGGTTGCCGTTGATCTCCACGACCCAGTCGCCCACCCGTACGCCCGCGGCGGAAGCCGGGCTCGGCGTGAACACGTCGTCGATGTAGAGCCCGTTCCCCGGCTTGTGGATTGCGTCGAATCGTGCGTCGTCGCGCAGCTTTGCGCGCAGCTCGGCAGCGTTCAGCACCGAGAAGCCGAGGAAGGGCGACGTGCTTGACCGCTTGCGGCTCAGCGCCTCGCCGACCCCGAGGGCGGTCTGCACCTGCATGCCGTACGTCGCGAAGGGCTCGGGCGCCAGCGACACGTTCGGGTCAAGCGTCGGCGGCGGGACGATCATGCCCACCACGGCCCCGTCCCGGTCGACGAGTGCGCCGCCGACCGCGCCGGGCGCCACGGCCATGCTCCCGTGGATGAAGCTGCCGGTGAGGTCGGCCTGGTAGCAGGAGACCTGGGGCAGGGCCATCACGATCCCCGGTGCGAAGGTGCGCGCGGCGCCGAAGGGGTCGGCCACGGCAAACAGGTCGTCGCCGACCTGCAGACGGTCGACGCTGCCGATGCGGGCCGGGCGAAGGTCGGCGAGCGACTGCCCGGCCGAGGGCTTCACGCGGAGCACGGCGAGGTTGATGGTCGGCTCGCTGCCGACCAGCTCCACCTCGAAGCGGGCCCCCGAGCTTGCCTCCACGTCGAGGCGCTCCGCGAAGGAGCCCGCCTCGAGCGTGAGCGGCGTCCTGGCGCAGATCACCGTGCCCTTGTCGTCGATCACGATGCCGCTCGAGACCTTCTCGCGCGCGTAGCCGGGGATGGGCGACTCGTCGGCCACCTTCCAGCGCCCGTCGTAGGCCACCCCGTCGGGGACCTTGATGTACGCGGTGACGGAGACGATCGACGGATTGACGCGCTCCACCAGCGCGCGCAACGACGCTTCGCGTGGCGACGGCGGCAGGGAGCCGTCGGGACCTGCGGCATCCTCGGCGCGCACCATCGAGGCGCGCAGAACCGTGAGGACGATCACCGCTGCCTTGGACCTGCTCATGGGCGGGACGATCCGTCATCCACGTTCAGGCGGCGCAAAGCGCGCGTGAGCGAAGCGTGTGAATTCGGTGAACCCGTCTTCGGCGGTGACCGCACGCGCTATCGTTCCCACCTCATGATTGCCGCACTTCTGGTGGTCCTGCTGCTCGAGCCCCCGCCCCACGCCACGGCCACGCTGGAGACGGTGATGCGGGCGCACGCGGACCGGGCAGGCGCGGCCTACGCGGCTTCGGCTGCCTCGGCAAGGGAACTGCGGACGAAAGTCAACGCGTTCTGCGAGGCTCCCGACGAGGCCCGGCTCGCCGAGGCACGAACCGCCTGGGCACGGGCCCGGAGGGACTACGGCCGGACCGAGGTCTTCCGCTTCGGCGAAGGGCCGATCGACGCGCGGCGCGGCGGCGTCGAGACCTTCGTCAACGCGTGGCCGGTCGACGAGTCGTACATCGAGGGCGAACCAGGGACCGGCACGGGCGTGATCGCCGACCGCGCGCGGTACCCGGTGCTCGCCCGGGCCGCGATCCGGCAGCTGAACCAGCGCGGCGGCGAGACGAACGTCTGCACGGGCTGGCACGCGATCGAGTTCATGCTCTGGGGCCGCGACACCAGCGCGGCCGGTCCCGGGGCCCGGCCCGCAGCCGACTTCGTCGACGGGGCGGTGCGCGACGCGGACCGACGGCGCGAGTACCTCCGCGAAATCACCGAGCTGCTGTGCGAGGACCTCGCACGCGTGGCGGACGCGTGGCAGCCAGGCGACGGCTCCTACCGCGCGCGCTTCCTCGCCGACCCGACTTCGGCGGCGCGTCGCATGCTCGTCGGCCCGACTCTCCTCGCGGGATTCGAGATGTCCGGCGAGCGCCTTGCGGTGGCGCTCGAGACCCGCGACCAGGAGGAGGAGCACAGCTGCTTCAGCGATACAACGGACGCGGACTTCAAGTCGAACATGCGCGGCATCGAGTCGGTGCTGCGCGGCAACGGTGCCGACGGGCTGATTGCGCTGGTCCGCGAGGCGGACGCCGCGCGGGCGGATGCGCTCGCGGCGGCGCTCGATGCGGCATCGCAGGCGGTCGACGCGATCCCGGCGCCGTTCGACGCCGCCATCCGGTCGCCTGACGGGAGTCCGCGCCGGATTGCCCTCGAGCGCGCGCTCGCAGCGCTGGAGGCCCTTGCCGATCGGCTGACGGATGCTTCGAAGTCGCTGGGCGTGGCGCTGCCGACGGAGCCGCAGGGATGATCGTCGCGGCGGCACTCCTCGTCGTCGGCGAGCTGTCCCGACTGGGCGGACCGGCGACCGTTGCCGCCGACGGCACCAATGCGTTCAGCCTCCCGATGCCCGGACTCGCCGCCGAGGAGCGACGCGCCTTCAGCGTCGGCAACTCGCTGTTTCGCGACAACTGGGTGGTCGCGCCGGCGAGCGCCGAGGGTCGCGACGGACTCGGGCCGCTCTTCAACGCGAATTCCTGCAGCGCATGCCATCAGGAGGATGGCCGTGGCCGCCCGCCTGCCTCGACGGGCGAGGTTGGCGTCGGCATGGTGGTGTTCATCAGCCCACGCGGCACCGACGGCGCGCCGCATCCGGTCTACGGAAAGCAGGTGCAGGACCAGTCCATTCCGGGGACGCGGCCCGAGGCAACAATCGACCTCAGGCCGGAGATCGTTCCGGGGAGGCTTGCAGACGGCACGCCGTTCGAGCTGGTTCGCTGGAATCCCGTGCTGCGCGATCCGGCGTACGGACCGCCGGGGGAGATCCGCCTGTCCGTGCGAGTCGGGCCGCAGGTGATCGGCGGCGGCCTGCTCGAGGCCGTGGATGACGCATCGCTGGTGACCGCCGGCGACCCGGACGACCGCGATGGCGACGGCATCAGCGGACGCGCGCACCGGATCGCCGGGTCCGGCCGCATCGGTCGGTTCGGGTGGAAGGCGACGCAGGCGACCCTTGAGGGGCAGGTGATGGCCGCGCTGCACGAGGACATCGGCATCACCAGCACGGCCCACCCGGCGGAGGCGCTCACGTCGTCGCAGGCCGATGCCGCGCGCGCGCCGTCCGGCGGGTCGCCGGAGATCGATGCGCACAAGGTCGCGCGGATCGCGCAGTACTGCCGAACGCTCGCGGTGCCCGCGCAACGGGGAGCCGGTACGCCGGAGGTGGAGCGCGGCCGGCAGCTCTTCGTGGACACGGGGTGCACCTCGTGCCACGCGCCCACGCTGGTCACGGGGAACCGCTCGCCGATCGCGGCGCTCCGCGGCGCGGTGTTCCACCCCTACACCGATCTCCTGCTCCACGACATGGGAGACGGACTCGCCGACGATCGACGCGACGGGGATGCCACGGGCCGCGAGTGGCGGACGCCGCCGCTCTGGGGCATCGGCCTGGTCGAGACGGTGAACGGACACACGCGCTTCCTCCACGACGGGCGCGCGCGGAACATCGAGGAGGCAGTGCTCTGGCACGGCGGCGAGGCGCAGCGATCGCGGGACGCATACGCACGAATGCCTGCCACCGAGCGACGCGCGCTTCTCGCCTTCCTGAACTCGCTCTGAACGCCGGAACGCTGCCTGTGCCCAAAACGCCATCGAGGCCACGGGGCTTCGCCGCGTGGCCTCGATGGCTTGCCGACTGTGCGGACTCGGGACCACTCCTGACCCCATCCGGCGGCGCGTTCCCCCAGAAGCCGCCGGATGCCGCTCGTCGCATCTTCATGGTTCGTCGCGCAGTGCCCGCTGCGCCTTAAACCGTCACTCAACTGAAGAAACGCAATTGGTGTAAGCCGACCATCAGCAGGGACTTGCAATTTTCCAGTCGCGGTCGAGTTGGCGGGAAAAGCGACAGGACTCCACTCCAGCAACGTGATTATTGGACCGCTTCCCGGCGCCGAGACCGCCCCGCATGGCATACGTTCCCGACCATGCCACAGTCGCGCCGCGCCGCCGCCCAACCGCAGCCCACCCTGCTCCTCCTTGGTTCGGGCGAACTCGGCAAGGAGTTCGTCATCTGCGCCAAGCGCCTCGGGTGCCGCGTGGTGGCGGTCGACCGCTACGACGACGCCCCGGCGATGCAGGTGGCCGACCGGCGCGAGGTGATCGACATGCTCGACGGCGCGGCCATCCGCCGCCTGGTGCGCCGCCACCGCCCGGACTTCGTGGTGCCCGAGATCGAGGCCATCCGCACCGAGGCACTGGTGGCCATCGAGAAGGCGGGCACCACGGTCATCCCGTCGGCGCTCGCGGCGCACCTCACCATGAACCGCGACGCGATCCGCTCGCTCGCCGCCGAGGAACTCGGCCTGCCGACGGCGCGCTACGCCTACGCCTCGAGCGCCGATGAGCTGGTGCGAATCGTGACGGGTCCGAACGGCGTGGGCCTGCCGTGCGTCATCAAGCCCGTCATGAGCTCGAGCGGCAAGGGCCAGTCGGTCGCGCGCACGCGCGCGGACCTGTCGAAGAGCTGGAAGCACGCGATCGCCGGCATGCGCGGCGACAAGCGCACGGTGATCGCCGAGGAGTTCATCGACTTCGACTACGAGATCACGCTGCTCACCGTGAAGCAGCGGAAGTCCGCGGGCGGCGGCACCACCTTCGTGCGGCCGCTCGGGCACCGGCAGGAGCGCGGCGACTACCAGGAGAGCTGGATGCCCTGCCCCATGAAGCCAGCCCTCGTGCGCGAGGCGCAGCGCATGGCCAAGCGCATCACCGACCGCATCGCGGGCCCCGAGGGCGCTGGCCTCTTCGGCGTCGAGTTCTTCGTGAAGGGCGACCGCGTCATCTTCAGCGAGCTCAGCCCGCGCCCGCACGACACCGGCATGGTCACCATGATCAGCCAGGACCTGACCGAGTTCGAGCTGCACCTGCGTGCCGTGCTCGGCCTGCCGATCCCGCGCATCACCTACCGCGGCCCGAGCGCAAGCGCGGTGATCCTCGCCGACTTCGAGAGCGACCGCGAGCCCGCCTACACCGGCCTGGCGCAGGCGCTTGCCATCCCGGGCGTGGAGGTGCGCATCTTCGGCAAGCCGAGCGTGCGCACGCACCGCCGCATGGGCGTGGCGCTGGCAACAGGCAAGACCGTGGCCGAGGCACGGCGGACGGCGCGCAAGGCGGCGGGGTGCGTGCGGGTGGTACACGCGGCCGCGCGCTGACGGTCCCGACCGTCGCCCGGGCTTGACAGCGCCTACTTGCGTCGACGCAAGGCACCCAGCTCGGCGATCAGCGGCTGCCAGTACGCGCGGTCTGCCTCGCGTTCGGCCAGTTCCTCGTCGCGGAGCGCCTGGCCGACGGCGGCAGCGTCCCCCGCGATCGCGGCTTCGACCGCGACGCGCCTGCGAGACCATCGCGCCGCAGGGCGCGGATGCCGCGAAGCGACTTCCAGGAGAAGTTCCGGCGTGCGCAGTTCGCGCAGCCAGAACCCGACCTGCGGCGCGCTCGGCCGCGCACGGTGCGCGAAGTAGTGCGCCTCGACCAAGCGGCGAATCATGGGCCAGTCCTTATCCCGCTGCGTCTTCTTGGCATTGACGAGGTCGGGAAGCGACAGGAGGTCGCACGGAGTGCCGTCGGCCATCGCGATCACCGTGCGGCGGCGCCAGAGCGACGGAAACGCATCCACCCCGCGCATGCGGGACATGATGTCGACGCGCATCCGCGTTGCCTCAGGGTGCATGCAGCGGAAGTGCACCGCATGGCCCTTGCGCAGGTGGCGCAACTCGAGCGAGGGGACCGCGATCGGCTCCGCGTTCAGTTCATCCAGCGCGCGTCGCAGGCGCGCGACGTTCGCTGCATCGGCGAGGATGGCGAGGTCGGTATCGCGGCTAAACTCGGCCGCGCCGTAGAACACGCACGCCTGACCGCCCATGAGCAGCGCGCGGACGCGGTGCACGCGCATTGAAGAAAGGACTCTGCGTATCGGGTTCGGGATCAAGCGAGCCTCCCAGCGCCAGGAAGGTGCCCCACAGCCGTTCGCTGGCGCGCCACCGCTGCTGCGGGGACATGCGATACCAAGCTGCCCACTCCGGTCCGACAATGCTCTCGGGGCGGATCACGGCGACAGTGTATCGCCGCGGGTACGAACAATGGCTTTGCGTGCGCCGTGAGCCCTGGGTGGCGGAAGCCATCGCCCGGCTCGCCGTCAATCCCGATGCTTCGCGTGGCACGCCTTGCAGTCGGCCGCGAGCGCGGCCAGGCCGGCGGTGGCCGCGGCGTGCTCGCGCGCGGCGCTCTCGGCATCGCCCTTCGCGCGGGCGGCACCCGCGCGCTCGAGCGACCTCTCGAGGTCCGCGGCCGCGGAGGCGTTGCGCGCAAGCCATGGCTTCATCGCGGACGCATCCGTCGCATCGCACCGCTTCAGCGACTCGTCGTCGATCAGCCGGAAGAGGTCCGCGAGCTTTCCCGCGTCGGCGACCGGCGCAAGGTCCGGGTGATCCTTCGGCGCCTGCCATCCTGCCTTCTCTGCGAGCTTCAGCCGGTCGAATGCCTCGTCGATCGCCACCATGCTGGCCACGAACGAATCGGGCCGCGTGACCTCGGGAAATGCGCCCGATGCAGCGTCGATCACCGCCGCCGCCATGGGCGCGGCCTTCGCGGTGCAAGCCCAGAGACCCCTGTAGCCGGGCGCGGTACCGGACACCTTCATGCGTGCGGCGGCCTGTTCATTGGACATCCAGCCGAGCGACACGGCCACCGCCGCGGCGGCTCCCGCGCTGCGATGCTTGCCGTGGTGGCAGTGCATGTAGAGCGGCTTGGGCAGGTCGCGGACCGCGCGCACGAGTTCCGCCTTGCGCGCGTCGTCGAACCCGTCGTAGCCGATGGGCAGGTGCACGTAGCGCATGCCCGCGGCCTTGGCGCGGTCCACGTCCGGTACGGCGCCGTCCACCGAGATGACCGTGCGCACGCCAAGCGCCTGCAGGCTGGCGAAGCCCGCATCGCCCTCCGGCACGCTTCCCGACCAGAAGCCCTCGTGGAACGCCACGACGTTGTGCAGGCCGGGCAGGTCGCGCGCGGCAGCAACGACCACGGCAGGCGAAGCGGGCGGCGACTGCGGCGTCGGCGCGGGGGGCGGCGACTGCGGCACGAGCGCACTCACGAGCATCGAGAGCAGGACGTTCACAGGGTCACTCGGCCTCAAGGGTGTCCAGGATGAACCCCGGGATCGCCCCCGCCGCAAGGTAGCGCCGAAGCACCGCCGCCGGCAGTCGATCGAAGCGCTCCACGCGCCCGCGGCACCCTCGCTCCCGGCAATCACAGCGCATGGTCCAGACGTCGTCGGCACCAAGGCACGTGGCGTAGTCGTGGGTGATCTCGGCGCCGGCCGGGATCCGCCGCAGCGCGCGCAGGAACAACACGCCGCGCTCCCGGGTCACCATGGCGTTGGGCCGGCAGGAGTGGTTGCTGAAGGCCCCGAAGTGCTCTCTAGGGTCCAGATAAGTACCCTGCCCCGACCGAATGCAGTTGGCCGCACGCCGGGGATCGGTCCGCCACAGTCGAAGCACCCCCGCCGCGGACCGCTGCCGACCGGCGAGAACCGTGACCACACCGCCCTTGGGGATGGCGGCCGAGGTCACCAACCCACGCCCGATGCGGACCGGGCGAACGGAAAGCACGAACTGGGCGCGGGCAACCATTGGGAACTCCCGATCCAGGACACCGGATTCCGGCGAAAGCGTCCGCAAATCCGATTGCGTCGCCGTCCCGTTCGGGAATACTAGGACCCGTGGGGGCTTGGCAACGGCCTTGCCCGATCACACCCGCCTGATCCAGGAGACCTGACCGAATGTATGACTTCCGTTCCTTCGGCGCCGCCGCGCTGGTGGCCGCCGGCATCCTGTCCTCGGCCGCGGTCGGCCAAGCCGACCCCGCCATCTTCACCGCCGGCACCGAGACCGGCACGCGCTTCAACCCCAACAGCGCCACGGTCCCCGAGAACGTCGACCGCACGGCGTACCAGCCCGTCTACATCTATGCGCCCGGCGCATCGCAGGCCCGCATCAACCAGGTCACCGTCGGCGTTCGCCAGGTGGTGTCCACCGCGGCGCCCACGGCCCCGACCGTCGACATCGAGATCTCGCTCGCCGAGATGACCTTTGACTCGTCGGCCGGCACCTATGGCCTGGGCAGCACCATTGCCACGCAGACCATCACGGTGCCCTCGTCCACCGTCAGCCGCACGTTCCTGGCGACGGCCGTCTGGGGCGCCGCCGATCCGACCGCTCGCCCCGTCGTCAACCTGATGAACGCCACCAATGGCGCCAACGGGTTCGGTGCGTACTGGGTGGGCATGCGGCTCGTGGGACCAAACGCCCTCAACGGCAACACCGGCATCCGCGTGGTGAACGTGCCGACCGTCGGCGCGGCCCCGAACAACTTCGGCCTGTTCAACTCCACCACGCAGGTGTTCGGCGGCAACTTCTGGTTCGGCCAGACGGCCGATGCCGCCAACCCCGCGACGCTCCGCGACAACCCGGCCCGCTTCCTCGTGAACGTGCTCGGCGCACCGATCAACCCGGTGCCGCCGGCCGCCGACATCAAGTTCGGCAAGGCGTGCGCCGACCTCAGCTGGTTCCACCAGCCGCTGGCGGCGGACGGCCTGACCACCCGGTGGGCCTACGCCAACCAGTTCATGCCCGCGACCACCGGCCAGGTGTTCAAGCCGCGCAACGTCAAGGTCGCGGTCTGGCGCTTCGGCTCCTTCGCGACCCCGGCGCCCGCGGTTGACGTGGAGGTCGGCCTGTTCACGGCCACGTACGACGCGGTGACTATGGCTCGCGGCCTGGGCACGCAGGTGGCAAGCCAGACCTTCACGCTGGATGCCTCGTCCATCAACGAGCTGCAGATGCTGTCCTGGGACATCCTGCCGAGCGCGGGCCTTCAGGTTGCCCTCGAGACCGCGTCCAACGCCGGCCAGGGCGGCCTGTGGGTGGGCATGCGCTTCGCGGGCACGTTCGCGGCCGACACCAAGAACGGCTGGCGCATCGGCTACCTGCAGCAGTTCGGCGGTTCGTACAACAGCTTCGGCATGGACGACGGCACCGGCGTGTTCGTGCCGGCCTACTTCTTCGGAAACTACGCCAACGGCTCAGCCGCGGGCGCCGAGAAGCCGGCCCGCCTCGTGGCCGAGGTGTACGGCGACGTGGTCGATCCGGCTCCCCCGCCGCCGGCCTGCCCCGCCGACCTCAACCAGGACGGCGTGGTCAACGGCGCCGACCTCGGCCTGCTGCTCGGCGCGTGGGGCGCTTGCCCCGGCACGCCGTGCCCGGCCGACCTCAACGCCGACGGCGTCGTGAACGGCGCCGACCTCGGCCTGCTGCTGGGCGCCTGGGGCCCCTGCGTCTGACGACATCCGCCCGCGTGCGCGCGCCGGGTTCGCCCGGCGCGCGCACGGGGCGCGTCAGCGCTCGAGCGATCCGAGCAACGAATCGACCGCCGACCTCGTCGGCAACGACGGCAGGGCGCCTTCCCGCATCGCGGCGAGGGCGCCCGCCGCGTTTCCGCGGCGGATGGCCAGGTCGAGCGGCGCGCCCTCGGCCAGCGCCGCCACCATCGTCCCGACGAACGCATCGCCGCAACCGACCGTGTCGAGCGCGTTGACGCGATGGCCGCGGAACTCCAGCATGTGGCCGCCGACCCACGCGATGGCGCCGCCGGGCCCGAGGGTCACCACGACCGATCCCCGCGTCAGCCGCCCGGCGAGCGCGCCGAGCGCGGTGCGCGGATCCTCGTGGCCGCTCAGGGCGTGCGCCTCGTTCTCGTTCACGACGAGCCCGGCCAGCGTCTCGAGGCCGAGCTTCGCGAGCGCCGCGTCCGCGGGCGCGGCGTTCAGCCACGTGCGCAGGCCGGCGCGCGCGGCGAATTCGAGCGTCCACTCGAGCTGCGCGCACTCGTTCTGCACCAGCAGCAGGTCGCCGGGCGCGGCGGAAGCGAGGAACGCCTCGACATCGGCGCGCTCGAGGCGCGCGTTCGATTCCGGCGCGATCACGATCGCGTTCTGCCCGCTGTCCTCCACCATCACCGCCGCGCTGCCCGCCACCGGGTCGTCGGACCGAACGCACGCGACGTCCACGCCGCGCGCGGCGAGTTCGTCCACGATGAAGCGGCCCTCCGCACCCGTGCGGCCGCAGAATCGCACGCGCGCACCCGCAAGCGCCGCGGCCGCGGCCTGGTTGGCCCCCTTGCCGCCCGGGAGCGTGCGGATCCCGCGCGCGGCCACCGTCTGCCCCGCGCGCGGAAGCTCGCGCACGCGGAGCACGCGGTCGATCATGAGCGAGCCAACCACGTGGACGGTGACTGCCATGGGCAGAGCGTAGCGCGAGCGCGACTAGCATCCGTCCCGTGCGACGGCACCTGCGCGCCCTGCTCTTCCTCGTGTACGTGGCTGCCTACGGGTCGTTCATCGCCGTGACCGTGGCCGCGCCGCACGTCCTCGCGGCGCCTGCTCCCGGTGGCGTGAACGTGGCCGTGGCATGGGGCATGGGGCTGATCCTGCTCGCCTTCGTCACGGCGCTCGCGGCGCTCGCCATGCCGGAGAGCGACCGGTGATCGCGGCGCAAGCACCCGTCGCCGCGCCAGGCACGGACTGGATGTCCGTCGGCGTGTTCGCGGCCTTCACGGCGGGGGTGCTCGTCCTCAGTTCGCTGCTCGGCCGCCGCGCCACTGGCGCAAAGGGGTACTTCGCCGCGCACGGGCAGGTCGGGTGGTTCGTCAACGGCATCGCCTTCGCGGGCGACTACCTCTCCGCCGCGAGCTTCCTCGGCATCTGCGGGCTGATCGCCTTCTGGGGCTACGACGGGTTCCTGTACTCGATCGGCTACCTCGCGGGATGGATCGTCGCGCTGCTCGTGATCGCAGAGCCCATCCGCCGGCTGGGCCGGTACACGTTCGCCGATGCCCTGAACGCCCGATTCGGCTCGCGCACGGTCACGGTGGCAGCCGGCATCAGCACGCTGGTGGTCAGCCTCTTCTACCTGGTGCCGCAGATGGTGGGCGCGGGTGCGCTCATCACGCCGCTCCTGGGGGTGCCGCACTGGGTGGGGGTGGTGCTGGTGGGGGCCGTGGTGACCTTCATCGTCGCAACGGCCGGCATGGTGAGCACCACGTGGGTGCAGTTCATCAAGGGCGGGCTGCTGCTCCTGCTGTGCACGCTGCTGGTGGGCCTCATCCTCGGGCGCGGCTTCACGGTGCGCGACCCGGGCCCCGCCCGCGACGCGCCTGCGACCGGGGTCGGCGGCGTGACCGCACTGCCTGCGTGGGCCGTGCCGGGCGCCGCGGCGGGAGCCGACGGCCTCGTGCGCGAGGAAGGCGCCGCCACCGGGCCGCTGGGTCCCGTCGAGTTCCTGCGCGTCTTATCCGCGAGCGAGGTCGCCGCATGGCGAACTGCGAAGGAACCCGCCGCCGACGGCACGACGCGCACCATTGCCCGCCCCGAGCGCATCGCAGGCAGCGAGCTGCTCCTTCCCGGCAACAGCCCGACGTTCCGCGGCCTGCGCGCAGGCAGCGTGCTCGAGCGCGTGGACTTCGCGTCGCTGATGCTCGCGCTCTTCCTGGGGACGGCCAGCCTGCCGCACATCCTCATCCGCTACTACACGGTGCCGGACGTGCGCAGCGCACGCCTGAGCACCGTCGTGGGGATCGGCGCCATCGGCGGCTTCTACGTGCTCACCCTGTACCTCGGCCTGGGGGCAATGATCGGCGGGCACCTCAACACGGGCGACAGCAACATGGCGGCGCCGCTCCTGGCGCGGAGCTTCGGCAGCGTGCTCTTCGCGCTCATCTCGAGCGTGGCGTTCTTCACGGTGCTCGGCACCGTGAGCGGCCTGGTGCTTGCCGGCAGCGGCGCCGTGGCGCGCGACCTGGTCTCCACGGCGCTCGGACGCACGCCGGACGACCGCACCCAGGTGCGGATCGCGCGCATCGCGGCGCTGGCGCTCGGCGCGGGCGCCATGGCGCTCGGGTTCCTGTTCCGCGACCTCAACGCGTCGTTCCTCGTGGGATGGGCGTTCAACGTGGCCGCCAGCGCCAACCTCCCGGCGCTGGTGATGGCGCTCTTCTGGCGCCGGGCCACCGCGGCGGGCGTGAGCGCAGCCATCATCACGGGCCTCGCGGCAAGCCTGGCGTGGGTGCTGGTGTCGAAGGATGCGTTCGAGAAGGTCTACAGGCTTCCCGGCGCGGATGCGTGGGCGCCGTTCAGCCAGCCGGCGCTGGTGACCATCCCGCTGAGCGCGGCGGTGGGCGTGGCGGTGTCGCTGCTTGCCCGCCGGCCAGCCGCTACGCGATGAAGATGCCCGCCACCGCGCCGGTCATCCAGCAGGCAAGGGCACCTGCGAACATCGCGCGCAGCCCCAGGCGCGCCAGGTCCGCGCGCCGCTCGGGTGCCATGGCGCCGAGGCCGCCGATCTGGATGGCGATCGAGGGGAAGTTCGCGAAGCCGCAGAGCGAATAGGTGGCGATGGCCGCCACGTGCGGCGAGATGCCCTTGCCGGCCACCATCGTCGCGAGCTCCGAGTAGGCCACGAACTCCGTCGCCACCAGCTGCGTGCCCATGAGCTGCGCAAGGAGGTGGCTCTCGCCGCCCGCGCCCACGAGCCAAGCCATGGGCCGGAACAGCATGCCGAGGATGTTCTGGAAGCTGAGGACCGGGATGCCCCATTCCGCGCGCCACGAGGCAACGGGAAGCCACGCTGCATCCACCTCGCTCAGCGCCGCGAGCGGCCAGTTGAGGAGCGCGATCAGCGCCACGAAGGCGATCAGCATGGCGCCGACGTTGAGCGCGAGCTTCAGCCCGTCCGTGGCGCCCTCGGCGGCTGCGTCCATCACGTTCGCCGTGGTGCGCGGCAGCGCGCGCAGCGCGTCCGGCGACTCGTCGGCGGGCATCTCGGTCTCCGGCACGAGCAGCTTGGCCATCACCAGCCCTGCGGGCGCGCTCATGATGCTCGCCACCATGATGTGCTTGGCCACCTCGATGCGGAGCGCCTCGTCGCTGCCGCCGACCATGGCCACGTAGCCGGCCATCACGCTGCCCGCGATGGTGGCGAACCCGCCGGCCATGACCGCCGCAAGCTGCGAAGTCGTCATGCGCGCGATGAAGGGGCGCACCGTGAGCGGCGCCTCGGTCTGCCCCACGAAGATGTTGGCCGCGGCCGAGAGCGCCTCGACGCCGGTGATGCCCATCGACCGCCGCAGCGCCCATGCGATGCCTGCCACCACGCGCTGCATCACGCCGAGGTGGTAGAGCACCGACATCAGCGCCGCGAAGAAGATGATGATGGGCAGCACCTTCACTGCGAAGATGAACCCCCACGCGCCGCCGGCGTCGGCCGCGCTTCCGAACACGAAGCGGATGCCGTCGTCGGCGAAGCCGATCACCCGGGTCACGCCGCGCGCGACGAGGTCGAAGGCCGCCACCGCGGGCGGGAAGCGCAGGAAGAGGAAGGCCAGCGAGAACTGCAGGCCCACGCCGATGGCCACCGTGCGCCAGCGGATGGCGCGGCGATCGAGCGAGAACGCCCAGCCGATGGCAAGGATCGCGGCCACGCCCAGCAGTCCGGCAGGATGCAGCATGCGGCGCAAGGTACGCGCGCCCGTTGGCGTATGGTGCGGGCATGGAACCGGTGCCCTGGGCACATGCGGTGACGCGGATCGACGCGCTCGTGCGCGCCCGGATCGCAGCGCGCCCGGAGCACGCCAAGGACCTGCCCGCCGTGGTGGGGATCACGGGACCGATGGCCTCCGGCAAGAGCACCCTGGCCGCGGCGCTCGGCGGCCTGGTGGTGAGCACCGACCGCTACCTGCCCGACTACGAAGGCCTTCCCGAGCACGCGTGGGACCTGCCGGAGTCCTCCGACCTCGACCGGCTCGCCGCCGACCTTGCCGCCCTGCGGGCCGGGCGGGCTGCCACGGTCCCCACGTGGAGCTTCCTCGCGCACG
>Ga0172367_10004373_pt1 | contig 17634 bp, 23 predicted proteins | sample Lak10m_FD_114542 | JGI IMG/M metagenome (GOLD analysis project Ga0172367, IMG submission 114542) | Freshwater microbial communities from Kabuno Bay, South-Kivu, Congo - kab_022012_10m | ecosystem: Environmental > Aquatic > Freshwater > Lake | place: Democratic Republic of the Congo: South-Kivu...
GGCATAGTGTTTAGGTTCGGTGACGATACGGAAGGCGAAGAGCCAGTGTTGGCCAAAATGGTGGATCCACTATTCACAGACCTTGCTAAGAGCAAGTATGTCCAAAAGAAAGAAACGAAGCCAAGTGATTTTTTGGGCATTACCGTTTTGGACGTTATGAATTTCATTCTGGAGAGAGGAGTTAAGAGCTTCAAGTTTGAAGGTGAAACTGAGGATGAAAGATACCTTTCTTTCATGTCTGAAGTTTTTGTTAAGTTCCTTGACGAATATAAAGAGAAATATTCCGAGACTGATTTCGAGGAACCTGAATATCTTAAGAAGGATGAATTCAGAGTTAATAAAAAGATGGTTCCTAACAGGCAAGCTCTTGCTTACATTGAGGAGGATGATTCATTCGAGTCCCTTTACAAGTTGATAGTTAATCAATTCAGAAAGATAAAAAAGAGAGCCGGAGGAATAATAAACCAGGATTTCATAGAGCAATTTAACTCTGTTGTTAAGGAGATTGAGCAAGTTATATCAGAGAAAAAAGAGAAAAGTCTTAGCGAATCTGAAATACCCTCTTTCAATGATTTTAAATCTCAATTGAGAAAAAAAGTTGAATATGTAACTGAAGAGAATGATAGCGAGATTGAATCTGAAACCCCTCAGTCGCATGGTGAATCTTTCACCCAGTTTATATCAGACCTAGAGCACATAGATAAAAAAGAGATAAAGAACTCTGCTCCTCTAGAGGAAGAGAACGAAGGCGATGATTTGAAGCCAATAAATATTGTCATGGGTAGATTTCAGCCATTCCATAATGGTCATCTGAGTATGATTCGGGAAATGAAGGAAAGCAACGGTCTACCTTCTTTAGCTGTTGTTGTTTACCCTGGACATAATAAATCTGGTAAATCACCTTTTAAAGCCGATGTTATAAAAACATACATGGAGGCAGTAGTTAGGGATTACCCTGACCTCCTAAGTGGATTTCTGATGGTTGATCGTGGACTTCTTGGTATAGTAGCAGGCGAAGCTAGAAGACTTGGCTATAAGATAAGTCTTATTGGGGCAGGAGACGACAGAAGTGATGATTATAAGAAGCAGGTTGATTATCTAGTTAAAGCAGGAAAAGAATTTCCAAGCACCGCTAAGGTCTTCAATACAAAGAGAATTACAGAAGGGAAGAAGATAAGAGAAAAATTAAAGGATGAGGACTTCAGTTCTTTTAAGAAAATGGTTCCTCCCTGTGTTGCAGCTTTATACGCAACTCTAGTTTCTGCTGTCCACCCTGAAAATTCAGAAACCCCTAAAAATTAAATTGATGTGGATCCCTGGATCTGATTCTAACAAAAAAGAAACTCAAAATGAGATTCAGCAAGAGCTGTCTGAGTGCCGTGAAGCATTAGCTCGCATCTCGGAAAAAATGCTGGATAGGAATTTTGATGATCTTAACGAGAGCGAGACACGTAAGCTCAAAAAGTTCATAAGAAACATAAAAAGCTCATCTGCACTACTTGATCTGGTTCAAAGCAAGGATGAATCCGCTGAAGTGTTGATAGATTCCTTATATAAAGTCTTTTTCGGAAAATCATCAGATTCCTCAGCAGATGTATCAAAAAGAAACTACAGAAGAGGATATGCAGAGGATTTCTATATTAAGCTTGATAAGGAAACTATAGAGTCTCTCCAAAAAAGATTTGTAGAAGGCGAAATAGTAAAAGGATCGATAAGTTTTGAGGAGGCGATTAAAAAGGGAACGACCGATATAGGCTGGATTAGCAGCTTTAATGGAATATCCAGAAAAGATCTGAAAGAGATCTATTCGATAGATGCTAAATTTCCAAGTGGAAAAAGAAGAAGGGGAAAGGGTGAAACGTTATCTTGCCTTTCTTTTGGTGGCTATATAAACAACGAAAGAGGTGCCGATGTTTTCATAAAAGAAAATAGGGTAGAGGTAAAATCAACCATAAGTGCTTCGATAACAAGTGAAGACAATTTAGTTTCACCAAAGATAAAGCAGTTTATAAATCTATCCTATTCTATAAGTGGAAAATCTAAAAGAAGAGAGAAGACATACGGGAAAAGATCTTTTAATCTGCTTCTGTCTAAGATAGAAACAAATCCCAGAAAAGCTTCAGAGTTCTGGAAAAGATTCCACCAGATAGTAGGATTTAAGACCGAAAGAGATCCCAAGAAAATATCTTCCATATTAATTTCTCTGCAGATAGAGCACTACTCTAGGCCAGAAAACTTTAATATGATGGTGATATTTAGTGAAAATGCTAGCGGATCTCCTGATTCACTTTCTGTTCTGGTAAAGGAGGAATCCTTTGTAACAGAAAGAAACATAGGGATACTTAGCGATTTGAATATATACTTTAGGGTTTATCCCAATAAGGTTGAAATATTTTTATAAAATGACTTCTATTAAAAAATTTAATGAGTTCTTAGAACACGTTTTCGAATCTGATGGATTCGGAACAAAACCATTTCTTCTAAAGAAAGAGAAAGGTGTATCAAACTATCTTTTCTATATAGACATCGGAGAAGAAGGCAAGCAAGATGCTTTCCGTCTTATGATCGGTAAATATTCAGATCATCAAGTCATAGACAGTGCTAAAAATTCATATTGCGTTCTTACCCTGAATAAGATCTCATCCGAACAGCTAGAGGATATTTCCGTTTCTAAAGCGGATCTACCCCCTGCAAACTCGGAGGAATTTAAAATGACAGAAAACGATGTTTCTAGACTTTTTGAAACAGTTTCTAAGTGTATACAGGATTATTTGGAATATAATCCAAAGGTATCCTCTATATACGACGAAATTCAGGACAATTTAGTTTTTACCGGTGAAGGAACATACATGGAGTTTATGAAATCCATTGTTATAACCTATCTTGGTGAGGATTGGAATGTTCAGGATGGAGTTGATAAAAATTCAGTTTTAATCTCAAGATAATTGAAACCTTTTTGAAATTTTTTGTATAACCTCTAAATAAATTAAAAACTATGGAAAAATTCGAACAAATTAAGTCGCTTCTTGAAGGACTTCAAGGTGATGTTGAAAAGTTCTATGCTAAAGGAAATTCCAGCGCAGGAACTAGAGTTAGACAAGCTATGCAAGAGCTTAAGAAACTAGCGCAAGATCTAAGATTGGACATCCAAGAGAAGAAAAACGCTGCTTAATCTTTTCTTAAATTTTATGAAAATGGGACTTTTAAGGTCCCATTTTCGTTTAAAGTGAATATATAAATTATCTAAAAACAATTAAATATGAGTTATTATCTAGCGAAAGTAAATTTTGAAACAGGAGAAGTTAATAGAAAGGGAGATCCTGTTACCAAAAAATCAGAATTTTTAGTGGCAGCGGAATCTGTTATAGAGGCAGAGACCAAAGTGGCTGAATATATGAGAGGTAGCATGATGTCTTTCGAGACCGTACAAATATCTAAAACCAAGATAGAAGCGGTCGTAAATCAAAAAGAAGAATCTATCTAATTAAATGGCTGAAACATCATTCTATGCACCCCCACAATCACCAATAGCTATACAACCCGGGGATAAAGGGTTTGAAACGGTAGGTAAAGGTTACAATAGATTTCTTTGGACCTTTTCCGATTGGAAAAAGAAGAAAAAGAAAATAATTAACCCGGATAAAAATTGGGGACTTGCAGCTAAGCCTATAACGGCAAAGGAATGGGAAAAGAAAAAGAAGGGCTTATATTTATAAGCCTTTCTATTTTGATATATAGAGCATATAAAAAAATAAAAAGATATGCCGGCAGTAAGTAAAGCACAGCAGTCCCTAATGGGTCAAGCATATGGAATTAAAACCGGGAGTTTGAAACCTTCCGATTTAGATCCAAAATACAGAAAAGAGATTTTAGATCTATCTAAGAAGATGACAAAGAAGCAGCTGGATGATTTTGCATCTACCAAGACTAAGAAGCTTCCTCATCACGTAAAAGAGGGGGAGATAAACGAGAAGGGTGGACTTAAGGTTGGAGGAAAAACATCTATAGTTCCTGTAGTTAATGTGACAGGAGCAGAAGAATATACTCCAGGTGGTCCTGGACCGGTTTCTCCTTTTTTAGATACAGATATAAAAAAGAAGAAGAAAGGAAAAAAGAATTTCGAGAATCTTAAGGATTATAGAGATTGGCTAAATGAAAATTCAGACATATAATTAAAAAATAATTATGAAGGTAGCTCTTACACATTTAAGGCAGGGAGAAAGCGTAAAGATAGTTCAGATTCGGGAGGTTGCTGTTTCTGGATTAACAAGTTTGACAATCAAGGCTATTTATGATATTCCTTCTTTAAGGAAACATCAGGTTTATCTTGATGGCTTTAGAGATCCTGTTGTTCTATGGGAAGGCGAAGATTATGACTTGAAAAGGGGATCTTTTACACATGCTGACGTTCAGCAAAGAATACAAGAATTAGCTGCTTCAGGGAGTTTGAATATAACTCCAGACAACGGAAAATAAAATTAAAAAAGGTGAAAAACGTACTTTCTTTTTCGGACTACGATCCAGCAGATGAATATAAATCTGATCTTAGGAGAGATATAAATCTTAATGTTGTGAGAAGAAGCCCCTATTACAAGGAGCTTATTAAAATGGGATTTGAGGAGGTCACATCTGACCAACAGGATCTAAACAACACGATGAAGTTTATTAGGATCAGAAGAACCGCTAAGGATAGAGGTCACGATCTACCTTTTTACACCATACACCCAACTGGAACTGTTAGAAGATATAACCCTCCGAAAGCAGAGGAACAGCCAGAGGGAAGTGGTAATGACATAAAGAAATTTGAAAAGCCTTTCGTTAGAAATAGAGACTATATTAAGGGAATCAAATATCTAATAGGCTATCTTAAGAGAAAAGAGGAAAGAGGAGACTTTAAGTAAACGAATTGAATATCTTCGGAAATAATATGTTTGGAGGTTCTCAGGTTAGAACACATGGCTCCGTTGAGGATCTCATAAGAACAACCCTCGGGGCCAGGTTTATAGAGAACACACCTCCGCAAAGTCAGGAAGCTCCAGCAGCCGCTCAGCCTTCGCCTGCTGAGGAATTTGGTAAAATGGAAATACCATCTCTTAACGAGATATCCAATCCTGAGGTTCCTGTAAAAGAAAATGTGAAAAAAAGGACACCCAAAATTTGCGAGGGGTGTTCAATGGTTATTGATTCTTGTGTCTGCCCAACTGAAGAAGATGATGATTTTAATGCGGATGGTGATTTTACTCTAGATGATCCCTCTGAAAATTACATAGACTTTATTGATCCGGAAGATCTTGATAGCGAGGATGAATTAACACCATTCCAAAAAGTTTTAAAATCTGGCATCTATAAAAAGAAATCTGATACCATCGAGGATGATCGGACATCTAGGGGTAACAGATTTCAGAACACCGATGGAATTGGTTTGAAACCCAGACAGGAAAAACCTCCTGTTGTACCAATATCTAAGTACTACTCTTTCTATAGAGACCGCGATGAGGTTTTTGAATGTAAAGTTACAATAGAAGGCACTATAAGTACAGCTACAGTCAGACTGTTACTGAACACTGATTCTTGGAACCTAGTGTTCTATGGAAAAATAAAAAGGGATGGCACCTGTATCATACCAATTAAGAAGCTAGTTGTTTTCCCGCAGGGTACAACAGGCAGAGCCACTTTGGAGGTCGTAGTCGACGACGTTGTATTTTCTGCTTGGGAAAATGCATTTAGGGTGGAGGAATCTAAGAAAGTTAGAGTACAAATAAAAGGTAAATCTTAAATGACCTCCGGATGCCAAATAACCCAGCATATAATTTAACTGACCAAAAAATTTCGTTCACCTACCAAAACATCTTACAAACGGATGGATTTGGTAACTATTATAATGGACTCGGTGATGAAATTTTTATATCCGGCGGTAGCGGTGGAGGACCTGGTGTAACCGGACCTAGTGGAACATCGGGTACCTCTGGCTCTAGCGGAGTCTCAGGCTCCTCCGGAACATCGGGATCTAGTGGAACATCGGGATCTAATGGGTCTAGTGGAACATCGGGATCTTCCGGAACATCGGGATCTAGTGGAACATCGGGATCCTCTGGATCTAGTGGAACATCGGGAACAAGTGGTAGCTCAGGATCCTCTGGAACTAATGGTACTTCTGGATCTTCTGGAACTAGCGGGGTTTCGGGTCAAGCAGGAACAAGTGGTACTTCTGGTTCTTCTGGTTTGGATGGTACGAGCGGGGCCTCGGGCTCACAGGGAGTTCCAGGAATGGACGGGTCTAATTCGGGTAGATGGGAATGGGAGCCCTCTGTAATTTCACCGGCAGACCCTGGTGCAACTTATTTTGCTACGGATAGTGCTTCAGGAAGCTCTATAGGATTTATAAGTATTAGCAGTTCATCTTATAATCCCGCTAATTATTTAAAATGGCTCCAGTCTATAGGTCAGGAAATGAGCTTGGGAAAACCCGTATTGGTAGAGATCTATTCGGTGAATGATTTTTCTAGAGTTTGTATATTAGAACTGGATGATTACACAGACAATGGCTCGTGGTTCGATTTTAGGGTTGCTAATGTTTTGGTATCTAGCCTCACCTTAACCAGAGATATTTATTCAATATCATGGACTTCCTTAGGGTCAACTGGAACACCAGGAGATAATGGAACATCTGGATCCTCAGGAACCAGTGGGGTTGCCGGTAATTCCGGATCTTCGGGAACCAGCGGGGTTGCCGGTAATTCCGGATCTTCAGGAACCAGTGGGGTTGCCGGTAATTCCGGATCTTCAGGAACCAGTGGGGTTGCCGGTAATTCTGGGTCATCTGGAACATCTGGAACCTCAATCTCTTTCAATCAGGCACAAATGGTAGCATTCTTAAGCTCTTAATTATATGTTAATACTATCAACGACAACGGATAAGATACAGGTGGTTTTAAGCGGTAACGTGGCTACGACCCAGTTAAAGTGCTATGCTGCTTATAACGATACAACAACAACCTCGATTGCACCGGGTAGAAACGCAACGCTGTCTAATAGCACCACCGCTGTGGATCTAGTTGCATCCCCTTCCGCATCTACACAGAGGGTTGTAAATTACTTGAGTGTTTATAATGCGGATACAGCAAATGCTACCGTTACCGTTAATTTAGTTTCATCTTCCACTAGTTACGCCATCTATAAAGCAACACTTTTTCCGGGCGAAAAAATAGAGTATCAACAGGGCGATGGATTTAAAACAATTGCAACCGATGGATCCATCAAGATAATACCAAATCAATCGGGCCCAACGTCATCCCTGGTTTTAAATAGCACAATGATATCAGCTGATGTTACTAACTCTACAATTTCTTATGCTGATATTACTGGTTTAAGTTTTTCCGTTACATCCGGAAGACAATATTATTTTAAATTTGTGATACCTTATACAACGTCCGGAACTGGAAATGGAGCGGGATTTTCCATAAATGGGCCCTCTGTAATTAATCTAGCCTATTATTCTTTCTATCCGTCAGCTGGAGTTCAAAATACGGTTACTTATAATTCAGGTATTTCTGCATACGACACTCCTTCTGCTTCGGCTCTAAATACCGGGTCTCTAAATGCTCTAGCATTTATCGAGGGTACTATAACTCCTTCAGCTAACGGTACAGTGATCGGGAGGTTTAGAAGTGAGAATGCAGCTGGAAATTCGATAGTAGCAAAAGCTGGCTCTGTGGTATTTTATCAGGAAATAAACTAATAATATGTATAGCGAGGGGGACAAATTTATAATAAATGGAATTGAGTTCACCGTATGGATGAAAGATCTTCCGGTGTATCATTTGATTTCAAGTGATGGTTATGGTATTTGTTGTGATGAAGAATATATCAATAATAATAAGGAGTAATCAATGCTAACACTATCTTCAACAACGGATAAAATACAGGTGGTTTTAGCATCGAATGTGGTTTCAAGTCAACTTCAATGCTATTCTGTTTACAGGGATACCACGACCTCTTCGATTAATCCACTAAACAACCAGCTTCTAACGAACAATACAACCGCGGTGGATCTAGTGGGTTCCCCTGCATCTTCAACTCAAAGGCTCGTTGAATACATAAGCGTTTTTAACTCCGACACAGGTTCTGTACCTGTGACAATTTTATTTTCAGATAATGGAACAACATATACCCTTTTCAAATGTAATTTGGCGGTTGGTAGCAAGATCGAGTACACAGAAAAAAGAGGATTTAGAGTTATCTCAAATGCTGGTAGTATTAAAACAATTTCGGATAATTACGCAACTCAGTTTATTAGCTCTGGTCTCGGTATTAATGTATTAGGTAAAGATAGTACTATATCATCAAGCGTTGCAGTAAGTCCGAAGGTTGCAGACGGACTTGGATTTTTTGTTAATACCGGAAAGTATTACATCTTTGAATTTCTAATATTTTATGATGCAAATGCCACCACTACTGGATCTAGGTGGAACCTAAATGTGCCTTATTGGACAAATTTTATCGGATATCAAATGATCACATCCTTAACAACAACAACAGTGACCCTATCAAATGGATTAATTAGCTCCTTGGGTGTAACTAGTGCAAATGCAACATCCCCATCGACATCATCGAATTTTGTATTGATCAGGGGATATCTGAGAGCACAAACCTCTGCATTCGTTGGTGTTAATTTTGCGCCCTCTGTCGTATCTCCGGGTTCTATAACTATAAAAGCTGGCTCCTTAGTAACATATCAGGAGGTTCTATAATTATGATAATACTAACAAATACAACAGACAACGTACAGGTCAAATTGGCTGGGAATATTACAACAAGTCAATTGAGTTGTTTTGCTTCCTATAGGGACACGACCACAACATCAATAACTCCGGGTAGAAATGTCTCGAATACAAATAACACTACCGCAGTTAATATTGTAACCTCTCCTTCGGCTTCAACCCAGAGAGTTGTAGAATATCTTTCCGTCTATAACTCTGATACTACTAATGCTACAGTCACATTTCAGTTTTCGGATAACGGCACCATATATGAACTTATAGTTGCTACCCTTTCAACTGGAGAAAAATTGGAATATCAGGAAGGTTTTGGATTTGCTTGCCTGGATAGATACGGAGCATTGAAAAATGACACAGTTTACGAATCAACAAACTACGTATCTTCCTTTAGTACCGTTATTTTAGCAAATGATGTAATTAATAACGATGCGACTCTAAACACGATCGCGGACATCACTGGACTAAGTTTTTCTGTAACTAGCGGTAAGAATTATTATTTCAAATTTGTAATACCTTATACATCTGCTGCAACCACAACGGGTGCTAGATTTAGCGTGAATGGACCAGCTATAACATTTTTAAATTTTTACGTTACATTTCCCAACGCAGCAACAACTACAAACACGTATACTGGATTGACAGCTTTTGATACACCCACAGCTGCCAGTACTGGTACACCAATTACCGGGAACCCCCAGATTGCTGTAATTGAGGGTATTTTCAAGCCAGGAGCAAATGGAACTCTTATAGCAAGATTTGCATCAGAGATTGCAAACTCCGCAATAACTGCTAAAGCTGGAGCGATAGTTTACTATAAACAATTAGACTAAAATGTCAGAAAAATATTATTTACCCTGGAGCGATGATCGAGATTCTTTAGTCTGGAGTGGCGGAGATGTTGAGTGGGTCTGGAAAGACGTGTATATTCTTCTTGGAGTTGCTGCGTCTATACCGGAAGGCAGCTGGATACCTGATGAGAACCCCTGGGATTGGCTTGAAAAAAAGGTTGATAAAAAGATACTCGATGACTTTGAAAAGATAGTTATCAAGGTCAATGGATTGGAAAAAATCATAGAGAAAGAGAAAAGGGTTAAAATAACAGTTCAGCATATAAAAACAACTTTCGATAAATTTGGAATACCTGTGAAAGTCGGGGTTTCTTTCGATAAAAGAGAGGGAGAAGAATAAATAATAAAGCTATGTGTGATTGCGGAGCTCCAGAGAGCAACTATCGTGACTATAGAATTGGTCCCAAAAAGAAGAGTAAAATAATAGATAGGTGGATAGAAGATAATGTTGGTAGAATACTACTGATTAATTCCCCCATATACGATACATATAATGATATCATAGGATATGTCACAAAAGACACCGACGGCAATATCATTAGGATATTCGAAAGAAACATAAAAAAAATATTGGAATAATGTACTACCCAACAGGCAAAACAACAGAAGGCAGAGAGTTAATCTGTATGAAAGAAAATTCAGATATAGTTAACGAGAAGCTAGGATCTTGCAATGAACAATGCGTTATGGAATGCACTGACAATTGGCTTAATGAAATTAATTCTTGTGTTACTTGTGATCAGCTAAATGAATACCTAAATGAGTGCGGCTATTCTTTACAGGTAAACGAGGATGGTGGAATGGCAGCTCCTTTAGCAACTTTAAACACAACACCAGGAATGGGAAATCCAGCTCCACCCCAAAACGGCGGAACTAACGCGGGCTTCTACAACCCAAGTCTTTCTGGGTCTGGTGATAAATTTGATAGCTTGACTGTTGGAACAGCAGCTGCCAAAAAAAGAAAAAAGAATCTTGTAAAGAAGTTTAGCGATTTTGTCAAACTGAAAGAGTCTAATCAGATCTAAAAAGATCATTCTGTCATATAAATTTTTCAAGAGGAGACTAAATGTCTCCTTTTTTGTTGCGGCAGTTTGTTTGCAATGTCTCCTAAAAAAAGATAATATATGCAGAAATTTAAACCAGTTTTTCTAAAGATAGAAAAGATTAGGGTGAAACATCCCAAGAGACCCGGCTCTATAAATCCGGAGGAAAAAATAAACATTTTAAAAATAAACAAATAAAATTATGGGAAAAGTAATTGGGATTGACCTTGGAACGACTAACTCCTGTGTTTCTGTCATAGAGGCAGATCAGCCTGTTGTTATTGTTAACGCTGAGGGAAAGAGAACAACGCCTAGCGTTATCGGATTCAACGAGGGCGAGATTAAAATTGGGGATCCTGCTAGAAGACAGGCAGTAACGAATCCAAAAAATACACTATACTCTGTCAAGAGATTTATAGGTTCCAACTTTGATGATGTTAAGAATGAGGCTAAGAAAATGCCTTACACCGTTAAGAAGGGCGGTGACAACAGAATAATTGTGGAGGCTAATGGTAAAGACTATATTCCTCAGGAGATATCTGCTATGATTCTACAGAATCTGAAAAGAGTTGCGGAAGACTATATCGGTAGTGAAGTGACAGAAGCAGTTATTACTGTTCCTGCTTATTTCAACGATGCTCAGAGACAAGCCACCAAAGAAGCTGGCGAGATCGCTGGTCTTAATGTTTTAAGAATCATCAACGAGCCAACAGCTGCAGCATTGGCTTACGGTCTTGATAAAATGGATAAAGATCAGAAAGTAGCTGTGTATGACCTTGGTGGTGGTACATTTGATGTCTCCATTCTAGAAATTGGTTCAGGTGTATTTGAGGTTCTTTCAACTAACGGGGACACCCACCTAGGAGGGGACAACTTTGACGAGAAGATTATTGATTGGATTGTCGAAGAGTTTAAATCACAATCTGGTATCGATGCCTCCAAGGATCCAATGGCATATCAACGCATTAGAGAGTCTGCTGAGAAGGCTAAGATTGAATTGTCAAACTCATCAGAGACCGAGATCAACCTGCCTTATTTGAGTGCAGATTCAACTGGACCTAAACACTTTGTTGGTAAGCTTTCTAGAGCAAAATTCGAGCAAATGATTGACGATCTAATCCAAAAGACACTTGCTCCTTGTCGAAAAGCTATTAAGGACTCCAAGCTTAAAGTGTCTGAGATTGACGAGATTTTATTGGTTGGGGGATCAACTAGAATTCCTAAGGTTCAGGAAGAGGTTGAAAAGCTATTCGGTAAGAAGCCAAATAGAAGTGTGAATCCTGATGAGGTTGTTGCTATTGGAGCGGCAGTTCAGGGAGCGGTTTTAAAGGGTGATATTACAGACGTTCTTTTGCTTGACGTTACACCTCTTTCTTTAGGTATCGAAACAATGGGAGGAGTATTTACAAAATTGATTGAAGCCAACTCCACTATTCCGATTAGAAAGAGTGAAAACTTCTCCACCGCTGCAGACAATCAGCCTAGCGTGGAAATCCACGTTCTACAGGGAGAAAGACCAATGGCTTCAGACAACAAGACATTAGGAAGATTTATGTTAACTGATATTCCACCTGCTCCTAGAGGTATTCCACAAATTGAGGTAACCTTTGATATTGATGCTAATGGAATTATTAGTGTTTCTGCTAAAGACAAGGGAACAGGTAAAGAGCAAAACATTAAGATAGAATCCGGTAACAAACTAAGTGAGGATGAGATAAAGAAGATGAAGGACGATGCTTTAGCAAATGAAAAAGCAGATAAAGAGAGACTTAAGCTTTCACAAACTAAAAATGAGTTGGATGGAGTCATCTTCCAAGCTGAAAAAATGATGAAGGACCTAGAGGAAAAGACATCAGACGAAGAAAAGGAATCTATCAATAAGCTCATCGAGTCAGGTAAAGAAGCTTCTTCTGGAAGTGACGTTGACAAGATAGAGGATGCAACTAAATCTTTAGTTGAGGCTTTACAGGCTATATCTTCTAAAGTTTATGCACAGGAATCTGAAGAGACCGTTCAAGATTCAGGACAAAACGAAACCCAGGAGGTTGAGTTTGAAGAAGTTAAAGGTTAATAGTTAAAGATCCAATAAAAAGCCGGGCAACCGGCTTTTTTTATGCGGATGAATTTATTACATTTACAGTATGGCAAGGGAGATTTTAATACAGGAAGAATATTTAAACGACCACTGGAAAATGATGGTTTGCTGTATATGTCTAAACCAGACAAACAATAAACAGGTTAGACCAATCTTAGACATTCTGTTTGCCATCATCCCCGATCCGAATTCTGCAATTTTATGCCCTTCTGTAATGATTTCAGAATGTCTAAAGTCTACCGGGTTTCAAAATATAAAAGCGGACAGAATAAAAAAGATGAGCCAGAAATGGATTAGCGGATTCAACGATCCCTCCGAATTACCAGGGATTGGAAAATATGGTCAGGACTCCTGGGACATATTCATAAATGGAAATCTAGAAAGAGAAACCTCCGATAAGAAATTAATAGCTTACCTTTCCCATTTTAGACGACAACTCTAAGCTTAGTTTATTTAGTAAAGAGTCCATCCTTTCAAAAAATTCCTCCTCGTATTTCATTTCTAGATTTGCTTCGTAATACGGGATACCCTTGTTTATATAAAAAGCTTCCACTAATTCATCCGGGCAATTTATTCCGGAGTATCTACATTGATAAACAAGTGGCATAATTGAGTTTACTGGATCCCAATTCGAATCTCCTATTTCGATAGGATCCTTTGAGTAATCGTCTGCTCCATCGTCACCATGAATATAGAAAGCCGCAGTTTTACCTTCTAGATGGTTTCTAAGCAAATGTTTGTATTCACCGGACAATTCTGCTGCACCTGTGATTTTAGAATTTTTAATATTGCCTTCCCCCATTATTTGAATAGCCTCTTCTCTAGTTAAAGTTAGATTTGCACAAACTAGGCGATCAAACATAGCTTTAACCTGCGTTGAAACTGAATACCAGTTTATGGGGCTGACAACTAGAAACGCATCGCACCCTTCTAACTTGTCATATATCTCTGATTCGTACATAAGATCTTTCTTTTCCAGATCTTTGCCGTAACAGGTACACTTCCAATGGCAATGGAATCCCCCTGATGTTGAAACACATCCTTTACATGGGCTTATCGTGACATCACCGATGGCTAGGTCTATAACTTCAATTTGGTAAACGTTAGACCAGTACTCCAGTATATAGTCTATGAGTTTTTTAGATTTAGGAGTTTGGTTAGAACACGATTTTAACTTCCTAGGAGACCCTTGAAAAACTAGCAATTTTGGTTTATACTGAATTTGGAATTCCTGAAACTCCCTTATATTTCTCATTATTCCTTTTTACCTTTTGAATTCTTATTTATAAAGTTTTCCTTTATATGGCCGGTTATCTCTGTTGCACTTCTCCTGGATTCTTTTAGAAACTTATCGAATGTTTCCGATTTCCCGCACTCATCTAGAAAATCACAAAAATAGGAGCTTTCATACATTGGATCAAAAACTTGTGGTAGCGGTTGATGTGCTGCCTGATAATTCCTAGAATTAACCTGTGTAACGTAAGCATCACCTGGAACGTGAACTGTTCCTGGATCTGAGTCTTCATTTAAGAAGTCGTTTAGTCTTTTTATTTTTCCCATTTTTAATTGATGATCTTGAAAACTATATATCCTGAAAAAATTGCAATAAATCTAGTAAATGTGTGGAATAAAATAATTAAGTTCAATACAATACTTACAAAATCAAAGAATGATAGTAGATATTGAAAATAAAGGATCATACCTAAATGTTTCCCACTTTAGTGACGAGGGAGATCTAGTTTTCCTTCATGTTCCTATACCAGACGAGGAAAGATTCGTTTGGGAAAGATGCTCACCTAGCGACAAAAGGAAAGATCCGGAATGGAAAGATTGGAATGGATCCCATGTAAGAAAGTCCCCAACTGAGAGATACGACAAATATAGAATGGCTCAGATCCTGGAAGAATCAGACAGAAATCTAACAGCTCCTTTATGGGAATATCAAACACCGAAGAAATACTTTCTCGATATAGAGGTGGAGATAACAGATGAGATGGGTGATGCTCTGGATGTTGAGAATGCAAAAAATCGTGTTCTTTCTATAGGGATAGCAACTGACAAATGTAAGCTTATAGTTCTTGGTCTAGATCCTCTTACATCAGAGCAACAAGGATCTATCTATAATAAGCTGAACGAATATTTCAAGAAGACTGGGGACGAGTGGAGCTTTAAATACAAGCAATTTGAAAGTGAATATGATATGATGTACACTTTCTTTAAGGACCTAGGACCTAAGATGCCACTCATTACAGGGTGGAACTGGCTAGGGTATGACTGGCCGTATCTAATAAATCGGGCTAAGAAATTGGGTATAGATCCCAAGATCATCTCGCCATCTAGAACATTGATTGGTAAAAATCAACTTCCACAGCACATACTAATGGTCGATTATCTGGATATCTATAAAAAATGGGACAGGGTAATTAAAATCAAGGAGAGCAATAGGCTGGATTATGTTGCTGAAAAGGCAATAGGTCTAAAGAAGATAGCATATAACGGTACACTTAGAGACTTATATCAATCTAACTTTGAAGACTTCATCTACTATAACGCAGTCGACTGTGCACTGGTTCATTACATAGATCAGAAGCTAAAAACACTACAGACATTTTTCAAGATAGCTTTGGTTACTGGCGTAGAGGTTAATAGAGCTCTATCCCCTGTTTGGTCCACTGAGATTATGATGTTAAGAAAATTTCTAGGACGTAAGCAGGTCTTTATTAGTGATCGAAAAGAAGAACAGTTAGTCAAGTTTGCTGGCGGGTATGTTAAGGAACCAACAGTGGGACTTCACGAGTGGATAGCTTGTTATGACTTTGCCTCTCTTTATCCAAACACCATTGTACAGTGGGGCATTTCCCCTGAGGTCTATAAAGGCAAAAATATACTAACTCCTAGAGAATCCTGGGTCAAAACTTCATCTGGAGCCTACTTCGGAGGTGAAGACGAGGATCCCATATTGAGAGGTATAGTCAGTGATCTTTATGCAAAAAGAAGAGCAACTAAAGATAGGATGCTGGCCTTACAGATAGAAATTGACGGTCTAGAAAAACTCCTGAAAAAAGAATTGGAAAATTCTAAAAAATAGGGGGACCAAACAACATCTGGGCGATATATAAAAAACCCAGGTGGGAGTCAAAACTTAATTTAAACTATTAAAAACAAAGAAAAATGGCTAACACAGACAACAAATGCGCAGATCTTGAGGTACAAGATTATTATGCGGGAACAGAAGACACCCTGGGACTAATCTACAATAAACAGAAGGAGTTACAAGCAAGATATGGCTTTAACTTTGAAGGCTGGACGTTAAAGCAGATAGCTGATTTTTGGATGGTAAATAAGCACGCCCTCTCGGATGAGTTGAACGAAATGTTTGATTCTTTAGGAGGTGTAAATAATGGTATAGGATCTGCCGCATGGAAGTATTGGAAAAAAGATAATGCTAAAGCCGCAGACATGAAAATCTCGGATCTTTCGGAATCCGATAAATTAGAGCTCTATTATGAGTGGATCGACGGTCTCCACTTTTTTATGAACTTTGCAATTTCCATGGGTATGACAAGCGAGGATATCGTAAATCTTTACATGGCAAAGCAGAAAGAGAATCACGATCGTCAAAATAGAGGTTATTAAAAAAATTGCTTATGGAAAATTCAGTGTATTCCTATGGGGAGAAAATTCTCCAAGAGAATCCTAACAGATTCGTTATCTTCCCTATAGAACATCCAGATCTATGGGATCTTTACAAAAAACAGCAGGCATGCATTTGGACTGCCGAAGAGATTGATCTTGCTCAAGATCTAAATGACTGGAGAAACGTTCTTAATGACGAGGAGAAATATTTTGTTAAAAATGTTCTTGCCTTCTTTGCTGCCTCCGATGGTATCGTAAATGAAAATCTAGCAGAGAACTTCGTTAAAGAGGTACAATACACAGAAGCTAAGTTTTTCTATGGCTTTCAGATTATGATGGAGAACATCCATAGTGAGACCTACTCATTATTGATTGACACCTATATTCAGGATCCGGAAGAGAAAGACACGCTCTTTAGAGCTATTGATACGATTCCAGCAGTTAAGAAAAAAGCAGAGTGGGCTTTAAAATGGGTTAAATCGCCTCACTTCCAGGAAAGACTTATTGCTTTCGCAGCTGTTGAAGGTATCTTCTTCTCCGGGTCTTTCTGCTCTATTTTCTGGTTGAAGAAGAGAGGGCTTATGCCAGGTCTTTCTTTCTCTAATGAGTTGATCTCAAGAGACGAAGGCATGCACTGCGATTTTGCTGTGCACTTGCACAACAACCACATTATCAATAAGGTTTCTCCCGAAAGAATTAAGGAGATCCTGACTAGCGCATTAGAGATAGAAAAAGAATTCATCACGGAGTCTTTGCCTGTTAGATTGATTGGTATGAATTCGGATCTGATGAAACAGTATTTAGAATTCGTTACAGACAGATTGCTAGTTGATCTTGGATGTTCTAAAATTTATAATGTGGAGAATCCATTCGATTTTATGGCTAATATTGCTCTTCAGGGTAAGACCAATTTCTTCGAAAAAAGAGTTGGCGAGTATCAGAAGGCAGGAATTATGAACAAGAACGAGGATGATCCATTTGGCTTTGACGCCGATTTTTAAAAAATAAGTTAAGTATAATATGCACGTAATTAAGAGAGACGGTTCTAAAGAACCAGTAAGATTTGAGAAAGTTTCTAATAGAATTAGAAAGATGACCTATGGTCTAAACCAGGATTTAGTTGATCCTGTTGGCATTTCACAGAAAGTGATTGCGGGTATCTATGATGGAATTTCAACACAGGAGTTGGATATTCTAGCTGCTGAGACAGCTGCTTCCATGATACCTAAACACCC
>Ga0172367_10004374_pt1 | contig 17634 bp, 20 predicted proteins | sample Lak10m_FD_114542 | JGI IMG/M metagenome (GOLD analysis project Ga0172367, IMG submission 114542) | Freshwater microbial communities from Kabuno Bay, South-Kivu, Congo - kab_022012_10m | ecosystem: Environmental > Aquatic > Freshwater > Lake | place: Democratic Republic of the Congo: South-Kivu...
AGGAGGTCAACTGGTCGTCACTGCCCTGGGCCGTGGAGGAGTTGCAACCCGCTGCAACCCGGGTTGCGCCGCGTGCAGGCACAACTTCGGCCAATCCTCAGCCAGTCACCTCAACCTCAACCTCAACCTTAACACCACAACAGTAAAACCTACATGGACGCCATCTCCCCCTCACAACTCTGGAAGAAGCGGCTCGGTGACTGGGTCGTCAACCCCTACGTCGGCTGCGAGCACGGCTGCCTCCACTGCTATTGCCCCGCCATGCCCGGGGTAAAGTTTCACAATGGCGGGCGCAGCCAGGCGGACTGGGGCAGCTATCTGCTGCCGAAGGACGGCATCGTCGAGGCCTTGCGCCAACGGCTCAGGAAGTTCACGCCGGACAAGGCCAAACGCACGGACTGGGGCGATGGCTGGGTGCTGATGTCGTTCTTGACCGACTGCTACACCCCGGCCGAGGCGGAACTGAAACTCACCCGGCAATGTCTGGAGCTGCTGCTGGACGCCGGGCACAAGGTGCGCGTGCAGACGCGGTCGGCGCTGGTTGAACGCGACTTCGACCTGCTCGTCGCGCACAAGGATCGCGTGCGGCTGGGCACGTCGCTGCCATACCTCGACGATGCGCTGGCGCGCATCCTGGAGCCGCGCGCGACGGGGCCGACGCGCCGGCAAAAGATGCTGGAGCAGGCGGCGGCGCTGGGCATCCCGGTGTATGTCGCCATCGCGCCCGTGATGCCTTGGACACAGCCGGACGAGTTGCGCGGAATCGCGGCGTGGGGTGGCAAGCTGGGCGCGACGGAGGTGTTCTGCGAGGTGCTGAATCCGAAGGGCGACAACCTCACCGGCATGGAGCGGGCGCTTCGCCAGGCCGGGCGGGATGACATGGCCGATCAGATCCGAAGCTACGATAAGGAGGCGTGGGCGCACGCCACGCTGGCGACGTTGCGTCTGCTGGCCGGTAGCCGCGCGTTCGTGCCCTGGCCGGACACGGGGCGTGGGTGGGCCAGACATCTGCCGGCCGAGGACGCGGACTGGCTCAGGCAGTTCCTGCCGGCGAATTCGATGGAGAAGTGAACCCGAGCACGTTCACCCTCGGTCAAGCTGAACGGCGACGCAGCATCGCCACGAAGACTGCAATCGCGAGCCACACCACCAGCGACCCAACCAACCCAGCCGTCACCGCGAAGAACGGCGCGCTGGCCCCACGCACGGCGGCTTCTCCCATGGCAATCTCCGCCGGCGTGACGCCCACCTGTTCCCAGAGCGCCCGGCGGGTGGCCCACGCACGTTCACGCCACCCGGGGTTGAGCAGTCCGGTGTAGAGGACAAACAGCAGGCCCGAGGTCAGCGCCCCGGACAGCGAGACCATGATCCCCGAGCCGATCCCTTGGGCGAAGGTCAGCGTGCCCCCGTTGGCGGTGCGGCGCTTTCCCAGCGCAGTCCAGAGCGCCACAAGTGGAACCAGAAACGCCCAACTCCCAGTTGTGGCACCAACAACAAACGGTTGCGTAGGGGGTAGCCACCAAGGAGACGCAACTGACGGAAAATGTCCTGAAAACCGGAACTTGACAATGACTCCCAGTTGCAAATGATGCCCATATGATTACTTCACCCCCACCTCCCGTCAATCTGTGTGAACCAATCGATGAGGCCAAATTCAAGAATCATCTTCCGGCGTTCGAGGATTTCATTGCGCTCGTCGAGGACGAAAGGAAAGAAACCGTGAACAATCCGTCTGGCTACAGCGTTTATCACAAGTACAACAAGGGGTGTTAGGTCCGTCTCCGAGCCTCACGACTTCCGCGAAACGCACCATGAGTGTTCCCGCTCAACCATGGGCCCTAATCGTTCGCGTCACCGACGCTTGCGACGTTGGCTGTACCCACTGTTGCGTATCCGCTGTCCCCAAGGGCGCTACGATTTGCGCGAAACTGCTCGATGCCGCTCTCCAGTGCGCGGCTGAGGCGGGGGTGGAATTGGTTCACTTCTCAGGTGGTGAACCGCTCCTGCATGTCGAACTTGAGGATTTCGTTCTGCGGGCCAGCCGGGCTGGTTACTTCGCTGAGGTCACCACATCCACGTTCACCATCCCGGGCGAGCCTACTGTCGGCCGAGTCGCCGCGCTTCGTGCCGCTGGCCTCAGTCGGGTCATGCTTTCCTACGATGCGGCACACGCACGACGGGTCCCTATCGACCAGTACGCTGAGTTCATGCGCGAGGCTCTTGCGTGCGGGTTAGAGGTCTGCGCGCTGGTTGTGGAGTGGCCGGGGTCGGAGTGGCCAATCGACCGAGTGCGTGCCGAGTGTGGCGCACGTGGTGTTCAGACTGAAGCAGTGGACTGGTGCAGGAGCGGGCTATCGCGAGTTGGCAGGTCTGCTATGTCTGACCGGCCCGGATCGGGCGAAGCGGCTATTTGTCCCTATGTCCTGACCGCTCCGACACTGGCGCCGACAGGCGACGTTTACCTCTGCCCGAACGCCCGCACTTCGACACCGCTGTTTCGCCTTGGCAGCCTGGTTGACGAAAGCCTCAGCGATATCCTCGCCCGGCAGCAAGCGTCCTCGTTCTACCGCGGGTTAGCCGCGATCGGTCCTCATGAGGCCGCCCGTCGGTTCGGGCTGCCGTCATCGCACACACCCGCCGACATGTGCGCGTGCTGCCAACTCGTGCTTGATCGTGCCGCAGACGACCGCGCCTTTCAAGCGGTCGCTAGCGCAGCTCCACCCGCCAACGAGTCAATCCCGCTCGACACAGACTCGCTCTTGCCCGGCCACCGCCGGTTCGTTCACGGTGAACAACGACCAGCAGTCGGCTGCACCTGCGGCTAATGTCACTCACGGCCCCGATTGCCCCACTAATAGAAGACCTTGCACTTCCTCTCCGGGCTGGATGGGGCGTGTTGCGGAATGTAAGCGAGCTTCACCTTGAGATTACCAACGCCTGTAACCTGCACTGCTCGTACTGCTATGCGGAGGTCGAGCCGCCGAACCGCGAAATACCCCGCTTCCCGATGGCGGTCTTCCGTCGTCTCATGGACGTAATCACTGCAGTTTCTCGGAAGCCGAAGATCGAAATCATTTTCCACGGCGGCGAACCGCTACTGCAGTCGGCCGCTTGGTACGACGAGGCGTGCGAGATGGCCACCGAGATGGCTTCCCGGACTAACAAGACTTGCGAATTCGGCTTGCAGAGCAACCTCACTCTCCTGCGAGAGGAGCACGTATCCGTGTTCGTGCGGCACGGCGTTAAGGTAGGCACGTCGCTCGACGGACCGGAAGAAATCCACAACCGCGTCCGGGGCCGTTTCCGCCAGACTGCAGAGAATGTCCGTCGACTGCGTACTGCGGGTGTCTTCTCCGGTGCGATCGCGGTCGTCCACCACCACAACTGGGACCGAGTCCCGGACATTTTCCAGACGTTCCACGAGATCGGCATCCGCGCATTCCATCTGAACGTTGCTTCGGCTGTCGGCCATGGCAACGGGCTGACGCCACTCACCGAGGAACAGATATTCCGCACACTCAAAGACAATTTCGACTCAATGAACGCGTGGGGTGGCGAGATGGTCGAGACACGCCTGCTGGCGAAACTGCGTCGTCACCTCTCTCCGCCGCGGGCGGATGAGTTCCTTAAACAGTTGCGGTGTGATAACCCGTTCTGTCACGCCGGGGTGAATATGGTTATCGCAAAGCCAAACGGTGAGCTGTATCCCTGCGGCTGCGCGGGAACCAGTGGCAACATCCGATATCACCTGCTCGGCAACGTACTCGACGTTGGGTGCGACGCAGATACCTATTACGCACAACTCAGGAAGTTTCACAAGAAGCCGGAAAAGTACGAGCGGGAGTGCCGCACCTGCCCGGCACGGTTCGTGTGCGAGCATGGGTGCCCGGCATTTGACATGAATGACCCGGTCACCCCCGAGCGACACTGCATGGCGACTAAGCGGTTCCGTGAGTACCTCGACTCGCTGCCGCGTAGCACGCTGGAACGAGTAGCGGCGTACGAGCCTCAGCCGTTTGCCCCGGAGGTCACCGGATGAACCTTATCGTTGTCGACAAATGCACCAACGATTGTCCCTACTGCTTCGCCTCATCCGAGATGGCCAAGAAAGGTGGCCTCACCGCACTTTCCCGCGAAGGTATCGAGGCCGTCGTTCGGTTCGCACACGCTAGCGGTCCGAACTACGACGTCAATGTGATAGGCGGCGAGCCGTTCCTATACCACGACTTAGGGTATCTACTTGAGCGGCTGTGCGGAGAGTCTGCCGTCGGCTCCGTAACCGTGTTTACCGGTGGTATCTTTGCGACCCGAGCGCTCGATTCGGCCGCTGTCCAAACGAGACGCGTGGCGCTTCTGGTCAACCTAAACGAGCGGCGCGACTATCGGCACCCTCGCGACTACGACGTTGTCCTCCGCAATGTTTCCCATGCCCTTGCGCTCGGCGTGCGCGTAACATTCGGGTTTAATATTTGGCGAGAGGACTTCGACCACGAAGAGATACTTGCAGCGTGCGCGCGGTTCGGCGTCGAGCACCTCCGGTGGACAATCGCGTATCCGGAGTCCAACCCGATGCCCGGGGTCCGAGTGCTTGCCCCGGAAGCCTACAAGCGGGTCGCGCGCCGCGTCGCTGAATTTCTTGAGGCCGCCTACCGCCGTGGCGTTCGGGCGCATGTTGACTGCCCCTTGCCGAAGTGCTTCTTCACGCCCGCCGAACTTGGCCGCATCCTGTTGACACAGCCGCAAAGCGCGATCCCAGTCCAGGCATGTGGCCCAGTAATTGATGTCGCTCCAGATCTGACGGTGTTCCGCTGCTACGCTCTCAGCGGCGGACCACGCCGCAACCTCACGGAATTCGCCACCCACGCTGACGCGGTCGCTTGGTTTCAAGCTGCTGTCGATGATCGATTCGACCGGCCGACCGTTTTTGATGCCTGCGCAACCTGCGAGTTCGCCGATAACAGAACCTGTTACGGTGGATGTCTCGGCCACACGCCAAAGGGTCTTGGCCGACGCCCAACCGACAGCTTGCGGTTCGCACACGCCGCCGTGAAAGAGGGGCGGTGGGTCGATGCCGATGCCGCGCTCGAAGCCTTGCCTCGTCCTCGCGCCGACGCGGCGGCGGCACTACTTCACTCATACGTGGCTAGCGGTCGAGGCGACGGCGAAACCGCGCTCCGCTGGGCGCGGGTCGCGGTCAACCGCTCCCGCGCTGAGTCCACTCGCACAGTCGCCGCAGTGCGTGTCCGCGATTTGGCCCCCGAATACAGCAACGCAGACGCCAACTGCCCTGCCTTTGAGCCCGCACAGTTGACATCAGCCCCACTGGCACCCTCCACATAATCACAACTGAAGGCAGGCTGCCATGAGCACGATAGCTATCCATGACCGAAACTATCCTTGGCCAGGAAGCGCGCAGACGGCACTCGACCCGATTTGCGCGCTTTTGGAGGTAGAGGAACGAAGGGTGCTGGCGCTACAGTCAGTACTGACCGGGGTCGAGGAGCACATCCTGATCCATTTCGTCCGGATGTACCTATTCAGGTTCGCCGTGCCAGCCGTGGAGATCGAGCACGGCGGACTTGAACCGGCACACGTGCCCGCTATTCAGGCGCGCCTGTGGGCCTGTTTCGTTGGTCGCGGGCTCGACGACCTGATTGACCGCGACAGCCGGTTCTTCGGACCCGCCGCCTCGGCCACCCTGTTCGCCGTCTATTGCGGACTCTTGCTCCCTACGCTGGGCGCGGATGCAGAGCGATTTTTGCGAGGCGTGTCTACATCCGTCGATGAGTGCCGGACCGAGGGAAGACCACCGGAGTTTGAGCGTTTGACAGACGACGTATGCCGGCGGGTTGATTACTTTCTTGCACCGACTGCGGGAGAATGGCCCGACCGGCTCGGACTGCTCCGCAGTTTTTTGGGGGTGACGCTCGGTGGGTGCGACTTGGACGACGCGTTTGAGGACGGCTGCGGTCGCTCAGCAACGTACTTGAGCCGGTCTCTTCGGGCTGAGCTCGCCGACGACGAAGGAAAGGTCCTCCTTGGTGGGCGGCTGTGGCACTGGTGGCGAAAAACAGCAGTGATGCTCGCGACCGAGGCCGACCGGGTCAACGTCGAACTGACGCGGGCCGGTGCGCCCTTCGCGGCGGGTGTTGTGGCTCAAGAGGCGGCACGGTTACGATCCCAGACGGAGTGAATGCGATGCACTTGCGATACCCCCTCCATGCGATCGTCGGCACCGACATCAATGCCGATCTCGCTAGCCTCTCGGTCCTGCTCGACGCGCAACTCGCGCCATCCGCACCTGGTCTAACTGTGGGCGAGTTGTGCCTGATCGGCCCGCGGCACCTCCCTCACCTCATGCTCCGCGGCCTCCAGTCCGGCAAGGCCGTCACGTCCGCCCCGGACAACCCGCGAGCGCGAGCTTGGGGAGTCTACCTACCACCGGATGTGCCCGAATCAGACACGCCACTGTTAATGTTTTTTCGCCAAATCGATCACCTCGGTAACCGCCCCGTCCTTGTGAAGGAGGAGCACCTGCGACCGGGCGAGTTGGTGGTCGTGCCTGCGACGTCCGAGGTGATCGCCGCCGTCTCGCTTGACGGTGCCGCTGGAGTGGAGCGGCTCCTTTGGCACTTCTGGGAAGGCATCAGCGCGGAGGAGATACTCCCTCCTTGCAGTCGCTCGATATCGAACACCGATCTTGGCGAGCGGCCCTTCGTTCCTGGTCCACAGGTCGCGCTCAAAGCACCGTGGCTCACGTCCGGTGTCGAGGTTGAGATGCTGTTCGGCCCCAACCGTTCCTCGTTCCAGCTTGGCCCAATGCTTTCGGAGGAGGACCACGCGCAACTGGTTGTTGCCCTTCGTGCCGCACCTTGGTTGCGACGAGAAGGCGAAATATACACGCAAGACTCGCTCGACGTGCTGTCGTGGGTGCGGTCCGGATCGGGGCCAGGTGCTCTTGCGCCACTGATGGCCCGACTGACAGACTCGGCACTGGTAGACCGCGTGGCCCGGATGTGCGGGACACCTCTGACCCGGATACGCGAGGTGTATGCCTATCGGCTCCGTGCCGGGGAGCGGATACTGGTTCACGCTGATGGGACCGTGGGCGGCCAGCTCTTGGTGCGCGTCAACTGGCTGATTCAAGTCCCCACCGCCCGGACAGTTGACCTGCGGTTCTGGAACCCTGCGTCTGACAAGGAGGCGGTGATTTACCCGAGTCGGGCCAACTGCGCCACCGTGTTCCAGATGGGCGAGGCCAACCCGCACGACGTGGCACCTGTACCCGACGACGCCGACGCGGACCGCATCAACATCGTCATGACGTTCGGACACGACGAATGACCACCCTGGCGACCAGACTGACAGACCAACTCGCGACTCGGCTGTTCGCCGCCCGAGCGGAATTCGGTGCCGCCCGTCCATACCCGCACGCAGCGGGAGAGGCACTGTTCGGAGCGACATTCGCAGCAGAGGTCCGAGCTGTCTTGCCGCTCATCCCGTGGCGTCGCGTTGAAACGGATTTCTACGCGCAATACGAGACACGACCGGATCGGCTACCTGAACCTGTCCCACCGATACTCGCGTCGCTTGTCGCGGCAGCCGCCAGCCCGGCGGCAGCCGCAGCCGCTGCGGCACTCTGTCCGTCAGACGGACCGCTGTCCCTCGCCAGCGTCGTGCTACATCGGTTGAGACACGGCGACGCAATCGGAGTTCACAACGACGCGAATGAGTTCGGCGAAACGTTCCGCCTCTGCTGGATCTGCGGCGCGCCGCAGGGCGGGGGCGAACTCCGCGTCCACGCCTCGTCCGCCGAAGCGGACGTGACCGTCGCTGTGCCGTCGGACGAAGACCGCTGGTTCTGTTTCCGCTTGGGTCCACGCTCTTGGCATTCGGTTAGCCCGGTTGTTGCCCCTACCGGCGAGCGTGCCTCGATGGTTATCACGTGGGCGGTCGCCCCTGGATCGAAGCAGGCGGAATATGTCTGAAGTGCCTGACCCCGCAGCGGCGACAGATGCCTTCGCCCGCCCGATCGAGTGCGACGGTCCGCTGTACCGTCAACTCCTGACGCGACCAGACGGGCGCCGGTACTCCGCCGTAGTCGAACTTGGTGCTGGAACCGGGCGTCTTACCGCGCTCTGGCTGGAGTTGAGTCTTACGGTCATCGCGCTCGAGCACAATCTCCGGTTGCGGGCAGCTCTCGAACAGCGGTTCGCCGACGCCATTGCATCGGGCCAACTTGCGGTTCTGCCAGACGTGGCTGACCTCTCGCCGCTGGCACCTGATACTGTTTTCCTAGCTCCATACAACGTGGCGTACTACTTCCCCAACCCCGTCGCGTTCGCTGCGGCATGTCAGCCGGCACTCTCAACCGGAACGACGATCTACTTTGACGTGACCGACGTGGCTGATCCGAGGGATGGCTTGCCGATACCGGGCCGACTAACCTCGCGCACTGTGGGCGCATTTCGTGAAGACGTGATCGGCCAGGACAATGGCACGGCCACCGTCGTTTGGCACCACCACGGTCAGCCAGCGATGCAATTTGTCATCCACCCGCACGCGCCGAGAGACCTATTGCGCGCGATCACTGCGGTCCGACCGACTTCGGTCGTCCATCGTGTTGCGACCGGACGGGACGACGATACCCCATTTTCGGTCTTCGAGATTGCTCGTCCATCGACCCCGAGGTTGCCATGAGCCTACCGGTTGAACGCGTCCGGTTAAGCACCTTGGGTTGGGCAGTAGGTCTGGTTCGTTACACATGGGGTCCACTTCTGCTTTCGGTCGTAGGACAGTGGCTCGTCTCGGGCTTACTAATCGCAGCGGTCGGCCTCGTGGCGCACGCCGTTACGCAACTCGGTGGACAATTGGAAAGTGCCGCGAGTCTTCCCCGCGTACTTAGCAAATGGTTTCCCCCCGGACCGGAACACGCTGCGCGCGCGGTCGTCTGGGCGCTGGTCGCGGCAATCGCCGCCGGCCTGTTGGACACGTTAGTCGCGTGGTCGGCCACTTGGATGCACGTCATCCTGAACCGGCGAGTAACGCCTGCCGCCGTCCGTGCCGCGCTGTCTCCGTCGGTCCCGTCCGCGAGCATCGACCCGTCCACCGCAGTGCAACGCTGGGTGCTGAAACTGGATCTTGTTGAATTCCTCCACAACGGGCTGGCCAACATTCTGGGTTCGGCGGGCACACTTCTCATCGCACTTGGCGCGACTTTCGTCGCGAACCGTCCGGCCGGGTGGACGGCGCTCAGTGGGCTCGCCGTCTGGGGCCTTATCTGCGCCCTGCTGACCGGAAAGGTGCTCACCGCGAGCCGCCGTGCAGCATTCCTGCACGAAGAGGTGGGCCGCCTGCTTCGCGCGACCGTGGCGCTGCGCCCGGAGTTCGGACGACCCTCCCTTCGCCGGTTTTGGATACGACGTGTCGAACCTGATACCGAACGGCTGGGGCAGGCGATCCTCATTCAAGGGACGTGGGGGTCACTCCTCTTCGGGTCGCTTGGAACGGTTGCGGAGGCACTGCCGTTGGTCAGCCTCTTGGTCGCCCTGGCGGCTGGCAATCCCGAGGCTGGCATCGCAGTGTATTTGTACGTCTCACGGCTCGCACCACCGCTTGGAAATCTCGCGCGCCTCCTGCCCATGCTCCAGGATCAACTCGTTTCGGCCCAGCGGATGCGAGACGCGTTCGGTTCGCACTGGCAGACACCGACGGGCGACATTCCGGCCCCGCTCGCGCCCGGTCGCCTTGAGTTGATCCGAGCTGAAGTCGAGCTGCCGGGCGGCGTAGTGGTGAGTCTCCCAAATATGACGGCGCGCGCCGATACGGTCACTTGCGTCGTCGGTCCCAGCGGTAGCGGAAAGTCGACGCTGTTGCGTGCGCTTGCCGGGCAGGTTCCTCTTCGCGCGGGACGGTTCATGGCCGACGGGACCGAAACGCAGCTCGACGACCCTGCTTGGCTGGAGAGTTGTGGGTTACTGGCACAAAACCCCGAACTTGTGCCGGGGACGATAGCCGACAATTTGGAGGAGTTCCCGGGATGGAAGCAGAGCACACCGATTGCGGACGCGATCCGGAAACTTCTACCGGGAGTTCTCAGTGGAACTGGTACGTGCGCCGGCGTCGAGAATCCCGGGATGAGTGAAGGGCAACGCCGCGCAGTTGCGCTGTTGCGGGCCGTGGGGTCGGACGCGAGTGTCCTCTTGCTTGACGAACCAGTTGCCGGTGTCGATCTTGACCTCGCGCGGGAACTCGGTTCGGTCATTGAGTATGCCGCTCGGCAGAAACGTGTGGTTGTACTCGCGCTGCACGCACACGATCTTGAGCGACTCGGCTTTGATCGTCCCGAGGTGGTTCAAATGCCGACGATGCCGGATGTTGCGAAGCGGAGGGACGTTTGATGGCTAACCCGGCGAACACAGTCCACCACCGGGTGGATCTCCTTTGGGCGACGCTCGCCTGCGAACCGGTGTGGGGTCACGGTCTGCCGTCCCCCGCGCGGATGATCGCTTCGCCGATCCCAGGGCTCGCTCTGGCTGGCGATGCAACGGCCCTCGATGCTGCCGGACCGTTGCGTGGTGCACTCGCCCGCATCGTCGAAAGGGTGCATGCTCTCGATAGTGGCGCAATCTTGGGTCCTATCATTGCTGGGGCGGATGGGCGCTTGTCCGACGGAAGCCACGATCTGGCAGCCCTGTATCTGCGCCGAGTAGCTGCGGTCGCTACAGTCGAGTGTTCGGCAATCCAACATATAGAACCGTTGGACGTATTTCAGCCGCACTTTCTTGACATGCTCAACGAGCAGGACAGCATCGACGCGTTCAATCGGGCTGAACCGTACCCGTTCGCCTACCTGACAGACGTGCTGCGCAACAACGTGGCGAACGGGATGCACGCAGAACTTGGTGCACTTGAATGGCGGCACGAGAAAAATGAACTGTACGAACAGGACGTCGCGACATTGCTTGACTGTGACCGTTCCACCGTCGGTCCACAATTGCTCGCATTCCGCAGCGTCGTGCTAGGTCGCGAATTCATCGATCTCGTCGGTCGTTTTCTTGGGAATCCCGTTCGTATCGCAGATATAGCCTGCCACCGGAGTCGAGCTGGGCACCTCATACGCGTCCACACCGATCATTCCGCGGATCGCGAAGTGTGCCGTCTGACTCTTCACTTCAATTCCGGTTGGAGCGCCGAGGCCGGTGGCGAGTTCCTCCAGTTCAGCGACCCGTCTGGCACCCCTGTCGCGAGCTGGGCCCCCGCAATGAACACGGCGGTCTTGTTCCGTATCTCCACAAGTTCACATCATGCCGTTGCACCATGGAACGGCTTTAGTGTCCGGTATTCGGTCGTCCTCGCTTTCGCATTGGAGAACTACTAACAACTCCGCTCTTCCGGGTTTTTAGTGGGTGGATTTGCCGAACCGCATCGGTGGATGACGAAGGCCTCGTGGATGCGCATCATGCGCTCGAAGGGCGGGCGGGAGTGTAGTTCAGCGGCAACCTGGGGCTTGGCGGTGAGTCGCCGCCATCCTGCCGCCCAGTGACAGCGGTTGTCAAATGGGCGGAGGTAAAGTGGTTGCATGATCTGCAGCGTGCAACGGCCGGGGGAAGTGTGCTGGGTGAAGATTTCCTTCCGGACCGCACGCGACTCCTTGCATTCAGTCGAGAGGAGCCGCAAAATCTGCCCAACAGCACGAAGGACTCGGCATGGTGCCGTTCTTCTTCAAGCAATGGGGCGGCAACACGCCCAAAGCTGGCGGACACCTGCTGGACGGCATGGTCCACCATGCGTTTCCCGCGCCAGTCCGTCGCTCGCCTGTCACCCACGTTGGCCAACTGACGCCGCTTGACCACGCTCCGGTGCTGCGCGCGGGTTCAGCGTGACGGACGCGAAGTCATGCTGGCTGCGTTCAAGGTGAGCGGTTCATCCTGATCTGCTCACCGTCCCAAGCCAATCGCCATCGCCAGCCGGTTGGAGCGGGCCGGGTATTCCGCCGTGAGCATGCCGCGCATCTCCTCCAGCAGCGAGGCCGGCTCGTAGCGCACGCCGATGATGCTTTGCAGGGCCACATACGCCTCCGTGACCTCGTTGTGATCGGCCAGGTGATGCCGCTCGTAATCAATCTTCACCTCGGTCCCGGCGCTGAAGGCCAGGAGACTGTCGATGGCCCACCGGGGAGTGAAGCGCAACGCCGCCCTGGCCCGCTCGCGCTCCAACTGGTGCCAGGTGTCGAGCTTGGCGCGCTCCTGCTCCAACGCGCCCAACGCGGGATGGGATGCCGGCAGCAACAGCGGATGAGTGACCAGGCCGTTGAGCTTGCCGCGCAGGCCGCTAAACGCCTCGGCCTTGAGCTGTTGACATTGCCGCTCCAGCGCGTGCATCCGCACCCGCTCGTAGAGATTGGGAATGGCCCATGCCAACACCAAGAACGCGAAACCCCACACCCACCGTGGCACCCGCCCCGGACGCAGGGACGGGCGCCCCGCGCTTGCCGGAAGTGCGGCTGGAGCGACAGCGGCGGCAGGAGTGGGCAAGGGCACCAGCGGCGCAGGCGGACTGGCCGGCTCGGGCAGGTGGTCAGGCTGGACGGGTTTGCGCGGAACGCCCATGGGTCAGGTCTTGGCGGAGGATTGCTTCACGCACCGCCAAACGCCCTGCTGCGTGCCCAGGCCCTGCTTGACGAACTCGGGGGCGGACAACCTGGCGGTGTAATCGCCCACGATCTCATTGCCTTGCAACCGGCCCTTCCACTCGATCAGTGACTCTCCCGGGACGGTGGTTTGAAAACGAAGCTCGTGCCCCTCCAGCAGGCCGGCGAACTGGGAGCCGCTCACCAGGTCGCCCTGTAGTTCGAGGCTGCCCTCGATCAAGCTCCCGGTGCGCCGGTCGAGCTTGAGCCCCAACTCGGCGTTCAGGGGCGGATCGAAGCTGGTGTTCGTGCAGGTGCCACGGTAACTCCCGACTACGCCACCGTCCCGGGCAGTCGTTTCGTCCTTGCAGGCAGCTTGCGCTGTCGCGCGGGGCGCTCCAGACGCATCGGCCGGTTTTGGTTGGGCTGGCTCGGTCTCAAGGATCGGCTCCGGCTCCGCAGGCTGAGTGGATACCAAATTGTCCCGGACGTGCTTATGCAGATACCACCCCAACCAAGCTCCGAGCAGTCCCATCCCGAAGGTGAATCGCCAGTGCAGCGCCGTATTGGTCATCTTCCACGCGAAGCCGAGCATACCTCCGGCCACCGCACCGGCTAGAAGGAACAGCAATCCGGACACGCTGTTCTCGATGGTGGGAAAGTAGGCTTTGCTGCTGCCATACTTTGCACTGCGAAAGTCAGCACACACCCCGTCCAGCCACGACTCGAACTCGTTGTAATTGCGCGGATAGTCGCCCGCCCGCCCCGCCGCCTCGCGGGTGGCCGTTTGCGCCCGTGCGTTGGCGGCAGCATCCTCGGCATGCGCCCGGGCTTGGTCATAATCCGCCCGCCGGCCCGCGTTGCCCAGCACCTCGAAGGCCTCGTTGAGGCGCAGCATCATCTCGTGCGTCCCGCCCCGATCCGGGTGATGTTGCAGCGCCAGCCGCCGATAGGCCTGCCGGATGGCCTCGCGGTCGGCAGTGGGCGGAACCCCGAGGGTGCCGTAATAGTCGGGCAGCGATGTCTGGGGCGCGCCGTTCATCACTTACTTGCCGTCCCGGGAATAGCCCACGGGGTTGCCCGCCGCGTCGTAATACACGCGCACGCCGGGTCGCGGCCGCCCGTAGCCGTCAGCGGGCGAGTTGTCCAGTTGGCGGCGCACACCCGCCGCTGGATCGTCGTTGCGCATCAGGTGCTCCATCGCCCCCATGAACCGCTGTGCGGCCTGTTCCGCCTCCCGCCGGGCCTGGGCGTCGCGCTCCTGCTGCCAGAGGTAGTAGCCGATGCCGGCCAAGCAGAGCGCCGCGAGCACGACGGCCACCATGCCGTTGGCCTTGGCCGGGGCCGCGCGGTGCGGCGGAGACGCGGGCCGAAACTCCGTGCGGCAGGCGGGACAGCGCAGGGTCGCGCCCGGCTGGTCATCCCGCGCGCGGAGTTTCTGTCGGCACTGGGGGCAGTTGACAATCATAGGACCTCCATGAGGGCGGGTTTCATTTTCTGGCTGCGCTCTGAATACGCCCTAATAGGGCGTGTGTGTCAACGGGAATCACCGCGTGCTCCAGAGCTGGTTCCCAAGGGGTGCCCAGCCCGGCGCGGCTCAACCCCGCGTCCGCTTCCGGCTTCGGGGCTTGCGCGCCTGGGTGGACGTGGACTCGGGCATTGCCTCCCTTCAATCTCGGCCAATCACTTGAGATAGGGAAACTGGGAGTAAACCCGACCGACATCATACGCTTCCTCGCACAACAGCCAATTCCCGGGCACCTTCACGCCATCCTCCTTGAGTCGAACAAGCTTCAGATCCCCGAGCGAAAGATACGCGGCCTCATCAAGCCCCTGCGCCGGAATCCGGAATGCCACCAGCAGTGTTTCGGTCATGTCCGGCCCCAGCCCGTTAAGCGCCCGGGACCACAAGCGTCCAGACCTGAGCGCCGGCGGAAACTTGTCCGTGCCCGACCAATTCTGGTCATGCCCATCGTAGGTTTTCTCGCTGCGCGTCTGCAGCTTGAAACTCGTCGCCCCCAAGGTCAGCGAATCCTTGGCAGTGTTCTTCACTCTCGCCAATACCAGCAGCAAACCGGCCTGACTGTCCACGTCACGATTTCGCACCAGCATGACAGCCTCCACCATCACATCCGCCCTGAACTTCGACGCGGTCTGTTTTCCCGAGAAGGGGTTGGTCTCGACCGCATCGGCCGTCACGGTGACGGTCACCCCGATGTTGACCGGTTCTTGCTTGGCCCGCTCCTGCTTGGCCGGTGCCTGCTGCCCCGGCTCCGGCTTCTTGCCCTCGCACCCAGCGAGAATCGAAAACGCCATCAACAGACTGCCAAGGTGTATCAGTTTCATAGTGGGCTCAGGAGATTCAGCGTCCTCGGCCATGGGCTTCCGATGGCGCGGAATGGGCTTGCCTCTCACGGTTGGAAAGATCCGCGTCCAGCATCGCTGAAGATGACCCCGGGGCGCAGAGTTGTGGTGTGCCCCCGCGCGAACCCGACGTAGCTCCTGTGCGGGGGATCGGTGTCCCCGCCGGCGCAGGTTGTTCCGGGAGGGCGGACGAAACTTGGTGCGGCAGACGGCACAGCGGGGCGTGCACGCCGGCTTGGGGACTCCCCGCCCGGAGTTTCTGCTGGCATTGGGGACGTTCAAAAACATGGCACCGCCGGTGAACGAATCTCAGCGCAGTCTTAATGAGACGGAGAATACGCCCTATCCGGGCGTGTTCGTCAACGCTCAAGTGCGCCTCAATAGGGCGTGCCATTGACCCGCCAACAAGCCGCCCGCCTGGCCCGCTTCGGGGCCGCCGTCCGGCGCGAGCGGCTGGGGCGCGGCCTCACGCAGGAGAAGCTGGCGGAGAAGCTGGCGGAGAAGCTAGGCATCTATCCCCGCAGCGTGCAGAAGATCGAGGCGGGCGAGATCAACGTGCCGCTGACCACGCTGGAGCGCGTCCGCGCCGTGCTGGGCTGTGGCTGGGACAAGTTGCTGGGCTGAAGCGTGACCCACCAGGTAAAGGAAAGGGAACGCGCCAAGCGGTTCCCTTCCATCGCAGCCAGAGGCCGGCCTACGCCGCCCGCCGTTCGATGCGGCAGGCGAGCTGTTCCCGCGCCGCCCGGAGGCTGTCCCGCCAGACCGGGGCGCGTTGCAGTTCGGTCAGGACATCCGCGCCGAGTCACTCGCGCACCAGCCCCGTCAGCCGGTCGCGCCAGGTCTGGACGGTCGTGCGGCAGACGCCGTAGCGCGCGGCCACCTCCTGCAACCGGACTTCCCCGGCCAGACAGCGCAGCACCGCGAGCATCCGTTCGTCCAGCGAAGCGACCAGCGCCTGCCAGTCGAGGTTGCGCGCGGCCGTGGCGGCGGGGTCTTCCGCCTCGCCGGCCAGCACATCGCCCAGCGTCAGCGGTTCGTCGCCGGGCTCGCCGGAGTGGCCGACCGGCTCGTCGAGCGACGCCACGCGGCTGCGACCGCAGAGCTGGGTGCGGCTGCCCAGCGCGTCGCTGCGGCCGCTGTAGTGGAAGCGCCGGCCCTCGCGCAGGTGCAGCAGGGTGTAGTAGGCGAGGTTGCCGGGCGTGACGGCCTTGCCGCCCGCCTCGCAGGCGGCGAGCATCCGCGCGGCCATGGCGGTCGCGTCCTGGAGCAGTTCGTTGACGTCCTCGGCTCCGACGCAGCGGACGGAATGCGGGACGGTGTGGCGGAGACGCGGAACGATTTGGTCGAGCAGAGTGGAACCAGCGGTGGAACTCATGATGGGTGAGGCGATGCGGACGTGAACCCATCACCGCCGCCCCCGCCAACGGCGGGAAGTCAACGGCCGCGACGGGAAGGAAGGCGAAGCTTCCTCACGGGTTTATGGCACCAACGGTGGGTTCATTGCGGGGTGAAGCGGTGCCGGCGCGAATGGCAACGGCTTGTGCGCGCCCACTTCGTCCCGGTAAGCTCCCGCCATGAAGCACACCAACCTGAAGCAGTTCCTCGCCCTCCAGCAATCCCTCACCGCCGAGCGGGAACGGGTTCAGGCGCGGCTGGCGGAGATCAACCGCGTGCTGGGTGATGGGAAGGCGGTCACGGCTCCGTCCTCCGGCCCACGGAAGTTCAGCGCCGCAACCCGGGCGAAGATGGCGGCGGTGGCGCAGAAGGCGCGATGGGCGAAGCGCGATGCGGGTGCAGCCACCAAGCCGAAGGCCAAGCGCCGGTTGAGCGCCGCTGGCCGGGCCGCGATCGTGGCCGCTGCGAAGGCCCGGTGGGCGAAGGTCAACGCGCAGAAGGCAAAGTCCGGCGGGAAGTAGCCGACGGATTCGCCGGAAGGATTTGAAGCCGGGCGGTTGCGACCCAGCCGGCTGGTGATGATCGTCCATGAACGTCGAGAACCGCCAACGCATCGTGGAGCAGTATCTTGGCGGGATGAGCACGTCGAAGATCGGCATGGCGACGGGGATGGGGGCCGGCCGGGTTCACCGGATGCTCCTACAGGCCGGCGTGAAACTGCGGGGCCGGCATGAGCGACTGCCGTTCCCGGTGGAGCGGCTAGCCATCCCGTCGGCGCGCATGGCCGAACTTTACCGGAGCGGGGCCAGCATCGAGCGGGTGGCCGCGCAGGCCGGTGTGTCCTCCTACCGGGCGACGCAGCTCCTGCGGGGCATGGGCGTGGTGATCCGCACGCGCCCACCCAGGCCGGGAGCACGACTTTCCCCAGCGACAATCGCCACCCGCTATCGTGCCGGGGCGAGCGCGGGTGAACTGGCGGAGGCTGCGGGGATCAAGGTCGCGGAAGTTCGCACGCTGCTCGTCGCGTCCGGGGAGGAGTTGCGTCCGCCGCTGGGGCACGCGCATGGCCGGCTGGATGACCGGCAGTTTCCCCCGGAGAAGATCGAGCAGCTCTACGAGGAGGGCGCGACCGTGCAGTCGTTGGCGAAGCTGCTGAGCGTCTCGCGGGAGCTGATTCGCACGCTGCTGCTCAAACGCGGGGTGAAGCTGCGCGGAAGGGGCGGCCGCCAGCCCAGCGCGGAGCC
>Ga0172367_10004375_pt1 | contig 17629 bp, 12 predicted proteins | sample Lak10m_FD_114542 | JGI IMG/M metagenome (GOLD analysis project Ga0172367, IMG submission 114542) | Freshwater microbial communities from Kabuno Bay, South-Kivu, Congo - kab_022012_10m | ecosystem: Environmental > Aquatic > Freshwater > Lake | place: Democratic Republic of the Congo: South-Kivu...
AAGGTCGACACCAGCGGTGACGATATGCGCGAAGGGCTGACTTGCGTGCTTTCGGTGAAGGTACCGGAACCCAAGTTCTCTTCGCAGACCAAGGACAAGCTGGTGTCATCCGAAGTGCAGCCGGTGGTTCAGGAAGTGGTCGCCGCCAAGCTGGCGGATTACCTGATGGAAAATCCCAACGAAGCCAAGATCATCTGCTCCAAGATCATCGAGGCGGCCAGAGCGCGTGAAGCAGCGCGAAAGGCCCGTGAAATGACGCGTCGCAAGGGCGTAATGGACGGGCTGGGCTTGCCCGGCAAGCTTGCCGACTGCCAGGAAAAGGACCCGGCGCTGTGCGAACTCTACCTGGTCGAGGGGGATTCGGCAGGCGGTTCTGCAAAGCAGGGACGCGATCGCAAATTCCAGGCGATCCTGCCGCTGAAGGGCAAGATTTTGAACGTCGAGAAAGCGCGATTCGACAAGCTGCTTTCCTCACAGGAAATCGCGACCTTGATCACCGCCATGGGAACGGGCATCGGCAAGGACGATTTCAACGTCGAAAAGCTGCGTTATCACCGCATCATCATCATGACTGATGCCGACGTGGACGGCGCGCACATCCGTACCCTGCTGCTGACGTTCTTCTACCGGCAGATGCCGGAGCTGGTGGAGCGTGGGCATATCTACATCGCGCAGCCGCCCCTCTACAAGGTAAAGCAGGGCAAGGACGAGCGTTATCTGAAAGACGAACACGAACTCAACGAATACCTGCTGCAGTCCGCACTGAACCATGCCGAGCTCACGACGGCTGACAATGGGCAGGTCATTGCCGGTGAGTCACTGGCGCAGATGGCCAAGGAAATGGTGCTGACCGAGGCTGTGGTGAAGCGTCTCGCACCGCTGTATGACGAAGTGGTGCTGCGCTCCTTGCAGAACATGGCCAAGCTGGAACTGGCGACCGAGCAGAGCGCTGAATCCGCTGCAGCCGAGTTGCGCAGTCATCTCGCTGATTACGGTTGCGAAGTGAAGGTGGGCTACGACCAGGAAAGCGCCAGCTACCGGCTCGAGATCAACAAATACCTGCACGGCAACCTGCAATGCAGCATGATCGACCCAGACTTGCTGGCTAGCGGCGATTACCGTCAAATCCGAAAAACTGCAGACATGCTGCACGGGCTTTTGCAGGACGGCGCCAGCATCAAGCGCGGAGAAAAGCAGCAGGCAGTATCCAGCTTCCAGCAGGCGATGGACTGGCTGCTTGCCGAGGCGAAGCAGGGTCTCAATATTCAGCGTTACAAAGGCTTGGGCGAAATGAACCCGGAACAGTTGTGGGAGACCACGATGGATCCGCAAGTCCGCCGCCTGCTCAAGGTCCAGATTGAAGATGCGATCGCCGCAGACGAAATCTTCACCACCTTGATGGGCGACCAGGTCGAGCCGCGCCGTGCCTTCATCGAAAGTAATGCGTTGCGTGCCAGCAACCTCGATGTATGACATGTAGGATCCGATCAAAGTCTAGATTTGTCTCAATAAATTAGATTTTGTAGGATTCATAGAAAACAAAGGCCCAAGATTGGGCCTTTGTCATTTTTAACAAAAAGTAATATTTTTAGAATCAATAAGATGCATTTAATTGGCGCGCTAAGAGCGATTTTTAAGGGAAGGGGTATGCTTAGGTATTAAAGATGCCCAAAAAACATCAGTAATATTGCCTGATGTAGCTGTATGCCTTCTCGAACAACTCTTCATCGGCATGTAGCTTGTATTTGAAAAGCGCCTTCCGTAGCGCTTTCTTCACCTCGCGCTCACCGGCCTGGGTTCCTTGCCAGCCAGGGAAGCGGACCAATCGCACGATCTCATCGATGTCTGAAACCACCCGCTCCACCATGATGGGCGTTTCAGATGTCTTGACCTCATTGAATAGGTCGCTCAGCGCTGCCTTGCCGCGATCCTCGTCTTCTTCAGGAGGGGTTTCCTTCTCGGCCTGCAAGGTCTCCTTGGCGATCTCCAGCAACTGCTTCAAGAACTCCACGCTGTTGATTTGTCCGGATTCAAAGCGATCCTTCAATGCATCCAGCCGTTCCGACAGCTGCTTGAACTTGGGATTGTTGCCATGGCCGCGCAGCCGGCGCTTGAGCTTGATCTCAATCTCCTTGGCCTTTTTTGGATCAGGGTTTGAGAGCACAGCTTCCAGCAAATCAGCGTCCAGCACCAATGTATCAAGGTCATCACGAACCGCATCCACGTGAACATTCTGGTGGATCAGTTCAATGGTCTTAGCGCCGAGTGAATGCCAGATCAATTTGCCGTGGCCGCTGGATGGCTGCACCGACTGGTACACCTGCGACAGCCATTTGTAATCCTTCTCGAAGGGGCCCAATACCGTATCGGGTGACAGCGCCTCCCAGATCTTGTTGAGCACGCTGTATTCCGCTGCGAAATTGTCTCGTACCTGATTGTTAGGCAGGCAATCCTGAGCAGCCATCAACCCCTCGTAACCTTGCTGATCGCGATCAATGCCGGGGAAGAACGCCAGGCACTTCTGCATGGCTTCAGGCAGCTTGTCCTTTAGTTCTTGGATGTTGCTGACCACCTGTTTGACGCTCTGATCGTCAAACTCCAGCGCAGCGGCCACGTCATCAAAGATGCCCAGGTAGTCCACGATCAGGCCGTGGGTCTTCTGCTCGGAGTAAGTACGGTTCACCCGGCAGATGGCCTGCAGCAGGGTGTGATCGCGTAGCGGCTTGTCTAGGTACATGGCCTGCAGAATGGGCGCATCGAAGCCGGTCAGCAGCTTCGCGGTAACGATGATCAGCTTCAGCGGGTCAGCCGGGTCACGGAAGCGGTCCAACAGGCGTTCTTCTTCGTCACGTGTACGGTCATAGACTGCGTATTCCGGGTGCTCCTTCTTGTCGGACGCCTGCACGGACATCACGATGTCCGTAGCCTCGGGTGGCAGCAGCTTATCCAGTTCCGCCTTGAACAGCAGACACGATTCTCGATCGAAGGTGACGATCTGACCCTTGAAGCCGTTGGGTTCCACCTTGGTCTTGAAGTGTTCGACAATGTCTTCGCAAATTTTGCGGACACGTTCAGGCGTCTTCACCAGCACGGCCATTTTGGCGGCGGTCTTGGCGAGGTTGTCCTTATCCAGGTCCGACAGGCCGCCGGTCAGGTCCTTGTAGGCAGCGTCCAGAGCCGCCTTGTCGATGTGCAGGTCGATCAGACGTGGCTCAAAGTGCAGCTTCAGCGTGGCACCATCCCGGATCGACTCCTCAAAGCCATAGCGGCTCATGTAGCCCTTTTCGTCCTCGTCGGCACCAAAAGCATAGAAGGTGTTACGGTCAGCGCGGTTGATCGGGGTGCCGGTCAGGCCGAACAGGAATGCATTGGGCAGGGCCTCACGCATCTTGCGGCCCAAGTCGCCTTCCTGGGTACGGTGGGCTTCGTCCACTAGGGCAATGATGTTGCTCCGGTCGTTCAGGCTGCCGGTGGCCTCGCCGAACTTGAAGATCGTGGTGATGATGATCTTGCGCACATCCTGCGCCAGCAGTTGCTGCAGCTTCTCGCGGGTGTCGGCTTTCTCCAGGTTGGGAATGTCCGCCCCGGTAAAGGTCCCGGTGATCTGGGTGTCCAGGTCGATCCGGTCTACCACGATCAGCACCGTGGGGTTCTTCAGGCCGGAGTGCATGCGCAACTTCTGCGCGGCAAACACCATCAGCAGTGATTTGCCCGAGCCCTGGAAGTGCCAGATTAAGCCCTTCCTGGGGTAGCCCGCCAGGACGCGCTCGACGATCTTGTTGGCCGCCTCGTACTGCTGGTAGCGGCAGATGATCTTAATGCGGCGCTTCTTCTTGTCGGTAGCGAACAGCGTGAAGCTACCCAGAATATCCAGCACCACATGCGGGCGCAGCATGCTTTCTGCTGACAGCTTGAGCGACTTTAACGGATGGTGCTGACCATCATCACCGCCACCATCCAGATGCCATGGGCCCCAGTCCTTGACCGGCAGCCCGATGGAACCGTAATGGTAGGCCTTGCCCTCGGTGGCCACCGAGAATACGTTGCACACGAACAGCTCCGGCACGAACCTCTCGTAGTCGTCGTGTACCTGCACCGCACCATCCACCCAGCTGATGCACTTCTTGACCGGCGTCTTGGCCTCGATCAGCACCAACGGCAAGCCGTTGACCAACAGCACCAGATCGGCACGGCGTTCAGTGGGGCCGGCGCGGTAGGTGTACTGCTGGGTGACCATGTACTGATTCTGTGACAAATCATCCTGGTCGATCAACCGAACTGGCACATGCTCATTGTTGTGGCCGAAGGGCATCGAGCGCTCGCCTCGCATCCACGCAGTCATTTCTTCGTTGGCTCGGATCAGGCCATCCGAGCGCACCGATAGCACGATGGCGCGCAGCTTGTAGAGCACTTCGTCTGCGCGGTCAGGCTGCGCAGCAATTTCCGGGTTCAGGCGAATCAGTGCATCACGCAGCCAGGGCTCTGCCAGCACTTCCTGGATCTGGCGCGGCACGTCAGCCGGGGCGGCGTAGCGCCAGCCAATGTCTTTGGTGCTGGTACCGTAGCGGGGCAGGGGTTCCTGTACCGCGTTTGGTGGGATCGCCTTGATCGGGCCTGCAAGTAGGTCGCGGACGTAGGCTTCGACAGTGTTGGATTCGTTAAATGCCACTTGCGCTCCCTTCAAGCATCTGACTCGCAACCCGCATCACAAGAGAACGCGTGCTAGATAGCCGGCTTATTAAGGATGTCTCCGCGGCATCAATCTGTGCAAACTCCTTTATTGCAGCTGATTGGTATGATCGGGACGGAACCGGAATCTCAACTTTGTGTACAACTTCTTGTGTGATCAAGGGTAGGTATTCGCCCAGCTTGCTCCGATTCAGATTTGAAGCACGTAAACAGATGGCCAGGAACTCTGGATAGATGTCTGGGCTCATCTTCACTGGATAGAGCGCATTGTCAGTTATCCAGCAAGGCCCAGCCGTCATTGACGTGACGCCGCAAAATTGTCCAACCCGACCGATGACGACGGTTGGCTCAAATGTGCCATCCATGACGGCACCTGTGTACCCAGAGATTCCGTTCCCCCCATAGACAGGAACCGGATTCATATCCGATGGTGCTTTGGGTAGGTCTGAGACCCGAATGCCTCGACCGCTCGTGAATTTGGCGACATCACCAACTTTCTGTTTCGGCACGCCGTCCATCGATAGCAATCGCGTTTCTATCGAACGTCGAAGTATCGGTAGCTCAACGATAGCGTTCCGCAGTTCATCAATAGTGCTCAAGCCAGCGGTCAGAAGTGCCAACGTCCGACGCTGCTCTTCCATCGGCGGCAGAGCGAACTCATACGGATCAATATCGGACCAATTAACATAGAAATTCGTCGATCCTCTCTGATGTCTTTTCGCATACTCAGAGAAGCTCTCGGTCTGCATAATGAAGGGAAGTAACTCTTGCAGGAGTTTTGACGTATCTGATCGACACACATATGTTGTGTTGGCGCAAATTCCATCGAAATCTGCAACGGCTGCTTTTCGTAGTCGGGGATTTCTGGAGACATAAAGCACATCTCCTTTTTTGAATTGCATATGGAATGCAGGACCGTGCTGCCCATCCCCTAGTAGAGACTTGCTACCAAGTTTGATCTGTCCTGGCACAAAATCCTCTCCACGCACATAGTGAGTGTGGCCGGAGGTCATTGCATCAGGTACTCGGTCTTTTACTTGAGAAACAACATCGCCAAACTTCACGATCCTCCAACCCGGCTTCAGACCTCTATTGTTTTTTTCAGGCACGCTCGACATCCTCCTGAATTAATCCATCCAGCGTTTCCACCAGTGCATCCATCTGCTGCCAGAACAGCCGGCCTTCGTTTTGCCATTGGGACCAAGCAGAAAGCAGAGATGCCGGATCGCGATTACTGTCGGTGCCGACTGCTGCTGCGTTACGCTTCACGTATAGTGGGATCGACAGACTGCCAGCGTTCGCACCGATCTCGTCCAAGGTGGCAACTTTGGCGAAACCGGGCACATCCGCAAAGGTTTTGTAAGTGGTTAGGATGCGCCGCTGGTGTTCGGGTTTCAGGAAACTCTGTGCGCGTTCGCGGGTAACCTCGTTCACCGCGTCAATAAAGATGACTTTTTCCTTGCGTGCGGTCAGCTTTTTGCGGTTGCAGATGACGATGCACGATTCCATCGGGGAGTTGTAGAACAGGTTGGGCCCCAAGCCGATGACGGCCTCCACCCAATCCTGCTCAAGCATCTTTTTGCGAACATGCGACTCATCGTGACGTGACAAAACTCCATGTGGCCATAGCACGGCACAACGGCCCTTGGCCGCGAGGCTGGCCAGAATATGCTGCTGGAATGCGTAGTCGGCACGGCCCTGCGGCGGCGTGCCCAGGAAGTTGCGCCCCCACTTATCGCTGCTCCAGGCTTCGCGATTCCATTGCTTGATGGAGTAAGGCGGGTTGGCTAGGATCACATCGAACTGGCGCAGACGGTCGCCTTCGATGTGTTTGGGGTCGGCCAGGGTATCGCCCCGGATGATCTCGAAGTCCTCCACGCCGTGAAGGAACAGGTTCATGCGGGCGATGGATGAGGTGATGAGGTTGCGTTCCTGCCCATAAAGCTTGAGTGTGCGGTATTCGCCGCCTGAGCGCTTCACTTCATCCAATGCCGAGATCAGCATGCCACCGGTACCGCAGGTGGGGTCGTAGATCGACTCCCCAGCTTGCGGTGCCAGCAGTTGCGTCATCAGGTGAACCACGGTGCGGTTGGTGTAGAACTCGGCTGCCGTGTGGCCGGAGTCGTCCGCGAACTTCTTGATCAGGTATTCGTAGACGTTGCCGAGCTCGTCCTCGGGCACGTTGGCCACTGACAGGATCTGGGTGGAAAAATGCTCGATCAGGTTTTTCAGCGTTTCGTCAGGTAGGCGCTCACGGTTGGTCCATGGAGCGTCGCCAAAGATGCCATCCAGCATGTCCGGGTTGGCCGATTCAATGGCGCGCATCGCTTTCTGAATGGCAGCACCAACGTTCTTTGGCGTCTGCCGAACGTCGTTCCAATGCGCGCCTTCGGGAATCTGGAAGCGGTGATTTTCGGCGAATTGAGCGTAGGAAAGGTCTCCATCGGAGTCCGCTAGCGCGGCTTGGTATTCCTCATCCCATACATCCGACACACGCTTGTAGAACAGCAGCGGAAAGATGAACTGCTTGTAGTCGCCTGCGTCGATGAGGCCGCGCAGCAGTACCGCGGCACCCCAGAGGTAGGATTCAAGTTCTTGTTGGGTGATGCGGGTGCTCATTTCAGCCAACCCCCTTCAGTCATGACTTGCGCGAGTCGCTCTTCGGCTTCACGGCAGCGGGTAAGGGCATCCTTGAATGCTGCTATGGCGTCGGGCAGTGGCGGAATGTCTTCTTGCAGTGGCGGTAGCACATATCGGGAGATGTTGAGCGTCCAGTCCTCGGCCCTGATCTCGTCGATGTCGACGATACGGACAGCATCCTGCACGTCCTGGAATTTTTCGAACCAGCCCTGGATTTCTACCGCGTGCTCAGGCTCCAGATAGTTCTGGGCTCGACCCCTGCGGAAGAGCCTGGAGGCATCGGCAATCATCACCTTATGCTTGCGCTCGGCGGACTTACGCTTGCGCAACACCAGAATGCACGCAGCCAAGCCAGCCCCATAAAACAGGTTGGGTGCCAAACCGATAACCGCCTCGACGATATCCATCTCCAGCAGCTTTTGCCGAATGTCGCCCTCAGCGCCTTTGCGGAACAGCGCGCCCTGGGGAAGCACCACAGCCATACGCCCTGAGCCATCAGCCATCGACTTCACCATGTGCTGTACCCAGGCAAAGTCTCCGCTGCTCGACGGTGGCAGGCCAGCAAAGTTACGACCAAACGGGTCGTTGATCCACATCTCCTCACCCCATTTCTCCAGTGAGAACGGAGGATTGGCGATCACACAGTCAAAGGTGGCTAGGCGATCACCTTCGAAGAACGCCGGATTACGCAGGGTGTCACCGCGCACGATCTGGAAATCTTCAATGCCGTGCAAGAACAGGTTCATGCGGGCAATGGACGAGGTCGTAAGGTTCTTTTCCTGACCGTATAGCTTGCCCCACAGGCGCTTCACATCCCCATGCCTTTCATGCACGTGCTGAACTGCAGCGAGCAGCATGCCACCGGTGCCGCAGGCAGGGTCATAAATGGTCTCGCCTTCCTTGGGGTCGAGCATGTCGATCATCAGCCGTACCACGCTGCGTGGGGTATAGAACTCACCGGCTTTTTTATTCGTGGCGTCGGCGAATTTTTTTATCAGATATTCGTAGGCATCGCCCAGGACATCCGATGAAATGTTTTTGTTGCCGAATGAGATGCGTGAGAAGTGCTCGATCAGATCCTTGAGCAGGGCATCTGACAGGCGATCCTTATTCGACCACTGCGCATCGCCAAACACGCCATACAGAGAGTCTGGATTAGCCTTTTCAATCTCGCGCATGGCGTACTGGAGGGCGGTGCCAACGTTCGCTGAAACCTCACGGACATCGTTCCAGTGGCATTCGTCCGGAATCTGAAACCGATGTGACTCCGGGAACAGCGCCAGCTCCGCATCCCCGGTGTCAGCGACGATTTCTGCATATTCTTCGTCCCAAACGTCGCATATCCGTTTGAAGAACAGGAGCGGGAAGATGTATGTCTTGAAGTCGGCCGCATCCACCGGCCCGCGCAGGATGTTGGCGGATTCCCATAGGTGATTTTCGAGCTGAGATAAGAATATAGCCATAGTTATTCTTTAGTTTTTAGCGCCATGATATCTGCCGCATCCATTTGGTAATAGGGCAGCATTCCTTATTTCCTGGCAGCAAGACAATAATTACGCCAGTTTGGGTCTTCACGAACTTTCTTGTAGCCAGATTTTTCATTGACTATGTAACTTTCCAGCATCAGATGGATAGGGTCAGGCCAACCACCAAGAGTCTCACTTGGGTCAAACGCCCAGTAAATAATTCGTCTGTGTGCAAGAGGTTTCAAAGAGTGCTGGAGAGGCGTTGCCCATCCCACTTGAAAAAATCGATCGAGGTGATCGACTAGCTGGTTCTTGAGCAAGGCTGCAATTTTTAATGACATACCTAGGTATGCTTCCCTAAAAAGCGCTCCTAGCAAAGTAATCCTGTCCAGATCTGATGGAAGCTTTCTAAGCGAATGCGAGAGCCAATATTCGAAGCGATCCTCATCCGATAGATGGAAATATTGTTCAAGCTCTTTTGTGGGTCCATGTCTGTCTCTCAAAGCAGCCAATATCGATAGATCGATTTCACTTTCGATTCTCATTAACCCGTAACCCAGTAAAAGCTTATTTACAAACTCGTTTGCGGTTACGAGCGTAGGTTGCGCGCTGTCGAGTAATTCCCAAAACGGGGACTCATAGATGTCCTTCGTTCCCTGAAATTCGGGGTGACGGTCAACTTCCTCAATCAGATCAAAGCCGCGTTTCGCACTAGATCCACGCTCAGGCACTACACCAAACTTCCGGATTTTCTCAAACGTTCTAGGCCTGGCGGCATAGTCCTGTGTACCAACTGCACCCGGGAGGCAAAACGTGACATCCAGTTTGTAATCCGACCAATCACATTTCGATTTGAGTGCGAGATACCAGGAAAAAACACGCAGGCGCTGCAGCATATCCTTTGGCGGACGCCCCCTCCGTCTAGTTGCCTTGAGTGGGTTTTGCGGACTGAAAAAGTTTAGTGCCATGAAATATGCCAATATTGATGACTTATATGGCCCTAATGGTTCCTGATATTTATCTGGTTTTCAATCGAAATAACCAAAATTCTGGAACATGAGTCCCTTTGCAGAGTGCTTGCGAGAGTTAAGACGAACGCGGCAAATGCGACAAAAAGAATTGGCCGAGATTATTGGCTATGAGCAGAGCTATGTCTCTGCGTTGGAGATTGGTGCGAAGGGGCCGCCGAAAAGGCTAGCTCTGGCTCAGATAGCCAAGCGATTGAATCTGACCGATGAAGAAGCTAGGTGCCTGTACGAGTCTGCTGACAGATCCCGTCGACGCTTCAGCATTCCGTCAAATGCCTCAACAAGGATTTATGAAATTTGCCACGCCCTTGAAAAGAGACTGCCCTGCTTGGATCAGACGCAGCTTGAACTGATTGAGCTGGCCCTTCGGTTAAACGAGCGCTATTTGAATCGGGCAGAGGAAGATATAGAGAAGTGAAATGAAAAACCTGATCAAGACGCAGAAAGGAGAACCACAAATGTAAGAGGGCAAACCTTGCGGCTTGCCCCCTCACTGGATAACTGACGTTACCCTGCGCACACAAAGTATCGTCTCCTATCCAACGGGCGTCAAGCCGCTTCCAACCCCGCACTGAAAAAACTGACGGTTACTTGACCGCCAGCAGGTGATTTTTTGTCCTGAATTTCAGTGCATCCATTCATGTTTCAGAAATGCGTGCGCTACGAAGGGAACCGCTTTGCCGCGCGCCAGGAGACGAAGATGCAATCCAGAAAAGTGGTGACCAGAAGCGGTCGCAAGTTCAGAGGCTACTTTCCTTCCAGAAAGTTAAATCGGATGGTGGAGTGGGAGTCGTTGCTCGAGCGTGATGCGATTCTGTACTTTGAGTTCTCCCCAGGGATCATAAATTATCAAGAGCAGCCTGAGGTGATTTTTTTCGATCAGGGCGGGGAAATGCACCGATATCATCCTGATTTCGCAATCACCCTAAAAGATGGGCGGGTGATTTACATCGAAGTCAAGCCGTGGAGATGCTTCGATGATCCTGAGCTAGTTGAAAGGTTTGGCGCAATAAAGGGCCATTACGCTAAACAAGATAAGCAATTCAGGATTCTGACGGATCGATTGTTGCGTAAAGAACCAAAGTTGAGCAACCTGAAAATGCTTGCCTCGGTTGTCCAGTTTCCTCTTGGGAAAAATGAAGTTTCTCGGTTCGTCGATGAAGTCATTAGTTTTGGCCCGCACCTGTCTCTCTCTACCTTAGCAAACAGTATTGGGTGGCGGAACGTCCTCGGGATGATTGCAAATCATCACTTCCACTGTGACTTCGACATCGCTTTCCATTCCCCTGAAAATTTCGTGCAACTAATGGAGGAGGCTGATCATGATGCGCTTCTCATTTAAGAAGGGGTTGGTGTTTCTGGAGTTAGAGACCCGCTGGCAACTCATGAGGAGGCTGGCCAGCGGCAAACTCCAGTTTGAAAGCGAGCAAGGCGAAATCAAAACCATCACTGATGGCGAGGTTCATCGTCACTGGATAACAGGTGCATGGGTCATCGATGTTGCCTCGCTCGGCACCCAGGCAGACGTTATTTATCTGGCTACGCCGCGAGATCTCAGCACCTTTCCTGAAAAATGGCAAAAGCGAGCTCGTATTCGGCTTCATTACATCCAAAAAGTGAATCCCGAAGAGAATAAATACAACCCTATTCTTTGGAAAAAACTAATCAATGCCGCGGCGGCCGAAATTAACGACTCTGCACCTCCCGCAGCGTCCTCGGTTCAGGGCTGGTGGCGTCGTTACAGACACACAAAAAGCATCACTGCACTGATTCCGCGATCCATCACAGGATTCGAGCGAGCGAAAGATCCAAGGTATGGGGTTTTTGAGGAGATTCTGGCCAAGGTTTATCTGACCCCACAGAAATTACCTAAGTCCGATGTCGTCAAAGCGATTCAGGACCATATTGATCAGATCAATCAAGGGAGGGCAGAAGCACAAAAAATTCCCCGTATCGCACGATCAACAATCTACAAATGGTTAGGGGAATTACAACAAGACATCGTCGATGGTGCCAGGCTGGGCGCCAATGCAGCACGAGCTAAATATCGCGTTGTGATGGGCGGTCTTAAAGTCGATGGCATTCTTGAGCGTGTTGAGATCGACCATACCCCACTCGACTTGATCGTCATCGACAAGGTTACGATGGTACCCCTAGGGAGGCCGTGGCTCACGCTGGCAATTGATAAGAAGAGTCGAATGGTAATGGGCTTCTACATTTGCTTTAACGCCCCTTCGAGTCATTCGGTCCTGCAATGCCTCAAGCGGGCCATCCTTCCTAAAGATGAGTGGTTAGCCCGATTCCCTGATATCAAGGGAATCTGGCCGGCGCACGGAATAAACAGGTTAATCGCCGTGGATAACGGGATGGACCTCCACTCCGAGGCGCTCGAGAAAACCTGTCTTGAGATGGGCATCCAGATCCTTTATTGCCCCGCCGCGACGCCAGAAACCAAAGGTAGCGTAGAGCGGTTCTTCCGAACCCTGAACCAGGGACTCATCCATAAATTGCCCGGGACGGTGTTTTCCAATATCGATGAGCGTGGCGACTATCCGGCGGAAGATGTCGCCGCGATTGATATGGAAACACTGGTATACCTGATTACCAAGTGGATTGTGGATGTCTATAGCGTCTCTTTCCACCGTGGCATCAATACTACCCCGCTACTGAAATGGCTGGAGTCAGCACAAAACACCATCATCGATCTGCCGGTCTATCCTCAACAGCTGGACGTGATCACTGGTATTCCCGCCAAGCGCACCGTGTTTCACTACGGGATTGAGTTGGAAGGACTTCATTACAACTCCCGCGCTCTCCAGCAGATTCGCCGTCAGGCTGGCGAAAACCTACAAGTGAATCTCAAGTTTTACATGGATACGGTGTCTTATATCCATGTCTATGACAAGTTCACGAAGGAGTACCTCAAGGTAGAGGCTGTGCATGAGGACTATGCCGCTGATCTTCCACGGGATGGGCATCGTCTGATTCGGGAACATGCACGTAAGCAGTATGGGGACCAGTACTCCGTTGCACAGCTTGCCGAAGCTCGGCAGATCATTGAGGCCAAGATTCAGGAAGCCATGAAGCACAAAAAAATGGCGCAGCGAAAGCTTGGCGCCAATTTGCTACAGCATGACAGTGAGGCGATTCTTGCCGGCAAGGAGCATTTACAGAAGGCGCAGAAACCAATCCGAACGGCAGCACAAGAACCGCCTGTTGATCTGCCTGATGGCCTGGAAGATGAGCTGCCGTTCTTCCGCAACCTTCCAAGTCTGGATTTGGATGAATCTGATCAGGGGGCTGCGCGATGAAACCGATCGATATTCTTATCCAATATGGTGAAAGTTCGGCAACCCTGGATCCTGCTGACATTTCCATGGTCGGGTTTAGCCTCAAAAAAATGCTTTTCCCCCATAGCAGGTTCAAGGAAGCGTTGCGAAGAATCGCCAGGCTCCATAACTACAGTCAGCAAAATGAGGTAGGTGGCGGCTTGTTGATTACGGGGCCCTCGGGGTTCGGCAAGACCACCATTCTCCAACATTATCTGGAGCTGTTTCCGCGTGTGGTTGAACTTAATCACACACGCATCCCGGTGCTATACGTTACCACGCCAGCATCACCTACCGTAAAAAGCATGGCAGAAGCCATTCTAGTGGCCTTGGGTGATCCCATTGCACGGCGTGGCAGCGCTGAAGAGAAGACCTTCAGAATCTATCAGTTGCTGCAGGCCTGCCAGGTTGAACTGCTGATGATCGATGAATTTCAGCATTTCTGCTATGCCCACTCCATCGTCGAATTCCGGAGTATTACCGACTGGCTCAAGAACGTGATCAGTCTGACCGGCATGGGTGTTGTGTTGTGTGGCCTGCCTGAAGCTGAAATGGTGATTCAGAGCAATGAGCAATTAGCTCGTCGGTTCTCAACAAAGTATGCGCTTACACCCTTCGATGTGGCTCAAGAGGGGGAATTTAAGGAGTTTCGAGGAATATTGAAGTCTTTCCAGGCGGCAATCCCACTCCCCACAGAGGAGCCTCTTTATGAAGCAAACTTGGCTAGGCGATTCCTGATAGCGAGCAACGGGCTGCTGGATTACGTCCGCAAAATCCTCGAGGGTGCAGTGGAAGTGGCGGGAGATGCGCAACGTGATAGCCTAGATATCGATCTTTACGCTGCGGGATTCCGTAAACAGGTATGGAGTGATGTGCCGGATCGCTTGAATCCGTTTTACCCGAAGTCGCCGCTGAGACCGCTCATTCGTCCTGGTGAGCCGTTTCATGCCGGAGATAAGCGGCACGCGATCGGTTCTCCACTTGCACGAAGAATGCATAACTCACGCGGAAACGAGGGGGAGTAATGGTCTGTCCGGCAAGGGTGCAGGAGTTTCATCCATCACTGCTTGTCAGACCGCAACCCTTTCGGACCGAAGGTCCGAAAGGGTATCTCCTGCGGTTGGCAGAAACGAATTGGATGCCGTTACGTGAGTTGGGGCAGCTGGGAATCATTTATGAGCCTCGAGCGTTGATAGTTCAAGGGCTCATGCCCAACCCCGCCATAGATCCAGAATTGAATCGCATCGTTGGCGTGCAATCACGCCTTCTACATGACCAGGCAAGGGTGTGGAATCACCGCCATGCAAGGTTTTGTCCCCATTGTCTCTCCGAAGATGCCCACTGGCGTTCTGGATGGGAGCTGCTATTCCATGATGCGTGCGTTCAGCATGGAGTCTGGCTTGTGGATCAGTGCTCCTCATGTGGTGAGAGGGTGTCCTGGAAACGAGATACATTATTGCGCTGTCAGTGTGGTTCCGATTTGCGTACCGAGCAGGTCGGTGCGTGCCCGGAAAACGTGAGAAGGCTATCGGAGGTTTTGGTTGGAAAGCTGCAAGATCTGGAAATTCCCTACTCTCCCCCACTGCATAAAACGGATCTGGAGCAGACCCAGCGGCTTATTCGTTATCTGGGGACTTACATGAGTCCGCAGGCTGGCCGTAATCCTCTGAAGATTCAGCAGGCGGGAGCGATTAACGCTTCGTGGCCCATTACATCGTTGGCAGCGGAAATTTTGGCTGATTGGCCGAATGCTTTTATCCAATCCCTGGAAAAAATCCAAAGTGATGTTGCGCCGACCGATGCGCGTAAGCTCGGTAGCGTATTTGGCTACGCCTACCACTATCTTTACCGCGGTCTTGGGGGAGGAGCGTTTGACCCCGTACGACAGGCCTTTGAGACTTGGCTCAGTTATTCCTGGCGTGGCGGATTAGCCAAGCGTAACCGGCGCCTGGGGCTTCTGCTGTTGGATCGGGCGACCTGGATTCCTGCCAGCCTGGCGCGAGATACCTTGGGAATTTCTCATCAACGGCTACTACATCTGATTCGTGAGGGCGTGATAGAAGGTGAGACATATCTGAGCCAGTCTGGCCGAAGATTCGTGATGGTGCGTCGTGATCAGCTTGATACAGTACGCCAAGGACTGGACGGCGAAATCGATATGAAAACTGCCGGCGCCGCACTAGGACTGACAAAGAAGCGAATGCGGCAAATCCTCAGACTGTTATTTCCAAATGCCCATAAACTCGGAATATCCGCGTCTACTCCATGGAGTGTACCCAGGGCCGATGTGGAAAATCTGATCGCACTGTCGAAGGACTTACCTCGAGTGTCCATCCCTGACGAAGGTAGTGTGTCGTTGGATCATATTTTTAGGTACTGGGCATGGACTGCGGAGGAAATTGCCAGATTGATCGAGGCTGTCCGAGACGGTGATTTGAAACCGGATAGCTATCTTGACGGAGGTAGCGGTATCAATGGTTGGATATTTCAGGAAAATATCCTGCAGGCGTGGCGTGCACGATCAATTCAGGGCTATGGGACTTGGCTGACTGTGCCGCAAGTGGCAAAGCTGCTTGGAATCAAACAGCAGGTCGCCTATGACGTCGTCAACAAACACTTGATGCATTCAGAGGCTGTACATAGACAACCACGTGGCGGGGTTCGGGTACATCGTCGGGAGATCGAGCGGTTTAAAAATGAGTACGTATTTTGTACCGAAATCGCGCAAACACTGGGCATGTCGCCCAGAAAAGCCAAGTTTTTGCTGGCTGAATGCAATATCGAGCCTGTTTCTGGCCCCGGCATAGACGATGCCAGGCAGCTGCTGTACCTGCGGCATGAAAGGGTGGAAAAGGTATTAGAGATGTTAAAGGCCCGTCAAAGCAGGCCTTTAGATCTGTTTTGAGTTGATTTACATATGGAAGTCTTACAATCCAAGCAATCTTTTCCGGTCTTTTTTGAAACATTTATATGCGAGAAGCAGAAAGCTGCCCAATATTACCCATGCTGCTTTTTCGTAGCGGTGTTCAATGATCGGGCGGAAAGTGTCGGCCAAAGGCGCCATCATCCCATGGAAAACTAGCGTAGATGCAAAGTGATGCCCTAACGCGAGTGTTACAAAGAAAAATATGATGCCGAAAAATATCGCTAACTGCGTTTTGGTTGAGTAAGCCAGAACAATTAACACTTCCTCAATAAAATTCATTTGTTTCTCCGATAAAGAGTTGATGCCCACCCAGCTAGACATCCTGGTGTGGGCATCATTTTGGTTAGTTACGCGGGTTCGATATAGCGTTCGACGTTGGCTGCTGTTCCAGCACCTTTGATGGTGTTGCAGTAATAGCAGGTGGGATCTGGAGAATCTTTGCTGCATGTGACTTGCGCAAGTTGGCCTCGGTAGTTGATGAACCGTTGCGGATTGCGTATGCCGGTGATGTAGGCAATAATTTCTGTCATGGCTAACGAAGCTACCGTGCCATTTATCGATACAACCGATGGGCCGCCTTCATCGAGATCAGAGTCAGGAACACCATAAAGTGCCTCCCTATCGCGCCGGCTAGCATCACTTTCCAAGTCTTTTCGTGCCTGTTCAAAGTCAATTTCACCCATACAGACGGGGCATCCCGGATCGGCCCCTGAAAAGAGAATGCGGCCGCCATAGCGCAAACCTTCTTCAGCTGAAATATCGCTGGCCAGATCGAAATAAATTTTTCGATATGCTAGGGAGTACTCGGTTAAAACAAGTCTTGCTCCATCATTGTCGAGGCATCCGACGACAATTCCCGCGCTTTTCATTGCATCAAACGCTTTGGCGGATCGAAGTGAGGCATGGATGGAGTGAACTTTGATTTCGAGGTCGATCAATTTGATAGCACGCTCTGCAATATCGACTTTGCGGGTACCGGGTATCGGATCCTCATGAGCAGCTAAGATATAGCGGTTCCTATTAGAAGTGCTCAACTCCTCGTCATCAATTACCGTTATTTCACCAAACCCGAGACAAGCGGCTTGTTGAATTATGTGTTGCCCTAGTCCACCGCCACCGACGACGCATAGATGAGACTGTCGGATTTTTTCCTGACCTTCTTTCCCGAAGAAGCGAATATTTCGATCAAACCTGTTCATGTATTCTCCCCATAATGCGCGTTAAAGTGAGTCCAGTGGAGGGGTAAATTTTTCCGCCAACGCTTATCCCTTCCAGGGCTAAAGGGCCTGAGGTGGGAGGTGCCCACATCAACCCATCGAAACCGCTTGGTGCAACAACTACCGCTGCATATGGGCGTTGCTTCAACCTCCAAAGCACATGAGGTACGAATTCACTGAAGCCATGCATGTCTGCAGGAGAAAAGCATGCTGAATCGCCCCGGGTTTTGAGGAGGCTCCTAATCTTGAGAGAATGGAGCCATGAACAAATCGAATCGTTTTTCCCCCGAGGTCCGCGAGCGCGCGGTGCGCATGGTGCAGGAGCATCGCAACG
>Ga0172367_10004378_pt1 | contig 17617 bp, 18 predicted proteins | sample Lak10m_FD_114542 | JGI IMG/M metagenome (GOLD analysis project Ga0172367, IMG submission 114542) | Freshwater microbial communities from Kabuno Bay, South-Kivu, Congo - kab_022012_10m | ecosystem: Environmental > Aquatic > Freshwater > Lake | place: Democratic Republic of the Congo: South-Kivu...
ACACACACATTCAAGGATCGGCCGGCCGGTGCAAAGCTCATAGCATACGGGTTGGACTGGGGATACACAAATGATCCAACGGCGTTGGCGGCGGTGTATTTGCACGACGGAGCGTTGTACATCGAAGAAGAAATATATCAGAAAGAATTGACAAACTCCGAACTGGCAAATACGATGCGAAGCAAAGGCATCAATCGCCAAATTGAAATCGTGGCAGATAGTGCGGAACCGAAGTCAATCGACGAAGTGCATCGGATGGGATTCAACATCAAACCGGCGAAGAAAGGATCGGACTCCGTCCGGTTGGGCATCGACATAATGCGCCGGCATAAGATATACATCCACGAAGGTGCAACGAACTTCATCAAGGAGTTCCGCAACTACAAATGGCAGACAGACAAAAACGGGAAAATCCTGGAAACGCCGGTCGATGCGTGGAATCACGGCGTGGATGCGGTGCGTTATGTATGTCTCAATAAGTTGGGTTTCAAAAACGGAAAATACGCCATACGATGAGAGTAAGCATTCCCGAAGGTTATCACGAAATCACGGTGCATCAATTCCAACAATTGTCCAAGTTGGACAAGAGTTCCAACGCCACAATGTCCGAGATGGAACGGGCAACGGCCGGCATTAGGATACTCACGGGAATCCCTGAACATCAATTGGTCAAACTTCGGCAAAAGGACATTGCTCGAATAATGAAGTTTTTGGAATGGATGCAGTCGCCGCCGCCGAATGATACGCCGGTTGTAAAGATGTTCGAGATGGACGGCGTGAAGTACGGATTTATCCCTAACTGGAACGACATCACGTTGGGCGAGTATGTGGATTTAGAACAATTGAGTTCGTTGGATATGATTGACAATATGCACCGTTTGATGGCCATCTTTTATCGGCCGGTGACGAAGGAATGGTTGAGATTTTATAGCATCGAACCATACACGCCGAATGCAATGCGTGACGATTCGATGAAGTATGCGCCGTTGAGTGCGGCATTGGGGGCATTCGTTTTTTTTTGCAATATAGAAAGGACGTTAGCGGTCGATTTGCTTCGATCTTCGGCGGGGAAGGGGACGGCGTAAGCAAGAAATGGGGATACTATCCTTTAATTCATCGACTGGCTCAAGGCGATATTTTAAGGATGGACGCGGTGACTAAACTCAAACTCACGGAAGCATTCGCATTTATCGCATACGAGATGGACGTATCATTACAAGACAAAGTGAAAATAAATGGCAACTCTCATTGAAATCGTCAAGATTTGGCATAACATCGCGGCGGATCACAAACAAATTCGTGCGTTCTACGACAAACGAATGAATGAAGTGGACATACCAAAATTGGCCGATGACAAATATCCTTTGTTGTATGCCCAAATCACGGATGTCGATATAGATATGCAGACCATTGGCTATACATTCGAAGTTGTGGTGTGCGAGTTGGTTACGGAACTAGTGGACGATGAGCTGAATAGGATTTTGCACGAAACACAACTGATTGCACAAGATGTGATAAGTGCCTGGGCGATGAATTTGTCATACACGCAAGCAAATGCGAATAGTGTAGGAACTTGGACGATTCAACATCCCATTTCCTTACAACCATTCGAAGCAAGGTTTTCCAACTTACTGGCCGGATGGTCATTTAGTATTACAATCGTCACGCCAACGCCGGAAGATTATTGCAATGCGTTATACTGATGTGAAGTTGCTTGTCGGGCATAAGACGTTGAACGCGGACAACTTGCGTGCGGCGTTGCAAATTCTTGGGCGAGATTGGGTTAGATTGTCGCGGCGCATCTTGGATCAGAACAAAAAGAATGCAACTTTCAATCTTCGGAAAAGTATGTCATACACATTTGCCGCCAAAGAGGAAAAGATAGGCGTGAGTTTGACATTTGACGGTGCGCCGTATTGGGTTTTTGTAGAGATGGGAGTGCGGGGATTCGCGAGCGCGGACAAAGCTCCTGATTCCCCATTTCAGTTTGGGACAAAAACCGGAAGGCCAGGGGGATTGCGTGCGGCGATAGACAAATGGGTTATACGAAAGGGATTGCCCAATTTCCGTGATGCTCAAGGAAGGTTTATCCCAAGAAAGGAGCAAGTGCGGCGAATCAGTAAGAAAATTTATATGTATGGAATTGAACCAACTCCATTCGTAAGTGAACCAATGAAATTCATTTGGGACAAACATCTCCCGAACCTGGAGGAAGCATTGACGCGCGATGTGGATGCGTATTATGACAAAGAATTTCCAAAGGACTTCAAATTTGTGATACTCTAATGGCCTATTCCATTCTACAATCTCCAACCACAACAGACGGATTGACATTCGTCGGCGCGTTGGATGACAACATCTTTGTTGTTAAGGATACGACAAACACCAACGAACTTAAATACAAATACATTTGTACAATAACGATTGACGGCGTATTGCGTGCCAAACTGAAGCAAACGCCAAACGGCGTGAGTGCGGGCATCTTCAATGTGAGCGCGGTGATCCGCGATTATCTCGAATCACAATTGACGTATGCGAGTGATTCGGTGCATAAGGTAGTCACGGCGGCAAACAACACATTGTACAAAGAGGTGACGTTGGGATTTGGTTACGAGTACGCGGCGAGTGCAGAAGAACAACCTACGGAAACTTTGGGGCAAGCGAGTGCGACGGTATATGCAACGCGTTCAACCTTTATTCCCAACTACGCATCATTGGCCGATGTCGCCGTTGATGACTATGTGCCTGGAACGAGTGCGAAGTTTCTAACCAGTTTGCCCAATCAGATTTTCACAACCGAAGACGATTGGGGCGTGGTGGCAATGATTACAGATTTCACCACAAGCAAACGAGCGATGTATATGCGAGTTCGGTATTACGCCGGCAATACGTTGTTGAGCGATTCGATGTTGCCGTTTAATCAGGTGTGGTTGGGGACTTCGAAGTATGGTTATTTCGGCGCGTATCCGGAAAACTTGGAAGTACAGACGGCGGATGCGGATGCCAAACCAAGTGCCAACACCGGATGGACATACTACACGGTAGAGGCCAAACTCTCATCGTTGACGAGTAGTACGTCAATGAGTCAAGTGTACACATTTTACAAGCAAGCGGAATGCAAGTATGATGTATATCGTTTGGCATGGCTAAATGAATATGGCGGATGGGATTATCTGAACTTCCCAAAGGCCAATCAAACGAGTACGGAGATTAAGCGAGAGACCTATATGCGGGATGGGTCAAATTATATGACGGCGGGGACGGGAACGTCATTCGTGCGGAATCCCTGGGATATGGGACAAACGGCGTATGGTGTGACATCGCAAGACACAATCAAAATGAATAGTGATTTCTTGCCGGAGGAGTACAATGCCGTTTACAAATCTCTGATGCACGCAAGGGAGGTGTATTTGCAGAATGACAATTGGTTGCCGGTTGTTTTGAAGGAAAGTCGGGCATCGTATATGATTGGCGTGAACGGTCAAATGGTGCAGTATTCCGTTGAAATTCAGTTGGGACGCAAGAACGTCACGCAATGATTCAATTGATAGCCAAATGCCAGGATGGATTCAACGCGTTGGGCATCGCCCAAAAGAAATATGCGTTGGACATTTTACGCGAAACCATTGAGCTGAATATCCAAGTTTATGACTTGCGTGATCCGTTTGCAAAACGAAGCCCGTACACGTTCAACTTCGAACTTCCATTTACGCCAACGAACAACCGATTTTTCGCGCATTACTATGAGGTGAACATCGAGGTCGGCGTATGGGAGGCAAGCAAGCGAACAGATGTGGAAGTTTACGACGAAGGCATTTTGGTTTTTGAAGGCGCGTTGCAACTTCAGGAGGTGGACGTGTACAAAGGCCAATATCAATGCACTATTGTTGGGGCGCAGGGCGATTTCTTTGAGGCCATACGCGGAGCGAAATGGAGCGATGTGTTAAATGGCGCATTGGATCACCAATTGACGGCGGCGAAAGTCATACAAAGTTGGGACACAACCGAAGACATCACGGGCGCGGGGGCGGGAGTTTTAGTATATCCTTTGATTGACGCATCTCAATGGTGGCACGAAGAACAACGATGGAACTATGCTCAGTCGTATGGAAATGTCGTCGGCGTAACACATTACGGCATTGGAAGTGCAAACTCTCCCATTCGCCCACAGACGTTGCGGCCGGCGGTGAAAGTAAGATACTTGTTTGAACGCATCGCGGCGTATGCCGGATATGCGGTGGATTCCGATTTCTTCACCGAAGACATTTTTGACAACCTTTATATGGCAGTCGGAACGCATCGGGAATACTTGGCATCGAGACCTTTGTTTGCGTCAAAAGTTGGGCGAACAACGAACTTAATACTTTCAACGAATAATCCGGCGTATCTCGTTTTCAATTCCGAGTCAGGCGAGTTTTATGATCCGGACGGATTGTTTGCAAATGGCATTTTTACGGCTCCATTTGACGGAACTTGGCAATTTACGATTCGCCTACAAATCAGTAGTACGGGAACGGGGGGGTACACGTTCTTTTCGATTCTTCAAACGGAAACGAATGTATGGTCACACCAACAAACGTATCCGTATGGGAGTGCATTTGAGTACGAACATACCTATAATGTGCAACTTGCGGCGGGAGAAGATTTGTACTTCGCGGCGAAGAAGACCGGCGCATCCAATGTGACAATTTTAGCGTCTGGGTCTTATATCGTGATGCCAATTTACGATGTGAATGGGGCAATGGTTATGGTGGATGTGGCGAACAACTTTGTAGAGGTTACGATGGACAAATGGATTAAGGCCATTGCTACACGTTACAACTTGCTAATTGTTGCCGATGGGAAAACATTGAAAATCGAACCTTATTCTGATTATATGGAGCAAGGTACGGCCATCAAGGATTGGACGGACAAAGTGGATTGGGGGCAGAAAGTTACCATCGAACCAACAACTGAATATCAAAAGAAACAAATTCGATTTACGGATGAGGAAGGCAAGGACGGGCGAAATGCTTGGTATCAAGATTTTCACGGGAGCGTGCGCGGCACATACATCTTCACCAATGACAATGAGTTTGCCGTTGGATCGGACGAACCGGAGAGTTTGTTCGTGCCGTTGAGGAATACGCCAATTTACAATGCGTGGCAATTTTCATCGTCCATTCCAAATGTACTTGTGCCGCAACAATGGCAAGTGAGTGAGGGAGTTAAAACAAAATCCGTAGTTCAAAAACCCTGGCTCGGTTATTATCACGGCGTGAAGGATGTGGGCAACGGCGGACGTATATTGATAGACGCAGAGGAGACGACGGTTTATCCATTTTTCAGCGAGTTCACGGATTCGCCGGTAGTGGAACAAAGTTACGGCGTGAATTGGGGCGCGGCGTGGCCGGATCACGCGGATCACCCATTGTACAATGGTGGCGGAACGGGGAACTATTTGTTCCGATCATTTTACGCGCAGATGTTCGCCGAGTTGTATTCCGACGAATGCCGTGTGATGAAGTGCGAAATGGTTTTGAAACCGGATGACATACGGCAACTCAAACTCAACGATATGATATGGATACGGGATGCGTATTGGCGCGTTTTAAGCATCTCCAATTACGCAGTATCCATTCGGCGCAAGTGTAGCGTGGAACTTATCAAAGTCGTCAATAAACTGAACTACGATTGCGGCATCTATCCATCAGTATGGAATGCCGATGGGACATTGGATTTTGAGTCCAAACCTGGAGTAAGTGCGGCGGCAACGCAAGAATGTTGCGAGGATTATGGTTATGCTTGGAATCCGGCCAACTCCCAATGTTATTGGAAAGGCGCAACGAATGTAGGCGGCAATCCCAATGAACCAATTGTGTCTCCGTTTGACGATGGGAGTGCGCCGGATCAACCTACGGACTGGCCAAATCAACCGGTGTTGTGGAGTGCGAATTTTGACAACGTGAATGTCATCGAGCAAGAAATTGCAATGAGCGCGTTCACGGATGGGAATGTGAATGTCGATTTTTCAGGTTACGGGGGGACGGCCATTCCTTTGAAATTGGAATGCGTGTACGATGTCGAGGTGTACATCAATTGCGTGCAGTTGGCAGGAAGTGCGGGGGCGGTGGGCGATGCGGCAACGGCATTGTATAAAGCGACATTTCGAACAACGGCCGGCAGTATCCGGCAAATTGGATTGACTACGCACATCCATCATTGCGGCGATTTCACGCAACATATTTCGTTTTCATTGAATGCGACAACTACGCCATCGTTAATAATTATTGCCGACGGAACTAATAATCGCGCAATTCAATGGACGGCCAAAGTCAAGGTGACCAAGACCGATTGTATTTGGACGGTGATGCCATCAATTGTGCCGGTGGAAGGCGATTGGTTGTGGCAAAATGGAGACAAAGGATTGTGGCAAGACGACACCTATATGTTGTGGCAATGAGGAATTATTTGAACGCGATAGGCCGGAGCATACCGGTTATGTTGGAGATGAGTGAGCGCGTGCCGAAGAAAAATCGGGATGGCAAGCGATTTCACGGATATTTTGAATACGGGAACTGGTTAGAAAAATACAAGATGCTATGAAGGAGTTCAATATCAAAGGAGAGATGGATACTTCGCAACCTATGGATGCGTTGGGCGAACTCCAAAAGAAAATGGACGAAACCAAAGAGAAGGCGGGAGACACGCCGAAGCAAACGAAGAAAGATTGGACGGGACTGGCAAATCTTTTTTCATCGGTTTTGCCGCGTAGTTTGCAGGGGTTAATTCGCGGATTTCAAGGCAAGGAACGGAGCGTCAAAAGATTGGGGATGAGTTTTAAGTTTCTCAAAACTCAATTGGCCGCGTTGGGATTGCCATTGCTCTTGATGCTTATTGAGCAAATCATTGAAAATTGGGATACATTGTCGCGTTGGATGAGTGGATCAACGGAGACAATGGAGGCGTTTGGGGAGGCGGTGAAGGCGGGGCAGGTGGCCGTCGATGACTTCATACGGGCAAACGAAACGGCGTATAACATTGTTATGGACAACAACGCGTCCGTTGACGATTTAGCAATGGCCTATAAAGAACTGGGCAAGGAAATAGACATCTTTAATGACTTGAGTGCGGAATCGGAGAGAGATCAGAGGAGAGCGCAAAATGTATTGTTGGACACAAACGCGTTGTTGCAAGACGAAACAACGGCGCGGGAGTTGCTTGCACAAATCAAGGAAGCGGAAGAAAAGGGAGAAAGAAAATGGTATCAAGTTTTTAGCGATTCCAACGAGCAACGTGCGGAAGGAATCAAAACCATGAAAGAATCGTATGCCGCAATGCAACAAAGCATTCGTATTTCACAACAATTGTTGGATGCGGAGCGTGACAGAATTGCGGGAGAGAAGAAACTGGCGGAGGAAGCGGAACGAGAAAGACAACAAAAGGAAAAGGATGCAGAAAAGGCGCGGGAAAAGGCAATTGCAGAGGCGCAACGCAAGAGGAAGGAACGTGCGAAATTGAGTGAGGAGTTGGATCGGGAGGAGGAGTTGAGAGCGTTGGAGGGATTGGATAGGACAATGAAGGAAATCGAGTTCCGCCGGCAAGACGCATTGGATCGAGCGAGGGAGATAGACGCAACACGGGAACAAATCGCCCAAATCAATGCGAAGTACGATGCGGAGGAATCGGAAGCATTTTGGCAAGCATTTGAAACGGCGCAAGAAAATCAAGCACAAGCGGATGAGCAAGCGAAACGGAATCGTGAGCAAGAATTTGAGGATGAGCAAGAGGCAATAAGGGAGCACTACGAAGCTTGTGCCGAAATCGAAAAGGCGTTGGAGGATGAAGACGATTCTTTGGTCAAGTTGGAAAATGAGGCGATGAGAATTGCAATGCACTATGAGGAGTTGTTTGCTTTAGCGCAGAAATACAATTTCGACGTTGCCGAGTTGGAGCGACAAATGAATGAGGAATTAGCGGCTATAAACAAGAAATACATTGAAGACACAACAACTTCACGACTGGAGGGATTGGAAGCAATGGAATCGGGAGCGCGGAAGTTGATGGGCGGCATTGAGGATATAGCCAAAGAAGGCGGCGCAACACAAAAGGCATTGGCCGTTACAAGTATTTTGCTTGATCAAGGCAAGGCAATGGCATCGGCAATCGCGGGAGCAACGAGTGCGGCGGCGGCAACTGGGCCTGGTGCGCCCATTGCGTTGGCCGGATACATTGCTTCAATGGTTGGAACGGTGCTAAGTTCGTTTGTCAGCATTAAGAAAATTTTGAGCGATGCCGGCGCAAGCGCACGCGGAATTGGCGGCGGGGGCGGCGGAGCATCGGGCGGGGGAACGGCAGTTCAGGCGTTAGTTCCTACGATGCCCAATCCTACGCCACAAATTCAATTGCCGCCCATCGAGACGTTTGTTGTACAAAGTAATTTGCAGGGGATGCAATTGCAATCGAATCAAATGGGAATGCGGAGTTCTTTGTAAACGAATGGATATTTCAACGTATGCCAATGTGCAAGGAAAAAAACATCAAGGCCGGAGTACCAACATTGTGCTTTTTGGCATAACTTTGTCTTAACGAACAACAGAGAGATGTACGATACGAAGAATATAGAGAATGCGTTGACCAAGTTGTACAAAGCTCAAGTATTGGTTGAGGAGGCATATCAATTGGTTGCACGAAATACAACGGCGGATTATGCGGATGACATCGACGAAATTTATACACAGATTTCTCGTTTGATGGAATCAATGGAAGACGGATTTAATTAAACAAAACACACAGAGATATGGGATTTATTCCGCCAAGCATTACAGAGGACATCATTGAAATGATTGAGCATTACGGAATGACGGTAAATGCAACATTGTGGAGTCCGGAAGCAGGAGAGTTTCAAATGGAAGTGGAATCGCCGCGTCCTATGAAGTGGGATTCTGTAATTAGTATGATTGAATATGAGTTTGGAATATCTGTACTCAAAAGTCGGTATGGATATAGTGATGAGTATTCGGTCACAATAAATGTTTATCCTTAATACATAGGTACTAAACACACACACGAACACACACAGAGATATGAAAAACAGAACGAAAATTAGCATCGCAATTGCGTCAGTAGTTGCAAGCATTGATGAGTTAATGTATGAAGTAGCAAAATCAGGACAAGCGGGATCGTTGGAAGGCGAATTAGACCGACTATTTCAGCAATGGAGCAAATTGGAGGATAGATTCAATTCGGGATACTATGACGAAGAATTGGAGGAGGAGACATATTATTAAGCACTAAACACACAGAGATATGGCTTTATCACCTTACGACGAAATCGAAAAAATTTGGTTTCACGGCAGAGAAAAGTTGATGACTTTCAAACCGTCGCCGGAATTGTTAGATGCTATTGATGCGTTAGAGGACGCATTGCGACAAGGACACACGTTGTCACGTATGGGTGACAATGTTGTGGAAGTGTGGGAAATCTATGGAGACACGATGTACGAACAAGAGCGCGAAAATTTTGCCGGTCATTTGATTGATCCAATTTTGGATGTTATTAACGCGGGGTATTATTAAACACACGGAGATATGAAAAGAAAATTGTTTTATATCGGCATCTATGATGTGTATCCGCACAACAAATACTCGTAATGAGAGCCATAAAAGAATTTTTTCGTGTATTTGGATGAAATGCAGTATGCGTAATGGCACAACGAAGATTGATTGAATTGGTTTTGGATGAGAATCAGGAGTTGCCAGGAGTCGAAGCGATTTCCTTGGTCAAGTATCCTGCGATTGAATCTAATTTCGTGTTCTTCAATCGCCAAAACCGGCCGTCTCAACTGATTACGATGGGCGCAATTGATGACGAAAAACGAACATTAATTGGGCCGGCAATGATTCCCGACAAACTGATTCCGCGTTACGACGAAGAAACGGGCGAGGAATATGACGTGTATTTTTCGGCGGACACGGTAAAGAAATCCGCTGAATTTTTTCTGAAGCAAAATCGCACAAACTCCCATACGCACGAACATCAAACGGCAATCGAGAATGTGAGCGTAGTGGAAAGTTGGATTGTTGAGGATGCCGAGAAGGACAAACAAAATCTTTACAACCTTTCTAATCCGGTTGGAACTTGGATGGTGCGTATCCATTGCGCCAATGAAAATATGTGGCAAGAGGTGAAGGCCGGCAATCTTCAGGGATTGAGTATTGAGGGATATTTCTTTGATAACGTGCAGAAGATGAGCAAAACCAAATTGAGTGAACGCACAATGATAGAACGCATCTATCAATGGTTTACGCGCCGGAAATTTTACGCGGAAGTGACGTTGGGCAATGGCGATGTCATTTGCACGGATGGCGATGTACTCGAACCTGGAGTTAGTGTTTACAAACTGGACGACAAAGGCAATCCCGTTGACATCCCGAATGGCACGTACCAAACGGAAGGCGGCAAGTCATTCGAAGTATATGATGGCATCGTCATTGAGTTCGACGGTCAAGTGGCGGCAACGGAAGCGAAAACGCCGCAACAACCGGAAATCAACGAAATGAAAGTGATGTATCTAAAAAATCTTTACAAGCAAAGAATGAAAAAGATAAAGATGGCGCGGCACGCGTTTACGGACTACGCAAAAGAGGCAACCATTTGGTTGCGGCCATTGGGCATTGATGCGCCGGACAAACAATTTTATCCATTTCGTTACGGATCGTTTCAGGAGTACGCCGATGCCGTTCAAGAATGGTTGGAGGAATTGGGCGACAATATGGGAATGCCGGTTGAGGAGGCCGAACCGGTTGATTGGGATTACATCGATGCGGAAGCGGTGTCAACGGGTTATGTCGAAGGTTTCACAGAAAGTACCTATGACACGTATTTGTGGGTGCTGGAAAAGGCGGGAGACCTTACAATGGATCCGGTTGAATTAATGAAGGCCATTCAGGAAATGGGATGGGATTATGATGAAGTTGAAAACGAATGGGAGCGATCATTTCAAGGCAAGATGACCATTTTACAATGGGCGGAGGAGCTATTTGAAAATGGTGACATTGACAAATCTTCGATGTCCAATTACTTCGATTGGGAGAAATTTGGCAACGACTTGCTTGCCGGCGGCGATGTGGCGTTATTGATTGAAGAATCGGGCGATGCGGCATTGAGCGAGGAGGCGGAAGGATTGCGCGGCGAGGAGTTGGCGACTTGGTATCTCGACAATGCAGGATTGGAAATTGAGGATTTGGGGGATGAGATATTTGAGAAGTATTTCGACCTTCATTATTACGCCAAAGATTTGCAACAAAGTGGGGATGTCACGCAAGTTGGCACATCGGCAAATCCTTTGTTGTTTGTGTACTAATGTTTCAGACGGCGGAAAGTGCGGCAATTCAGGCAATGGACGATTTTGAAATCGACTATGCCAAAGACGCGCAATGGTTGTCTTATTTGGCAGACATTAGAGATTATTTTTATCAGGGAAACGTCTTTATGATGCGTTACGTCTTTGAGAGACGTTACCCATCCACAATGAGTTTTAGCGATTATTTTTACTTCCATCTCATCTTAAACGAGTTGGAAGAATTATATGGGTAAACACGACGATATTTAAGAACAATGGCAAACTTTAGAAAACGCCGGTTTCAAGAAGAAGAAACCGAAGAAACCACATCGCAAACGGCGAGTGAGACAACTGAATCAGAAACCAATTCAGACGACAAACTAATCACTATTCTCACGGAGATGGGTCTATCCGCAGAGAGCGCACAAGCATTGTATCAAATGGCATTGGATTTGGCAAAAGAGGGCAACGGCGAAAAAGTAGAGGCATCACGGATGTCGCGCCGCCAATTGGAGTTCAAACGCGAATTGCGGAAGCGGCGGGAGATGCGCCGTCAACGGATGGAAGCACGCGGGGAACGCCGTGAATTTGGAGTTCGTCGGGAGTTGCGGGAGCGTGACGCACGTCGGCCAATGGACGCACGCCGTGAGCGTTTTGAGCGTTCTGGGCGGGGGATGCGCCGTGAGCGATTTGGCGCGGAGCAAACCGATTCGCTGATTCGTCGTCAACGTGCGACAATCATTGAGCTGCGGAAGCAATTGAAGGAGTTTGGAGCATTGCCGGCGGCACAACGATTGAGCGCACAACGGCAAAATGACGTACAACCAGGAGTTCCGACTGGAGGAAGCATTCAGGAACGAGTATTTAATGCAATGAAAAACTTTGGAAAACGATGAGTTACGGACAACGAAACTTCCGCCGGCGCAATTTCGATATTGCGATTTCTCCGGCGACTACATACGCCGGCGAATTGGCATTGCCTATTATGAGCGCGGCGTTGAAATCAAACGACACGATTGCGAAAAACTACGTGCGCGTCATTGATGGTATCCATCACAAAACGGTCATTCAGACGTTGAATGCCGTCGATACTATTCAGGCGGCCGCGTGTGCATTCGAGGACGGTGCGGATTTGACATTGGGGGAACGCGTATTGACTTTGATTGATTTGAAAGTCAACGAGGAAATTTGTCGGAAGACGGTATATCCAACGTGGCAAGGCACGGCAACGAGTCGGGCATCGTCCAACTTGATGACGCAAGAACTGGTAAATTCTACGTTGGGACTTGTTGCGGCAAAGACGGCGGAGAACCTGGAAACTTTGTTGTGGCAAGGATCGGCCGTATTCACGAAAGGATTTTTGTGCAACGATGGCACGGCCATTGCAGCTCTGACCAAAGCCAAAGTAGATGCGTCAGCCGTAGCGGGATACACCGGAGTAGATATTACGGCCATTACCAATTCGAATGCAATTACGCAATTCAACTTGGTTTACACAACGGCCGCGACTTCAAAACCGGCCATTTTGAGCAAACCGAACATTGCATTTTATTGTTCGCCCAAGACGTATGCGTTGTATTGCCAACAACTCGCCGGTTTGGGCGCGGGAGTAGCCAATAACAACTTGGGTATCAACAACCTTGCAACGGCGCAGAACTTCAACAACATCACGTTTATGGGCATCAAAATCAACGTATGCCCAGGTTTCTACGACGACTTCATTATGCTCACGTATGAAGACAATTTGATTGTCGGCACGAATCTCGGAACGGATTTGAACGAAGTTCGTTGGATTCCGACATACGAGTACGACGGTAGCGACAACATTCGTATTGTGATGCAAATGGCCGTAGGCGTGCAGACGGTAACTCCGGCGGATATTGTACTCGGATTCACATTGTTTGCGTAATGAGTTGCTTACTCACCGATGGACGCGTAGTTGATTGTCGCAATAGCATCGGCGGCATTAAGGCAATTTATTTCCACAACTACAAAGATTTGCCTACGCAAGCGGGATGGACGTTGAATGCCGGCACCAATCTGGTTACTGATGTTCAGACGGCGGCGTGGTCGGTCTATAAATTTGAGATTCGGCCGGAGTTGTGCGAGTTGGATTCGACTTTGCAATCGTCTTTGGAAAACGGCACGGTATTTTATGAGCAAAAGCTCACCGTGACTTTTCACAAGTTGACGGCATTGGATGAGGGCGTTGTTCGATTGTTGGCCTATGGCCGGCCGAACATCTTCGTCGAAGACAACAACGGCAATGTCATTCTGTTAGGCGCACGAAATGGTATGCACGTAACGACTGGATCAATGAAGTCAGGCAAGGCGTTTGGCGATTTAAGCGGATTCGAGTTAGAGTTTACGGGCAAAGAGGAGGAGGCCGGATTCTTTTTAACTCCGTCTGTAAGCGCGTCAAATGCGGCGTATCCTTTCGATGGATTGACAACTGATCCAACGATTGTAACGTAACGAGTAAAATCGTTCCTTTGGTTAGGGAAAGGGAGGGACAACGGTCTCTCCCTTTTATATTTACCGATATGTTACAACTCCGAAGCAACTTCACATCAGACATTTACGTCAATTTCGGCGATGTAACGCCGGCGGCGTTGGTCTTGACGTTGACGAATTGTTTGAGCAAGGCAACAACGAGCATCACGCCAACTTTTGTGAGCGCAACAATTCGAGCGCGGCGATATAGCGTTGTTGTTCCGGTTATGATTGAAGGCCAATATGTCGTTCAGTATATGGACGGCGTGAACGAAATTTGGCGCGGATTGGCATTTGTCCGAAATGCTACGCCGTACAATACAAATGCGATAATTGAATACAACGATCTTGAATCCGATTACATCTACACCTAAACGCGTCAGTATGGGCGCGATTGCGTTGCCTACGTTAAACTTACCTACGTTCAAGGCCGAACCAGGGAAGGAATATGTGGCGTATGGCGACGACAATTTGTATGGCGATTATTTGGACTATTTGTATATGAGTAGTTCAATGCACCAGGCCATTGTAAAGGGATGCGCGGACTTGATTTATGGGTTAGGACTGGACGCAGACAACAAAGACGAACACGTCGATCAATGGTTGCGACTTGTTCAGTTGTTTGATAACGGCAAGACGTTAAAACGGGCGGCATTCGATTTGAAGCTTTATGGCCAATGTTATCTGAATCCCATTTGGAGTGTTGATCGCACGCAAATAAGTGTAGTGCATCATTTGCCGGCGGCGCACATACGCGTGGGCAAAGTGAATGACAACGATGAAATAGAGACGTTTTATCATTCTACGGAATGGGATAAAGAGGGAGTAAAGAGGCAAGCAATTCCGGCGTTCAACTCGCAAAATCGTGAGGCGGCAAGCACGGTGATAATGATTAAACTCTACAATCCGTTGAGTATCTATTATGGCTTGCCGGATTATGTGGGGAGTACGAATTACATCCATTTGGACAAATCCATTTCAGAGTTCCATTTGAACAACATCGAAAATGGTCTCTTTCCGAGTATGATGGTTTCGTTTAACAATGGAATCCCAACAGACGAAGAACAACAAGAAATCGAAAGAAATTTGTACGCCAAATTTGGAGGCGCGACTGGTGCGAAGTTGTTGATTTCGTTCAACGATTCTCACGAAAATGCGCCGAAGGTTGAGCAAATTCGCATCGAAGATCAACATAAAATGTACGAATATTTGAGCAAGGAAGTATCTCAAAAAATTCTTTCCGGCCATCGTGTGACATCTCCATTGTTGTTTGGCATTCGGGACGCGGGAGGCGGATTTGGAAGCAACGCCGACGAGATGAAAGAGGCGTTTGAGTTGTTCAACACAACGGTTATTCAACCTATTCAAGAGGAGTTGTTGGCAGGAATTAGGCCGATTTTGAGTTGCAACGCGATAACTTTGGATTTGAAGTTTGGGCAATTTGTTCCCGCGCCGTTCCTAACTTCCCAAGAGGAAGAAAAAAAAAACAATTCTCGCGTGTCATCCCCGACTTCATCCCCAATGAAATTGGCGAAGTATGGTTGAAGCATTTGGCCGGCAAGAACGCGCCAATGGGCGATTCCTGGATGTTGTTCCGTGAGGAGCGCGTAACGGATAATCAGATGGAACGCCGGTTAAACTCCAAACACAATTTCGCGGCATCGGAGAGTACGTTGGCATCGTATGACAACCATTGGGATTATTCCGAATGGGGCGATGTGGTTAGCCCAAAAGGATACCATTTTGCGTTGAGATATGCGTATTCCCAAAACGACTCAAGACCGGTAAGCAAGACGGGAATTTCGCGGGACTTTTGTTTGCGTATGGTGGATTTGTCGGCGGCGGGAGTTCAATATCGGTTTGAGGATATTGCCGATATGAGCGCAGACCAAGTAAATGAGGAATTTGGCAACTACGATATATTTGAGTTCAAAGGCGGCGTAAATTGTTATCACTATTGGACGCGTTTGATTTACGTCTTGTGGATAGGCGATGAGCTATACACGGGCGACGATCCGTTGATATGGGACGACATTGCGGCCGAATGGGATGAGGTGATGTTACGGGTTGGAAATAACCCATACATCCCGCAACCTGGTATTGAAACGATTGCTCCAATTGATATGGTATAATGGCAACTCTATTTGTAAGCACAAGCAAACTAAAGCGAGATACGGCGTTGGGCGGATCGGTCGATGACAACTTGTTGCGGCCGTACATCAAAGTCGCGCAGGACAAATTCATTCTCCCCATTTTAGGCACGGAGTTGTATCACAAAATTGCAACGGACGTGCAGAATGCTACGCCATTAACTGGGCGATACTTGGAAGTGATGGATTTAATTCAACCGGCGTTGACTTTCCACGCATTCGCAGAAGTGGCCTATGTGATGCGTTTGCGATTTGCAAACAATTCGGTTGTGCAAGTGAACGACGACACGGGGCAAGCGGCGGATGTTCAAGACATCAAGCTCGTTGTGGATCAGGCGAAAAACATTGCAGAGTTCTACACAAAGCGATTGAGCGATTTCCTTTGCGTGTACGGCGCAGAGATGCCGGAGTACCTTTCCAATCAATATCCGGACATCTATCCCAATCACCGGCCGTATTATTCGGGACTAAACATTGGGAGAAGTTGGTTGCACGAAAGACGCATTCAAAACTATTTGGCCGCGATTAACGTAAAATTGTAATGGCAGAAAGTAAACTTACAGACAAGTCCGCGTTAACTACGCCGGCAAGCGGAGACATCCTTTACATCGTTGACATCAGCGATACAACGGACGATCCTACGGGCAGTTCGAAAAAAATTACGGGAAGCGATTTGTTCAAACTCGCGCCGGTTACGAGCGTAGCCACAAAGACGGGCGCGGTGGTTTTGGCAAGTACGGACATCTTCCGAACTGGCACATCAGGCGATTCCGTTGATGCGGATTTGACGGCCATTGAATCGGACGTGACTAATATTAAGGCGCGACTATCTTACACGGGAACGACAACGGATGTCATTGTTGACGCATCGAATAAGATGCAAATCGACAATACTACGTTCAAGGCCGTCATTACTTTGAACGGAGTTGCGGCGGCAACCATTGGCGATGTGCGTTCTTTGTTTCTGGCATTAAGAATTGGAGCATCGGGAAGCACATATGACCTTCCGGCATCGCGTGGCACAACAACGGGGCAAGTGCCGGTATTCGATGCTACAACCAATGCGACGACATTTCAGGCGTTGAAAGTTCAAGAGTTGAGTGGCAATACGGACGACTTGGCGCAAGGCACAACGAATCTGTATTTCACAACGGCGGAGCAATCCAAACTATCAGGCATTGCGGCGGGTGCAGAAGTCAACGTAAACGCCGATTGGAATGCGACATTAGGCGATGCCCAAATCCTAAACAAACCGACGGTAATTACATCGGTGACGGGAACGTCTCCAATTGTTTCGAGTGGCGGAACGACGCCGGCCATTTCGATTTCAGCGGCCACTACGTCCGCGGCGGGGTCTATGAGTTCAGCCGACAAGACGAAACTTGACGGCATCGAAACGGGCGCACAAGTGAACGATGTGAGTTCGGTCAATACGCAAGTGGGCGCAGTTGTGTTGGATACTGACGACATTGCAGAAGGTACAACTAATAAGTATTTCACCGATGCGCGTGCCGATGCCCGTACATTAGCGGAGAAAGATCAGACGTTAACAGAAGCAAGAATCATAGACGTTAATGGAGAATCTGTTAGTATTTTCGACGGCGCAACTCAATCAGCTGTTTTTTCAAATAGCGTTCAGATACTTCTTGA
>Ga0172367_10004379_pt1 | contig 17617 bp, 22 predicted proteins | sample Lak10m_FD_114542 | JGI IMG/M metagenome (GOLD analysis project Ga0172367, IMG submission 114542) | Freshwater microbial communities from Kabuno Bay, South-Kivu, Congo - kab_022012_10m | ecosystem: Environmental > Aquatic > Freshwater > Lake | place: Democratic Republic of the Congo: South-Kivu...
ACTGATGGTTCTTGGTGTTTTGGTTCCACTACCCACTCATCATTTTGGATTGAGTAGATGCCTGATGAGTGGTGTTCCTCACCTTTGCCTTCAACATAGAACTCAACAGGAAACCCACGGATGGTAATGTTGTGAAGGTCATTCCAAACGCGCTTCTTGGCGTCAAAATATTCTTCCACCAGCTTGCCATACTTCTTTTCTGCCTTTGCCTTATCCACAATGATATGGAGATCCACATCGCTGTTTTCGGTCCAGTTGAAGTTAGCAGCGCTACCAGTGAAGACAATGTCTTCAACTTCCATGTCTTCCATTTTCAGGAATGAGAAGAACTCTTCAGCGTTTTGAAGTAGTTTCTCACGGATCTCTGGCTTCAAGTGATATGTGTCACCTTCAGCTTCCCACAGGTCTTCGTGAAGAGCATCATGGTATTGGTGAGTGATTTGAATATCTTGCGGCTCAGGTTTGTTGTCATAGTCAGCGTAGCGTTCCATCAGGTTAGCAAAACGCTGGAGTGCTGTTTGATTACCTGACACAGTTAGCGTGGTGTTTTTATAAACCATTGGATTTACAGAAGTTTCTAACAAAACGCCATCACGATGACGATAGTCATTCCATTGTGTGCCTTCTCGTGTCCAGTCTTCGCTGATCAATTTGTCAATGACCAACTCTTGAAGGAATGTGCCAAAGTTTTTGAATGACACATTCTCATATGTCATCTGCTTTGCTTTGGACACTTTGTGTGCTTTATCTAGTTGTTGGATGAATTTCATAAATTTCAGTCAAATATTACATAATAAGTTACAGTAAGTGCCGTTGCTGCTGTTGCAGCCGCCGTTGTTGACCAGGTAATAGCCGATCCTGCCGCAAAACTTAGTGGAGATGATTGCCAATTTTGCACTTGTGTTGGGTTGTTGCCAGTACCTGTGATTGATAATTGATACGACACATTGTTTACACCATTGATGCTCACCTGTGTGGTCCACGTGCCAGTTACCCCCGTACCACCTGCAGTTGCTGCAATCAATTTGCCAGCAAAGGGCATTACAATACCAACGCTAGCGGTTGTGCCATTGCCGTATGATAGCTTATCTCCTACAGCACTAACGCCACTGCGTTCACAATCATATGCCAGTGGGATACCACCCAATTTTCCAGCTGCTGATCCAACACCCAACCAACCCGTGCCTGTTGTTATGACATCCTTACTCTTGAATTGGAATACCCCAGTTCTGGTTGCTGTAAATACCGTTTCCCATGTGATGGGATCACCGGCGTTTTTGCCTACACCAGACGCGGCACGAAAAGTAAACACTTCACCACCTGTAGCATCTGATGTCATCATAATATCAGTTGCACCCTCCCCACCAACTTCATATGTTGGAGATGTGGTGCCAGCTGTATTCCAATACCAATGTTGGCGACCGGATCCATCCTGCTGCATCCAGCGAGCAGTACCATTAATTGTGGTTTTTAAGACGATTGCTGGATCAACCATCGTTAAATTGCCCGTCATTGTATCCCCGGTTTTGTATACAACATCAGGCGGCACACTGCCTGTATAACCGATGTTGCCTTGTGAACCAGTGAACCCAATAACACCTTGAGAACCAGTAAAGCCTGTAGCACCAGTTGCACCAACAGAACCTGTGAAACCAGTAGCACCTTGTGAACCGGTGTAACCAATATCACCCTGGATGCCTTGAGAACCAGTAAAGCCTGTAGAGCCAGTGAACCCTGCAGCACCAGATGCACCAATAGAGCCGGTATACCCCACTATGCCTTGTGAACCTGTATAACCAATGGTGCCAGCAGACCCAGTAAATCCCGCTACCCCGTCTTGAGCGGCACTGCCCGTATATCCCATCATGCCTTGGCTGCCCGTATATCCAACAGGACCTTGGACTGTTGCAACGGCGTCAACCCATTGAGATGAGTTGCCATCATTGTAATAAATCTTTAATGTGCCGATAGTGCTATTCCACCAGAGATCACTGGTGTTTGGTGTTGGTGGTGGCGCGTCGGATACTGTTACACTACTTGGGGTTGCCCAGACTGGTGGCAGCCCTGGACCAGCGGATACAAGTGCTTGTCCCGTAATACCATAATTTGGTGTGCCACCAGATGTTACCCCAAGTTGCCCGTTGAGGTGTAAACCATTTTTTACTTTAAAATCAATGTTGTATGTTGTCATAATTAGCTTTCCCTGTCCAGCTAGATTATGTATTTATGACAACACAAGTATTACTTCCACAACACCAGTGGGTTGATTATACTATCACAATTGTGGAGTTCTGTAATCAGTTGTCCTTTATAGCGATACCAGTGCGGCTTCTGCAAGATACGCTGAGTGACCCGCTCAACGTTGATACGCAACGCCTGCTCACCTGGCTGCCATTCTTCGTACAGATCGCTGTCAATGAACACGGTGAAGTCTGCTTTGCGATCGGGATCCAGTGTGTATCCACGCTTCAATAATTCTGCCACAAGCGCTTTGTATCGGCGGTGAAGGAATTTACCTTTGTTGTAGAAAAATGACACATGCCCTTTGTTCAGGGTGTATTCCGATGGAATTTTTGGCAGTCCATTCTTTGACTGAACGGAACGGCGCAGAGACCCCATGACCATAGGCAGTTCCCTGTATTCAGCCATCAAATGTTGATCTGTCAAATATTCAGGATCAACTACGTTAATGCGTGTCATTATCACATCCCCATATTGCCACCACCGTCAAATTCACCACCCCACTCCATCTCAGCTTCTGTGTCGTAGTCAGCTGGGTGGGTCCAGTGTGCTTGAGTACCTCGCCAATGATTGCCTTTGGTGTAAGGGACGCGTTTTGCATCCTGTTCAGCCATACCCCTGCGCGCTTTAACTTGCACCGCCTTTGTAAATGTGAGTTGAGTGTTATCAATAAGCCAGCAGATATAGCTTGGGTTGGTGTCAAGAACCTCCTTGATTGTCAGTCCGCGATACTTGCCGAACCAAAGCTCGTCTTTCTTGCCCAGCACACCAAGTTCGTGACCAAGTTTTTTGACCCTGTTCTTGGCTGTCTTGCGTCTAACAGGTTTTTCAAGTTCATACCAAATGCGAGATAGAATGTTCATTTTGTAGTAATATTCAGTCGTAGAGTTTCGGGGGCGGCCGGGGAGATTTCTTCAATAGAAATTGTCAACAAGCCATTTTTAAGAATGATGTCTTTCACTGTGTGAATGTTATGGTTGAGGTTCCATTTACGAGAGAACTGGCGAGCAGCAATCCCTTTGTGAATGTAGTTCTCTTTTGATGCTGTTTTGTGTTTACCTGATACAGTCAGGACGCCGTAGTTATCAAGATCAACAAATAGTTCATCTTGCTCAAAGCCAGCAACAGCGATGATGATATCGTAGCCAATATCCGTCTTGATGACATCAAATGGTGGATAGTTAATTGCTTTTTGTTCGGTTGCAAAGTGGAACAAGTCTTCAAGCAGTTTGTCAACACCCACATAGACAATGGGCAGATCGTTTGCCTGCTTGTTCAGCTGGTCAAGTTTGGATGTGATAGATGGTAGATCGGACATAGTAAACCCTCAGTGTTGTTTTGGTATTATACCACACCGAGGGTCAAATGTCAACTGTTACATTGAAGGGGTTTTCTTCAACTCCAACAACTTCCGTGCCTGGGCAATTAATTGTTCTAACACACTAAAATTTTTCATGGAGAACGCTGTCTTCATTTTGCTCTTGATCGTGGATAGCGTATCTGTGCTCTTTGGTGTCCACCCTTGTTTGCTTCTATTGCGCAAATAATCTCGGTACGTTTCATGCTCGACAGCGTCAATTTCTTTAATGAGCTTGACCATCTCACTATACAACCTGTCCTCTTTTGGCATCATAAAATCAAAAATGCCTTCTGTCATCGGTTCACCTGTCAATACTGAACGCACAAGGTTAAACATCTGGCGAACATCCAGCTCTGTAATGTTACCAATACCCAATGGGGATGCTTGTGCGAATGTTTCAAAGTCACCGTTTATAACTGCTTTACGCAAGTCTGAGCCGCTAATTCCAGGTGTTCTATCACCAGATGACATTGCTGTCAGCTCAACGCCCTGTTCTGCTGCCAAAGAAACCAATCGTCCAAACATGCGATTTTCTTCACTGCCTTCTTCAAAATAGTCGCCACCAGCAAAATAGATAATTTTCTTGTAACCTTGTGGAATGAGTTCTTCAAGCAGCTTGAACATATTCACAGCTGGTGTAATATTCAAGTCTGGAATAGCCTTTTTGATATACGCCATTTTTACATCAACGGGGACGGGGTTCTTTTTGTTGTCTACCGTTTTGGATGTATAAACCATGTACGGAATGTTGTTTTTCTCAGCAAATGCTTTGATTGCCTGGAAGTGAGCAATGTGACCACGAGTTGTCGGCGAATATCTACCAAAACAATATACAAATGTATCGCTATTACTCTCCATTAACCATTGTTTGAACGTCTTCATGTGTTTCCTCTAAAAAATACCACCCCAACTCCCGAGGTGTTTTGCCAATGTTGTTTTTATTAAACAATGGGCAGGCTGCAGCACCTTGTCTATTTATAGGTTTATCAGCCTTCTTTAACACATTTCGCAAACCATTTGCTGTAATAATACTGTACACAGACACGAAATACTCAGCACTGATGAAGTTGCCGTATGGGGTGTGTATTGCTTTTCTGTTTGGATTATTTAATTGTATTTTGGCACGTGTGTGTACATCAGGATGTCGACCAAGGTTAATTTTGTTTCCTTGTTTCATCTTGGATATCAAAGCTTTTGTTTCATCAGAATGCGTTTTGCCATAAAAGGGATTGTTTTCACCTACTTGTTTTTTACTCTGTGCTACAATACGATCTTTGCGTTTTTGCCTTTCCTCTTCGCTGATATTTAGTTTCTTGCCATAATTGGGGTGATCTTTACCACGTGGGCGTACTCGACCTTTATTATTAGGTGGGCGAGCGTCAGCACAAATGTTTGTTAATATACCACTTTCATCTATATCTCGCCTACCATATTGTTGGATGAGTTGTTTTTCAATATCGTACGCCTCAGTTTCTGTTAAACCAGTTTTATAGAACTCTATATGAGGAGTTAATCCAGCATTAAAAATAGCTTGTATTACAGCATATTTTTTCTTGTTTTCGGTGTTAGCGTATGTTTCGGCTAGGTGGCGTTTATATCTTACATCCCTCCCCTTTCCTACATAAAAGGGCGTGGGCGGATCTTGTCGGTTGTCATAATACACATAAACATAATAATCGTTCATAACAGTCTCCTTTGTTATGATAGTATTTATGCTTGCGGTCGTTATAGATCACCTACTTTATTTAGACGGATATGTCACCAATCCTTTGGTGCATTGAAGTTTTGACGAGCAAACGTCAGGCGGTCAATAATCTTTGCAATCTCGTGAGATTTGGTGTCAGCAATAACCAGACCTTCACCAGCCGTTTTTGTATATTTATCGCCTTCTTTGAAGAACGCCTCAAGACCACCAAACGATTGGATCTTGTCAAGGACTGCAATCTTGATATCAGTAATGTCATTAAAGAACGCAAACATTTTCGCTAGTTGTGGGCGCAGTTGTTGCATCGCTTGTGCGTATTGCTGCTGTGCTGCCGCAACTTGCTGTTTCTTCGCTGGTGTCTTGTACTTTTCAATATCTGCAATGTGGCGGCGATCGATAAATCCAGCAAGCTGATCAAGATGGTCCTCTGTGTTGCCAACCAGTTCATTTTGACGAACCTTGCTGTTGAGGTGCATCTTTATAAATGCTGCGAGTTGTGGATCCTGTGCCATGGCTTCAAACAGCGATGGGTCAATTTGTTGGTATGTTGTTGCAGCACGGTTGACAAGCTGCTTCAGGAGAGTTACGTCTTCCGCCTTGTGAGGCATCGTTGAACTATAATCATGGATGCGATTGCTCTTCCACCAGACATCGGGCGTTTCACGTAGTTTGGATAAGTCAGGGTTGAAAGTAGCGTGCATGTCAGCAATTGTATCTCCTTGATATACCGTGTGAAATACAATACCCATCTTTGCACGACGGACTTCATCACCCGTCTTGCTGTCTGCTTCAACAGCGTATGTAATCGTGTTTGGTTTGAATGTGATATAACGCTTGCCATTGATAGTGGCTTCTTTGAGATCGCCTGGTGTGAATAGGAAGTCGCCTTGGTGAATTTCTGTCATTCCGAGAGCAGGCAGGTAACGCAATGCTGTCTCGAGTTTTTCTGCTAGACCTGGGGAGTTTTCTTCTTTGATCAGGTGCGCGTTCTGTTTTGTGTACCGTTTGCCTGTTGGGCTCAGTGCGGATTTAGTTCCAACAAAAAACTCGCCAGCATTTTGCTCGCCACGAGGCATTGGACCACAGGTAAGGCTAGGTGCACCGTCCACCTTAACATTCACTGCTAGCGATGGATCTTGCCCACCACCTGCAACGTTTATGAGACGGTTGAGGAATGATAACGCACGTTGAGCGCCGGCTGGGCCTTCATTGATAATCAGTTCCTCAATGTGTTCCAGGTGCTTTAGCTTTGCCTTAACTTCAGGAGCACCATCGTCCTCTAGCAGATAGTATTGTTTGAATGTAATCATAATTAACCGTATGTATTGTGTTTTTATATTTATGACAACAGCAAATGAAAAGAGCCGACTTTTTAGGGTCGGCTCAGTCCATGTTTCACTCTCGGTGTAATGGTTAGATTACAGGGAGAGATTAGAATGCTACAGTATAGTTGACTTCAATGCCATTGCTGTCAGCACGGTCGCCGTTATAATTGCGGGTGTAAACCTTTGCTGTTGCCGTCTGGCTGTCGGTGACCTTGTATGCTGCGCCAACATATGTTGTAACGGTTTGACCGTAGTATGCCGTTGCAGAACCGTTTTCCTTGTCACCAGTTGTATCAGTATACTTGAGAGAAGCAAGACCAGTGATCTTGTTAGTGAAAGCATATCCAGCCATTGGTTCAAGGGTGTAGAATGTGTAGTCACCACCATTGTTTAGCACTTGTCCGACAGATGCACGGCCACCAAGAGATAGTTCCTTGGTTACTGGTAGTAGATACTGAACACGTGGTTCAAATGCAACGATTGTGTCATTGCTTTCGTCATCTTGTGCACCAGTAAACTTGACATCAATCTTAACGCCGTTGTCTAGCTTGATGCCTGGGATGAAAGAAAAAGCATTGTTGTTATCGCTTGAGCCTTCAATGTTTTCGTAGTCATACTCAGCACCAAGAGTAATGACTGGAGCTGCTTGAGCACCAAACGATGCTGCTAGTAGAATTGCAAATAGTACGTTCTTCATAGTTTGTTTCCTTTTTGAAAAGTTACGAGAGTGAAATTACAGTATGTATTATACTTATGTTTGTAAGATTAGTCAACACCTATCAGGACAAAAAGAGAAGACCGAGTTGGTTTATGTATGGTGGCCAGCAAGTGCACATAAAATATGCTGCAATTGCATCACGTTTATGCATAGTGTACAACATTACCCAATACATCATGTGGTGAGCCCATTGGTCAAAACCAATGATCCACCATTGAGCATCAAATAGTCTTCGCATACGCGGGCTAGCTCTAGCGGCTTTAATGCTATTTAATGTCAACCATGTCAATTGATAATGAACGATGCTGACTATAACAACTAACATCAATACAAAATTTGTGTACCCAAGAATAAATCCCAAAACAGTTAGCATGCAGAGCGCGTGCGTGGCTGAGTGAATGATGTTGCCTGGATGCTTGTAGATATGTCCATTTTCATATTGATATGGCCACACCAAAACAAATTCACATATAAAATGTGATGTTAGTAATAAAGCATATAACATCAAGTATAATTCAACGTTTTCTTGAGCAAACATGTTTACACCATAATGGATTGCATTGTATTATATCGAAGTACGGTTAGAACAATAGCGTAATATGTAGCATAATGAAGCAAATGGTCCATCCCTGCTATCCACCATATCTCATTGAGCCGACCTGTTGGCTGTTTTTTGTAGTGATGTATCATATTTCCTGTCATCCAGTCTATGTGGTAGTGCACGATGAATTCTGCCACAACAATCGATAAAATGAGATGCGGATCGTGCGTTCCACCAACTAGCGTCGTCAACACAAAAAATGTACCGAACACATGGATTAGAGAATGGGATATTCCTCCCATATGCCCGTATACATGTTCATTTTCGTACTGGTATGGGTACCGGAACACAAATTCACACAAAAAGTGCTTTACCAGTAACGCCATAAACAAAGTGACGAATAATTCTGCTGACACGTCTCATCCTCGCACAAAAAACCACACAACGCCGACATATATTGCACAATGCAACCATTGATCAAAACCTAAGATCCACCACAGCTTAGCAGCAGTTTCATCTGCAATTATTTTCATACTCATTATGTTTGCTTTCATCCAATCTACATGGTGTCGCAAGAGGCTTTCTACGGTTGCTACTATTATGGCGGTGATAGAAAATTCAACCACCACGGCAAGGACTACGATTGTTCCTATGACGTGATATAACGAAAAAATTAAGCTGTGTTTAGAGAAATATGATACTTTTTGTGATAGCTGTTCTGACGTCTGAACGATAAACGTCAGAACAAAATGCTTGATGAATAGTGCTAATAATAGTATAATTGCAGTTGTTGAACTCATTGTATTTTCCTGTACCATAATGGCAAAATTGGTCTTATAGAATATGATATGAGTTCGATAACTATATTATGATTTTTTGTCTGTGTTTTGTTTTTGTGGTCTTTTGTCTGGTGGCAACAACGGCTCGCCAAGCTTTTTTGTAAACTCTTTCTTCTTAAAAAAAGCCCCCAGTGGATTGGTTTTTCGTGCTTCAAACAATTCAGCTAGTTTCATTTGGACGTCTCACAATCTTCTTCTGAGTGGCTCTTACTCTTGGGCCATCCTTTACCTTTTTCGGCTTTCATGCGCTTAAATTGTGCGGCAACCTCAGGGTTTTTCCAGATGAGTTCATCCATCTTCTCATCCGGGTCATACATCTCCCCCGTTTTAACATCTTTCACGAGCCTTTTCTGTTTTGCAATTTCAAATAGTTTCATTATTTTCTTTCTTCGCGTTTTGCGTTAAATAGATCTTTCAATGAAGGTTTTTCGCCTTGATAGCTCACAAATTTGATCACAGACGCCGGAATGTTGTTTGTAATTGGGCTCATCAGGCTTGTCAGGTGGACGCTTGCTTTTTTGATATCCGCTACCGTGCCCGCTTGTAGCAGGTCAAGCAGTGTTTTCATTGCATCAGCAGCTGTCATCGCAAATGATGCACGTGCATCATCGGAGTTCTTGAAGTTTTCGGCTTCCCGATCATATTCAGCAATCTTTGCCTTCAATTCACTAACAACATTTGATGGCACACTAACTTTCTTCTCGTGTGGATTGGACGACTGAACATCATCCTTGCCTGTGCTGGCTGGATCTTTGAACTTCAGTGTGTCAACCTTTTGTGCTGGTGTGTTGGTTGGCGTTGGTTGAGCATCAGCTGCTGGTTTGGATGGCATTATTGCTGATTCCATCGCACCAATTTTACGCGGAGCTCCCATTGGAGACATTTGAGCCATTCCCATGCGGCGATTGTCAAATGATGGATCAGTTTCAATTTCATCTTCATCAGGACCCATATTTAAATCTTCATCAGGATCGAGTCCCAGATCAATGTCGGATTCAACATCAGCTAGTTCATCATCGGACAGATCCTCGTCACCAAATTCGCTATCCATGTCGTCATTAAGATCTTCATTATCATCACAGTCTTCGCACGTGCAAGGTTCATGTTCGCATTCCGGACACACATCAGTTTGCTCATCGGCAACCATTTCATCTCCTGGTTCACCGGATCCTTCATCACCCATTTCGTCGCTAACAGGCGGCAGTTCTTCTTCTGCTGGCTCTTCACGATCGATTGGCTCAAAAGACAAGTTCATCTCCTGTAACGATACAATTTTTGCAGAATATTCACCATTTCTATATAGTTTTTTTGCAGCGGCGTCAGCTAGTTCAGCGGTTGCATACACAGTTGCTTCTGCCAGCGGTTTCCATACAGGCCGGTCATATGCGCTGGATGATGTGAAAAACTCTTTAACTAGAGTATTTTTTGCGATTAAGTAACCTTGCTTCATTGTGATATTCCTTCGGTTGTGTTATCAGGTATTTATAAGGAACATCTCAAAAGTTGCTAGTTATTGTTCTGTGAGGGTAAAACAGAAAGGGGGCTTCCGCCCCCTGGTTGTTATACTATCGTGAGACCACACCCACAGTCGCTACAGAATTTTGCGGTGGCTTTGTTAACCTTGCCGCACATTGAGCATTTTGGTTTGTGCTTTACAGTGATAGGCTTTTGACCAACCGTGGCATCCGGTGCGCCAAGCATATGAAACACCATGACAAACGTTTCGCTTTCGGTCAAAAAGCTAGACACTGTTTGAAATTGTTGAGACGAGACCGAACCTGGTGCCGTAATCCCAACATTGTTTGCCACAACATCACAACTATCCGTAGTGTGCGATGATGAAGTATCATAGGCAGTTGAGCAGTTCATAAACTGTGGGGTTGATGAATCAGCCACGGAAGAAGTAGCATATGCTCCACGGAACAGTGGGCTACCCGTCGTGTTCCATGTTGAATTCCACATTGGTGTGTTGGGGTAAATGCCTGGTGTGGCAGTGCCAATTTTCCACTTGTTGGCTTCATTCCAATCAAACTGCGGAAGACGCTTTTCATATTTGAACTCAACGCGAATGAGACCATCGTCTACACGAATTCCACGATACTTCTCGACACCGCCTGTACGCTCAATGAATTTGAAGCGGTTGCCTTTATTGAGATCCTTGACGAACCTTTCTAGCTCAATTTCAGAATTGGAGTTGATAACTAAACCGCCGTCCACTACATCTTGGCCATCAATTGATATATTGACGAGAGCACGAACAGAATTTAGATTTTTGAGCAGGATGGAATACTCTGAGCCAAAAGGCACATATACTGTATCCTTGAACTCACGCAATACATTACCATCTGCCTTAATACAACAGACGAACTTATTGTTATACATCATTTTTTCCTCACTTTATACAGTCGTCCATCTAGCGACTCGAAAATTTAAAGATGGATAGTTATCACCCCACTATAGGGTGAATTCGGTTAAAACAGCTTCTGAGGGAGTTGCTGTTTTGATAGTTCTCGGCGCCAGCGAGCCTTTGCTGCTGCCTTCTTTAGTTTCTTCTTGATGCTAGGTTTGATGAATTCACGCTTGTCCTGAAGGTCTTTTAGTGTTCCATCTGCTTCCACAGCTCGCTTAAACTTGCGAAGTGCGTTGTCGATGTCTCGTAGCGTTTGACGTTCTGGGTGAAGATTGACCTTAGCCATTGTTTTTCCTTTATTGAGTTAAGTTTATGTAATATTATATATGATGTTAATTGTTAAGGCAACGCTTTCCATTCATGCCGCCTGCGAATAATCTTCATTGTTCCTTCTAGTGCCGCTTCTCCTGCTTGTACGGTGTGATATGGAATTTTGTGAGTTGACATCAAATCCAATATCTCCCTGTCCTTTTGTAATGCTTGCTCATAGCTTTCATTGCGGCCGGGCTGACGATACGGTATAGATGAGTTGCGATCCAAGAAGATGTTAATGTTGTCGTATGAGTTGTATAAGTCGAGAATAAAGGGGAAAAATGATTTAGGGTACCAATCCGGGACATATACGCCTGCTAGCAACAGGGAGCTATCCACGACAGCATAATCCACATCATGGCGAACCAGTCGGCGAATAAGGCGGTGTTGGTGTGCTGATATGTAGTCTTGTTCGGGGAAAATGTGATCCCAGTCCTCCCACTTGAAGTCTTTTGCTGATTCGTGGACGAGCTCAACGCTGAACCCTTCCACAGCCATTTGAGCAAATAACCGTGCCGCAAGAACGGATTTGCCTGTTCCAGGACCAGCTAATATATTGATTACAGTAAGTTTTTTGTTGTCTTCCAAAGACATGAATCTCTCCTTTTGGGCTATACCATATTATATAGCATAACCCAAACTAGAAGAAATTACAATGCTGCTTGTGCTTTTGTGTAAAGCTCTGTGCGGTGCTCCAGTCCAATGAAGCCACCGTTGATACGTTTTGTCAGTGTCTTAATATCTTTCTTGTCTGCCCATTCATTCAGCTTGTTTGTCTTCCAAAACCAACAAGCACTGACAACAGCACCTTCAATGGTTTCAAGGTAGGATGGGTCGCTAACCAAATCTTTACCGATGTCTGTACCACAAGCGGTGTAGTTGTTTTTGCCCGTTAGTTGAATGTATCCACGACCACGATATTTGAACCCATCGCCAGATGATTCGTCTCGGTTGCCCATACGGTTGGCATAGACACGGTTGGCGATCTTCTCCGGTTGCCTTTGGTAAAGATCAGCTGTTGCTGCGTTAAAGTATTTTGGAAATGTTGCTAAGAGAGCTTTTGCTGAGTAATTTAAATTTTCTACTTTGTATTTGAACATTCCGCTTTCATGTCCTGCTTGTGCGAGGAATGCTGCGACGCGGTCTGGGGTGTCAATGTCAAATGTTGGCAGAATGGTGTTTAGCGCTTCAACAATCTTCTCAGCATCTTTGACTTCACCGAAAATTTTCTTGAACTGGTCTAGTGTGATGGTCATGATATAATCTCCTTTATGAGATGTGTATTTATTCGGTTGACATTTTTTCCACAGTGGTCTATAATGTATAGTATGTCGTTTAACCTGGAGAATATTATGACAACACTAAACACCAACAATGATGTAGCAACCTTTCTAACCGCAGCTGGACAGAAGACCAATACAAGCGTGATTAACAATTGGGCAACAGATCCACAAGTTATTCTGTATGCCTCGCTAGTGGACGAAGAGTTTGCTGAACTGTCTAACGCATACCGCGAGTTGGACATCGTTGAGGTTGCTGATGCGATCGGCGATTTAATTTGGGTACTACAGGGGTTAGCTCTATCAATTGGTATTCCGCAACAAGCAGTGTGGGATGAAATTGCTCGTTCAAATCTAGCAAAGATTGATCCCGAGACTGGCACTGTGTTGAAGCGCGAAGACGGCAAGGTTCTAAAGCCAGACGATTGGACAGAGCCTGACATTGAGACTATTCTCTCACAAAAGGGGTAAATTATGGCATACAGTTCAACAAGAATTTCGGGACAACGGGCAAAGAAGTTGGTTGACAAGGGCGGTTTGCTCTTTGATGTTCGTAGCCCTGTCATGTTTCGTGATGGAACACTTCCCGGTGCTACCAACATTTCACCACGGCAAGTTTCCACACTGATGAAGCACCCAAAGACCACCAAGTTGGTGTTTTTTGGCGAAAGCAACGATGACCCAAACATTGAAGCAATGATTAACTACGCAACACAAATCGGGTTTATGGATGTATTCACATTCGGCTCAATTGACAACTGGAACCAATAAAGGAAAACAAATGGCTAGAAATGATCTATTCTCAAAGTACAAAGCACGCTACACAGCTCATCAAGCTGATGCGATGACAATCCAAGAATATTTGGAGTTGTGTAAAACAGACAAGTCAGCATACGCAACGGCCGCTGAGCGAATGCTGCTTGCGATCGGTGAGCCTGAACTGGTTGATACAACCAAGGACCATCGCCTCAGTCGCATTTTCCTCAACCGCAAGATCCGTGTCTATAACACATTCAAGGATTTTTACGGTGCTGAGGAAACGATTGAAAATATCGTGTCATTCTTCCAACGAGCGGCACAAGGGTTGGAAGAAAAGAAGCAAATCCTTTATTTGCTGGGTCCAGTTGGTGGTGGTAAGTCATCTATTGTGGAACGCTTGAAGGAGTTGTTTGAAACTGTCCCCTTCTATACTCTGCAGGCCGGTGATGAGATCTCTCCTCTGTTCGAGACCCCATTCGGTCTGTTTGACTACCGCGAAGACGGTGCCATGATTGAAGGCGAGTACGGCATTCCACGCCATGTTCTCAAGCCTATCATGTCTCCATGGGCAATGAAGCGGCTGCAAGAGTTTGGTGGTGATATTACCAAGTTCAAAGTTGTCAAGGTTTGGCCCTCACAGCTAAAGCGTGTTGGGATTGCTAAGGTTGAACCGGGTGATGAAAACAACCAAGACATCAGCTCACTGGTCGGTAAGGTAGATATTCGCAAGCTGGAAGATTTCAGCCAGGATGATCCTGATGCATACAGCTACTCAGGTGCAATGAATGTCACGGCACAGGGTGTGGTGGATTTTGCAGAAATGTTCAAGTCTAACATCAAGACGCTAAACCCGCTGCTGACTGCAACCCAAGAAGGTCATTACAACGGTACAGAAGGGTTTGCATCAATGCCATTCAATGGTGTGATCATCGCTCACTCAAATGAAGCAGAATGGTCTCTATTCCGTAACAACCAACGCAATGAGGCATTCATCGATCGTCTGTCACTGATCAAGGTGCCATACTGCTTGCGTGTAACCGATGAGGTGAAGATTTACGAAAAGCTGATCCACAACTCGTCTCTCGGTCAAGCCCCATGTGCTCCAGCCACTCTTGAAATGTTGTCACAGTTCTCTGTGCTAACTCGGTTGATCAAGCCAGAAAACAGCTCCTTGTACAGCAAAATGGAAATCTATGATGGCAAGAACCTGAAGGATAAGGATCCAAACGCAAAGGCTCTTCATGAATACCGCGAGTCTGCTGGTGTAAATGAAGGTATGAACGGGATGAGTACTCGTTTTGCGTACAAGATTCTGTCTCGTACATTCAACTATGATAGCACCGAGATTGCTGCCAACCCTGTACATTTAATGTATGTTCTCGAAAAGCAGATTCAAGAAGAGCAGCTGCCAAAGGCGACTGAGGAAGATTACATCAGCTTCATTAAGGGCATCATTGCACCGAAGTATGCTACATTCTTGGGTGATGAAATCCAGAAGTGCTATCTGGAATCGTATAGTGAATACGGACAGAACTTGTTTGATCGTTACATCATGTACGCAGATGCATGGATTCAACAACAGGACTACCGTGACCCAGACACTGGTGAAATGTTTGACCGTGAGGCACTGAACGCTGAACTGGAAAAGATCGAGAAGCCAGCTGGAATCGCAAATCCAAAGGATTTCCGCAACGAAGTCGTCAATTTTGTTCTTCGTGCAAGTCGTAATAACAACGGGCAGAATCCTGCTTGGACATCATATGAAAAGCTACGATCTGTCATTGAAAAGAAGATGTTTGCAAACACAGAAGACCTGCTGCCCGTCATTTCTTTCAGCAAGAAGGCTAGTGCCGATGAAGAGGAAAAGCACAGCAACTTCGTCAAGCGTATGATGGAGAAGGGCTATACCGAGAAGCAAGTTCGCTTGTTGGTGGAGTGGTACATGCGTTATAGAAAGCATTCATAATCAATGGGTTAGGGGGCTTTGTGCCCCCTATCATAAACTAAACCAAGGATTATTATGCACACTATTATTGACCGCAGAAAAAACGATAAGAACAAGAGCTCCGTCAATCGGCGCAAGTTTATCAAAAAGGTAAAAGATTCCCTAAAAGACGGAATCAAAGATGTTATCGGTAAGGGTAACATTCGTGATCTTGCCACAGGTAAAAGCAAGAAAATTACAATCCCAGTCCGCGATCTAGATGATCCACACTTCCGTCACGATGGTTCTGGCATCAATGACATCGTCCGTCCCGGTAATGATCGCTTTGTGCCCGGTGATAAGATTAAGCGGCCTGAGAGTGGTTCGGGTGGCGACCCACAAGCAAGTGATGATGGTGAAGGTGATGACGATTTCACATTCCATCTAACACGAGATGAGTTCCTTGATCTATTTTTTGAAGCATGTGAGTTGCCTGATCTTGTCAAGAAGAACTTCGCGTTGCTAAATGAAGAGGTATTCCAGCGTTCAGGATTTGTTAGTGATGGGTCTCCATCACAACTCAACATTGTTCGCTCTATGCGACAAGCAAAAGCTCGCAAGTCAGGTCTCCGCGCGTTGAAGAACAAAAAGATGCGTGAGTTGGAGAAGCAAGAAACCACGCTTCTGGAAGAGATAGCCAAAAAGAAAACCAAAGCTCTGGAAGAGCAGTTGGCTGCTGTCCAACACGACATTGAAGTGCTGAAACGCAGGCTGGCGGCAATCCCATTTATTGACCCATTTGACCTGAAATTCAACAACTGGTCCAAGGTTCAGGTGCCGACTGTTCAGGCAACGATGTTTTGTGTGATGGACGTGTCGGGCTCTATGGACGAGGACATGAAGACACTCGCAAAGACGTTCTTCTTGTTATTGTATTTGTTTTTGGAACGCAACTATGAGAAGATTGACCTGGTGTTTGTTCGTTACCACTCAGTAGCAGATGAGGTTGATGAGCAAGAGTTCTATTATGGAACACAGACTGGTGGCACGGTGACTTCTCGTGGGTTACAGAAGACTGTTGATATCATCAACGAGCGTTACCCGACGGATTTGTGGAACATCTATATTGCGCATGCTAGTGATAGCGATAACTTTTCCCATGATAATCCGGTGGTTGAGAGCTTGTTAGTCAATCATTTATTGCCCATTGTTCAGTATTACGCGTATGTTCATGTGAAGCACAATGATACAGAAGCAACATGGCAGGATGCGTTGAACAATCTTAGTGGAATGGCACACATTTACGATAAGTTGCAGAAGTCACACCCAAATCTTGCTTGTGCCGCTGTTGGCACACCAGCACAGATTTATCCAGTGTTTATCAAGTTATTTGAGCGGAAGGCGGTAGCAAAATGACGACAGAAAGATTTGGTTCAGGCAAAGACTGGACATTTGAAGATATTGAGCGTGTTTATACACACATTGAGCAGATCGCTACTGAAAAATATGGTTTGACCTATTACCCAAACCAAATTGAAATCATCAGCAGTGAGCAAATGCTGGATGCATATGCTTCCGTTGGTATGCCTCTGTACTACTCACACTGGTCGTTTGGTAAGCAGTTTGTTACTGAACAGGAAGCATACAAACACGGCAAGATGGGGCTTGCATACGAAATTGTCATCAACAGCTCACCTTGCATCTCATACTTGATGGAAGAGAACACTATGACGATGCAAGCGTTGGTTATTGCACATGCTGCATTTGGTCACAATAATTTCTTCAAGGAAAATGTGAATTTTCAGGAATGGACAGATGCCGAGGCAATCATTGACTACCTTGCATTTGCAAAGCAGTACATCAGTGAATGTGAAGAAAAGCATGGTGAGGACACGGTAAGTGAAGTGTTGGATAGCGCTCATGCACTGAGGCTTCATGGTATTGACCGATACAAGCGACCGGCTGCTTTATCAAGGGAGAAGCAGCGGCAACGGGAGAAGGATCGCCAGCAATACGAGCATGAGCGGTTTGATGACATTTGGCGCACAATCCCAAAAACAAAGACAAAAGACATTGATGGCGAGTACTTCCAGTTTCCAAAAGAACCTGAGGAGAATCTTCTGTATTTCATTGAAAAGAATGCTCCAAATCTTGAGCAGTGGAAGAAGGAAATCTTACGCATCATTCGCAAGATTGCTCAATA
>Ga0172367_10004382_pt1 | contig 17611 bp, 19 predicted proteins | sample Lak10m_FD_114542 | JGI IMG/M metagenome (GOLD analysis project Ga0172367, IMG submission 114542) | Freshwater microbial communities from Kabuno Bay, South-Kivu, Congo - kab_022012_10m | ecosystem: Environmental > Aquatic > Freshwater > Lake | place: Democratic Republic of the Congo: South-Kivu...
CAGCATTACGACAACACAACTTCGCCCTACTATGCTGCTGCTCGGCTTTGGGTTGATGCCATCATCAATCCACTGGAAACGAGGAAGTGGATCAGCATGGGAATTGAAGCTGCCGACCATGCTCCGGTTGAGAAATTCAGCCCGGGCGTCATTCAGACCTGATCAGAGACAGGTGACGAGTGACAAGAGACGCGTGATTAGTTATTTGAGGTCCATCCTCACGGCTTTCCTCGTGCTCCATGTTGCATTTGGAAGCGCTAAAGGGCAAACGTTCAATTCCACGTTATCAGACCTTACAACTGATGTTGAACGCCAGCCTTTGAAGGTGCTTTCTTACAACATTCACATGCTGCCGCCCTTGGCCAAGTTCACTGGCAAGCAGAGACGTGCCAAACGCATTGGTGAACTGCTGAAGGATTCCGATTTCGATGTCATCATTTTCCAAGAAGCATTTCATGCCGAAGCCCGAAGGAAGATCTGGCGAAGAATGCGCGACACGTATCCCTTTTCGCTTGGACCTGCCAACAGAAGATGGTATTCGTTGAAGACCAATAGCGGCATTTGGATTGTGAGCAAAATACCATTGACCCAAGTTGCCGAACTGGATTTCTCGTACTGCGAAGGCATTGACTGTTGGTCGCGAAAAGGCGCCTTACTGGCTGAAGGTTCGTTCAATGGCAAGTCGTTTCAAGTACTTGGAACGCACTTGGAAGCAGGTGGCGATAAGGAAATGAAAGTGACGCAATGCAAGGAACTCGATTCTGTGCTGACACATTTTCGGAAAGATGGCGTTCCGCAGATCGTTGGTGGCGACTTCAACACGCAGAAATTCAAAGACACAACGTGGTACAACCAATTGGTTTCCATTCTCGGAATGGAGGACGGCCCTATCCTGAGCGAACAACAATACAGCAGCGATTCGTACATAAACGACATCAAAATACACCGAGGCGATTCGAAAAAGCAGGGCGTTATCGATTATGTATTCTACGGAGCCAATGGCGTTGAAGCGGATATTCGCAGATATGTGAGAATGCCACGCAGTCAATGGTGCAAGACTAGACAGGATCTGAGCGATCATTTCGCCATTGAAGCTCAGATTCGATTCCATTAAACGAAAAACCCCGCGAGTTGCGGGGCTTTCTGCTTATGTCTGTGGTGGTTTATTCACCGCTCAAGGCAACGGGCAACTGACTACTCTGCGAGAAGTCATTCGCTGAAGGATCGAAGTAGATCCATGCCACATTCTCCTGATCGTCTGTGGCAGCATTCTGCACATCAACGAAGAATTCGAATTTCTGGTTCTCCATCTTGTAGCCTTTCATCACTTCCGTGTTCAGATTATACCTTCTGTGCACACCTGTGTTCGAAGCCACATCGATGATGTATTCCTTGTCGAACTCCACGTTGAACTGGAAGTTACCGTTGCGTGGAACCATCTGCTGTTCCATCAGCTCCACACTTTCGGAAAGGTGATAATAGCGATAGATGGTTACTGAACTCATTACCGATTTGTTCTTCTTGTCGCATTGAATCTCACCTCTTACGGAGAGTTTAGCGTCTTGGGCTGAGCTGCTGAAAGCACCGATCAGAAGTGCGAGAGTGAAAGGGATTGTCAAGTTTCTCATGGCGGTAATTTTTTATGTTCTGTAAGGCTTAACGCCCTTTTCCGCGTAGCGTTTCAAACTATCGGTGAACGACCATTTTTGGGGATGAACGACCGCCCTTAATCGAGAATGGTATCTCAAAAATCATTTTATCTGCCCCATACCTTGGTTACCTTTGAGTTCCAATGGATTTCAAACATCGGGGCAAACTATCGTGGCTTAGCCACATACTCTACTCGCTTCGGCACAGAGGCGTGGTAAGCACCTGCTCCATGGGTTTGAAGGAATGGAAGAAAGAGCGTGAGTTGGGCATTCGAACTTTCGGGGCGCACGCATCTGACGAACTTTCCATTGATGCTGACAGCAAATGGGGAGGGCATCTTTATCAGCCTTCCAGTTCAGTACTATTTGAAAAGACCTTGAATGTGCTGCCTTTCAAATTGGCTGATAAGGTGTTCCTGGACATCGGTTCCGGCAAGGGAAGGGCACTGATACTTGCCGCAGAAGCCGGATTCCGGAAAGTGATCGGGGTTGAATATGCGGCTGAGTTGAACGACCTTGCCCATACTAACATTGAGCGTGTTCGAGACCGGTTTCCGAATACGGAATTCGAGTTACAGGAAGGAGATGCGCTGCAATACGACATCCCCGAAGAGGTGGACGTGATATATCTGTTCAATCCGTTTGATGAAACTGCCACCAAAGAGCTGTTGAAGAAGGTGAAACCTGCATTCGAACGGATGAAGCCTTTGTTCCTCATCTACGTTCATCCAGTTCATTGTAATGTGCTACAGGAAGTGCTGGGTGAACCGAAATACGTCATCTCCAACTCGAAGGGAGCTCCTGAAGTAAAGGTGTTCGGCAATCAATAGCCAAGCAGCGCTTCCAAGGCTTTTTCAACCTTTTCCTCCGATGGGATCATGGTGGTCTCCAACGTTGCGTTGAGCGGAATGGCAGGAACGTCCTCTGACCCAACCACCTTGACCGGGGCATCCAGAAGTTCGAAACACTTATCTGAGATTCGCGCAGCAATGCTCTGAGCAAATGAGTTCGACACCGGCTCTTCGGTCAGCACCAAGCAGCGACCATGTCTTTTCACGGTGCTTATTATCAGTTCTTCATCCAAGGGCTGCAGCGTTCGAAGGTCGATCACTTCTACCCTACCAGCAAATTTTTTAGCTGCATTCTTGGTCCAATAAACACCTCGACCGTACGTAATGACGCAACAGGTTTCGGCCTTCTCAACAAGCTCTTCATCAGCAGCAAGCACCACCCTGCCTTTTCCAAACGGAATAACGTAATCCTCACTCGGCTCGATGGTTCGAGCCTCCTCCGTTCCTTTTATCTTGCTCCAATAAAGCCCCTTATGTTCGAGCATGACAACTGGGTTCGGGTCGTAGTAAGCGGATTTCATCAATCCCTTAAGGTCTGCACCTGTCGATGGATACGCCACCTTGATGCCTTTGATGTTACATAGCACGCTTTCAACGCTTGAAGAATGGTACGGGCCACCGCTACCATACGCGCCAATAGGCACGCGGATGATGCAACTTACTGGCCATTTGCCGTTGCTCAGATAGCACGAACGGCTCACTTCTGTGAACAACTGATTCAACCCTGGCCAGATGTAATCTGCAAACTGAACCTCTACAATAGGTTTCAGACCTGCGGCACTCATACCAACGGTACTTCCGATGATGAACGCTTCTTGAATAGGCGTGTTGAACACACGGTGGTCTCCGAATTTCTCGGCCAAGGTGGCCGCCTCACGGAATACACCGCCCAGTCTTCTACCCACGTCCTGTCCGTAGAGCAGGCATTCGGGGTGCTTCTCCATCAATTCGCGAATGGCGAAAAGGGCGCTATCGACCATAACGGTCGGTTCCTTACCTGCTGGGGCGCGTTCGCCTTTCTCCTCGGTTATGGGGGTGGGTGCAAACACATGCGAGAACAGGTCTTCGGGGTTCGGGTCCTCAAAGCCCAAGGCCTTCTCATATTCTGCAGCAACGTATTCTTTGGCTTCTGATTCAATGGTAAGCAGTTCGGCTTCCGAAACTTCGGCTTCCAATAACTGATTGTGGAGGATGGGGAATGGATCGCGCTTACGATGCTCGGCCAAATTCTCTTCAGACCGATAGAAGTCCATGCGGACACCAGATGTGTGGTGGTTCAACAACGGAACCTTGGCATGCACCATGATCGGTCTGCGCTCCTTCCGAATGATGTCGATGGCGCGCTTCACGGTAGTATAGCATTCGGTAAAATCGCTGCCATTGATGGAGAACACTTCGAGGCCCTTAAAGCCTTTGGCGTACTCGTTGGCATCCATTACCCGTATCTCTTCTGCACTGGCAGAAATATCCCATTCATTGTCCTGAACCAAGTAAAGAATAGGCAGCTTTTTGAGTACCGCCATTTGCAAGGCTTCGGCTACTTCTCCTTCCGTAATGGCTGCATCGCCAATGGAACAAACGACAACTGGCTTCTCGTCTGTTTCGGCATCCATGTTCATCAACTCACGGTACTGCACGCCCATGGCAATTCCTGTGGTTGGAATGGCCTGCATACCTGTTGCCGAACTCTGATGCGGAATCTTCGGCATATCGTCTCTTCTCAAACTCGGATGGCTGTAGTAGGTACGTCCTCCTGAGAACGGGTCATCGCGCTTTGCCAGTAACTGCAGCATCAGCTCATGCGGCTGCATACCAATGCTCAGAAGAATACTGTCATCACGATAATAAGGCGCCACAAAATCCTGCGGCTTCAATTGTAGCCCCAATGCTATCTGAATGGCCTCATGACCTCTGGAAGTGGCATGAACGTATTTGCTGGTAACACGTTGATTGGCCTCATACAGCACCGTCATCGACTTTGCCGTGGCCATAAGGCGGAAGGCTTGTTTTAGCGTATCTGTTGATATGGAGGACTGTTTTTTGGTCACAACTGTCATGGGTTAAAATTAGTTGACAAGAGATAGAGAGACAAAGAGATAGAGGATAGCTATAGAGATAAGGACCTATCTCGCTCCACTCTTAAACTTGGCAATGGCTTTGCGTGTGAAATCAGAAAGCACAAGTTTGCCGCTCAATTCAGCTCTATCGGAAAGCAGTTTATCCCAGTGCTCAGTTCCCTCCCAAAACACACCTTTGAGTAGCGCCATTGCTTCTGGATTGCTTTGGGAAAGCTTCTCAGCCAATTCATCAATGGCAGCATCCATTTCCTCCAACGTTTCGTGAATGCTGGTGTAAAGACCTTTCTCTCTGGCCCATTCGGCCGAATACCACGTGGTGGCATCAATACTCAACTGACTGAAAGCAGAGTTGCCTATCTTCTTCTCCACGGCAGGCCCAACCACAAACGGGCCTATGCCCACGGCTAATTCGCTCAACTTAACCGCAGCTTCTTTCGTACCGAATGTATAGTCGGCTGCAGATGCAACGCCTACTCCTCCACCAACGGCCTTTCCTTGAACCCGGCACAAAACAAACTTGGGCGCTTTGCGCATGGCATTGATCACACCAGCAAAACCAGAGAAGAACACCTTTCCAGTTTCAAGGTCGTTTATCGAAACCAACTCATCGAATGAAGCACCAGCACAGAAAGCTTTCTCGCCAGCGCTTTTCAAGAGAATCACTTTCACGTTCTCATCCTTACCGGCATCTTCAATGGTCTGCGCCAATTTGCGTAGCACTTTTCCGGGCAATGAATTGCTCAATGGATGATGGAATTCTATCACAGCCACGCCACGTTCATCTACCGATTTGGTTACTCCGCCTTGTTGTGTTGCTTGTGTTTTCATGTTATTTGGTTGCTAAACTGCCAAATTTCCAACAATAGAACAATTAGTATCACATCATTTGAAGTTTGAGGACTGGGACTGAATTCCATGTTAGTTTACTGGATCCTGATTACACACGGGGTTGATCACTTGAATAGGCAACACACAACACTTGTAACGCAGAGGTCGGCAACTTTTACAGAAGCTGTTATGCAAATCGCAAGAAATTAGCTTTGTAGCATGATCAAGCAACTGCTCACCGCATTCGCATTCCTACAGATAGCATCAGCTGTAGCTCAAGTTCCATTTCCACTGTCTGATGCCACTTGGGTCAATTCGGAATACACCTACACGTTCAATCCGCCTAACCCGATACCCGATGAGGAACTTACTGATGTAGACTACTACTGCGTAAGTGGTCAAGACACCATCATCCAATCACTGACCTACACCAAGGTGCACTACTGTGGCGATGCGTACAAAGGAGCTTTGAGAGACGATAATGGCGTTGTCTATTTCGTTCCGGCAGATTCAACTGATGAATATCTGCTCTATGACTTCACAGCACAGCAAGGACAAACATTGAATGATGTTTTTGTAGGAAATCATTTCGATGAAACCATCTATTTGGCCGACTTTACGGTAAATCAAGTAACGACAGAAGTAATTGCTGGGCTGACGCGAAGAGTGGTGTATGCAGACAGCTATCGATGGATCGAAGGCATCGGTTGTGTAACAGGTCTCTTTATGGAACCATGGGCCAACGTGTCGATGTACGATCTTCGTCTTGAATGTATGAGCGTGAGCGGACAGACCATTTTCCCAGCCGAAGTAAATGGCGATTGTGCTTTGACAGTTGGGTTTGATGAACTGAACGTTCGAAACTCCGTAAGTGTCTACCCGAATCCTTCGAATGGAGTGATGACTGTGAGGTGCGCTGAAGGACAGATCATCGGAAAACTACAACTGTTCGATCTGCTGGGTAAGGAATCTGCAAGCGTAGCCGTGAACGCCACCACCGCTTCATGGGAACCATCCGTTACCAATGGCACGTATCTGCTTTTGGTAACGCTACGAGGCGGAGCAACAAACGTTCATCGCATCGTCAAGCAGTGACGAATTCCTCGAAATCGTCATTGTAAAAGATGAAAACCTCTTCGCCTTTTAAAATGGGGCGAGTAGCCGAAAATGTCTGCGTCAAAGCTTCCTTGTTCTGCTCGCTGACGCGTGCGTTGAAATTCCTATCGTGATTGAAAAAGCTGCCCACATCGCTTAGGCAAAGAGCGTAATGTTCTTCATCCCACGGAAACTCAAGCGTTGCGATGGCTTCGGGCAATTCCTCGTTGTGATGCAAAAGAGTAACGTGGCTAGTGGCGATCACTTCGCCCGCTTCGATATCGCGCAAGGCGAAGACCCCTTTTCCGTGAACGGCACTTTCCTTTACTTCTAACAATTGGTTCATTTGCATTTGGTAAGGCGCAAATTTGATGAAATCCCAGTTGAACGACCTCATACATTGGTTGGCGAAAACGTTTCGCAGGGCAAAAGTGGTCGATGACAAGCAACGAGCGACCTATGTGAAGCAAGCGGAAAGCATCGGTTTGCAGATACAACAATGGCTTGGTGCCGAAGAACGGGAGAAGATAGACCTTGGGCAGAATTGCAATGCCTCGTGGTATTTGAAGCAGACCCGTAATAAGCGGGCCTCATACCCTTTCGATTGGATCTACACCACACCAGAAATCATCGACCACATTCTGAAAGATGATTTTCGGAAATTGCTACAACGCGATCTGATCATTCCTCACGGGTTGGATGCAGGGCATGAATTCTATCACGAAACGCTTTTTGGACATCGGAACCCATTCCGTTCGGATGTGGATTATGCTTACTACGAACGCAGCGTAAAGCGTTGGCAAGCATTGATGGCCGCAAACAGGCCAGTCGTTTTCGTCACTGTTGTTCTGAACGAGACCGACAAGCGCAAACGTTGGAAGGAGGGATTCACCAAGGGATTCGAACTGCCAAGAAACCAGACATTGCGTGATTTTGAAACCATGATGGAAGCACTGCTTGAACGAAATCCGAACTGCAAATTTCTGTTCATTGAGCAATTCACTGAAGGGGATTTCGAACTTTCAGTTATCACCAAAACGGAAAGCGCCTTGTGGTTGAAGTTCTGCGCCATTGATGCAAATACCGGAGTTCAATACCTGAATGAAGTTGATGATGAGGTGATGAAAACCATTTATGCCGGCCTGCATGCATGAATGAAGTTGATGATTACATATCCAAGTTTCCTTCAGAAACCCAAGAGCGACTTCAGCAAATGAGATTCGACATTTTTCGGGGCTAACGATGATGATACTTTTGCGCAACGGAAAAAGTTGGGCAAGAAGATCTCCATTATCGGCAGTGGTTTTTCGGGTTTGGCGGCTGCGGCCTGCTGTGCCCAGAACGGCCATGAGGTGACGATTTACGAAAAGAACCACCACATCGGTGGCCGCGCCCGTAAGTTCGAGGCGGAAGGTTTCATGTTCGACATGGGACCAAGTTGGTACTGGATGCCCGAAGTATTTGAGAACTTCTACCAACGCTTCGGTCACAAGGCTTCCGATTTCTACCAGTTGGACAGACTTTCTCCGTCTTACCGTGTGTATTTCGGTAAGGACGATACCTTGGACATTCCTTCCGAAATGGAAGACATCTACACGTGGATCGAGAACATTGAAAAAGGTGCTGCCGACAAGCTTCGCCAATTCATGAATGAAGCAAAGTACAAGTACGAGGTCGGGATGGGCGAATTCGTGTTCAAACCAAGTCTTTCATATTCTGAATTCCTTGACCCGCGGCTTCTGGTCTCCGCTTTCCGATTGGATTTTTTCTCTTCGATCAGCAAGCACATCCGAAACCATTTCAAGGATCCGAAACTCATTCAGATACTCGAATTCCCTGTGCTGTTCCTTGGTGCCAAGCCAAGTGAAACACCTGCCATGTATTCGCTGATGAACTATGCCGATTGGACCCTTGGAACGTGGTATCCGCAGGGCGGCATGTTCAAGATCATTGAGGCCATGGAATCCATTTGCAAAGAACAGGGCGTACGCATTGAAACAGATGCAAACGTGCGGAAGATCGTTGCAAGCGGAAACCGCGTCAGTGGCATCAGAATAAACGACCGTGAGATAAATTCAGACATGGTTGTTGCCAGTGCCGATTATCATCATGTGGAGCAACAACTGTTGGAACCGCAGTTCCGAAACTATTCTGAATCGTATTGGGACAGCAGACAGCTTTCGCCATCGTGCCTCATTTTCTATGTAGGCGTGAATAAGAAACTGAATGGCCTGTTGCATCATACTCTGTTCTTCGATACAGACTTCAACACACATCTCACCGAAATATACGATAGTAAGAAGTGGCCGAACAACCCGTTGTTCTACGTTTGCACACCATCTAAAACAGACGCCAGCGTTGCGCCTCATGGCTGTGAGAACCTTTTCATTCTGATACCAGTGGCCGTTGACCTGAAAGATGAGGAACAGACACGCGAACACTATTTCAATTTGGTGGTTGAACGTATGGAAAAGTTGACGGGCGAAACCATCCAGGACCACGTGATCTACAAACGCAGCTACGCGCACCGCGACTACATTACCGATTACAACGGCTACAAAGGCAACGCCTTCGGACTGGCAAACACCCTGTTGCAAACAGCCATTTTCAAGCCTTCATTACGCAATAAGCGGCTGAAAAACCTTTTCTTTGCAGGACAGTTGACAACTCCGGGCCCTGGTGTACCGCCTTCGCTCATATCGGGCCAGGTTGTGGCAGCACAGATACAGAAAGAGTTGAAAACCTGAGTGAGAGACAATTGAGCCGCATCAACTCCCCGAAAGTATTGTTCGACCGCGTGTCGTATCGGTGCAGCAAAGCTGTAACGAACACGTATAGCACTTCGTTTTCGTTGGCCATCAGATTCCTGCATCAGGATTTTGTGAATCCGATTCATGGCATCTACGGTTTTGTGCGACTTTCGGATGAGATCGTTGACAGCTTCCACGATTTCCCTAAAAAGGAATTGCTCGAACGTTTCAAGGAAGAAACGTATCGTTCCATTGAAGAAGGCATCTCTCTTAACCCGATCCTGAACAGTTTTCAGTGGGTTGTGAATGAATACGGCATTGAACGTGAACTTATCGATCGCTTTTTGTCCAGTATGGAAATGGACCTGTACCGTGCCGAATACACGCAAGAGAAGTACGAAGAGTACATTTTGGGCTCTGCCGAAGTGGTGGGGCTGATGTGTCTGAAGGTTTTCACCGAAGGCGATGCCGCAATGTATGAGGAACTGAAAGCGGCTGCCATGAAATTGGGTTCCGCTTTTCAGAAGATCAACTTTTTGCGTGATCTGAAAGCCGACCATTATGGTCTGGGCCGCTCTTACTTCCCCGGAATTGACGTTTCGAAGTTGGATGACGCAACCAAACAAAAGATCGAAGCAGACATTCAGGCCGATTTTGATGCAGGTTATGTCGGCATTCTGAAACTGCCCAAGAAGGCGCGATTCGGGGTTTATCTGGCTTACATCTATTACACGGCTCTTTTCAATAAGATCGCCCGCACACCTTCTGCCCGCATCCTCGATGAGCGCATCAGCATATCGAAACCGCGTAAAGCAAGTCTGCTTTTCGGGTCGTATGTTCGGCACAGTTTCAACCTTATTTGAGTCATGAGAGCCTTGTTGCTCAGCCTTATTCTATGCTCTACCACAGCGGTTGCACAGGACACGCTGCTTACCAGCGTGAGAAAGAACATCGGAGAGGTTTTTAAGACAGAATCCATCTGTTTCAGTTTCTACAATGCGTTTGAAAAGGTTGATGTTTCTGCAAGCAATCTGTTGGTAGGCTACAAGGGTGCTGTGTTGCTTGGCATGGCCCGCCACGACCCAAACGTTTTCAAGAAAATGGGGTATTTCAGCGATGGCAAGGAATTGTTGGAGAAGTCAATTGCCAACGATCCGCAGAATATTGAACTGCGCTTTTTGCGATTGACCATTCAAACTCACATTCCGTCATTTTTAGGATATAACGAGAATAAGGAGAAGGACAAGGCTTTTGTGCTGGCCAATTTGGACAAGGCACCGAGTGAAGTGTTCAGAACCAAGGTCCGTAACTTCATAAAACACGCAGAATCGGAAGGAAAACTTTGATCAGCCTTCAGGAATTAGCCATCAGCTACCAGCAAATGGTCTTCCAGAAGCTTGTAACTTGCTACTCGTAGCTTGAAACTGAAATGCAAATTCTCATCAACATACTTTGGATCGTGGCGGCCTTCTGGTTCATGGAGTTCGTAGCGTGGTTTGCCCACAAGTATTTGATGCACACGTTCGGTTGGGAATTGCACCGCGATCACCATCAACCGCACGAGGGTTTCTTTCAACGCAACGATCTTTTTGCGCTCATCTTCGCTATTCCAAGTTGGCTCAACATGCAGTTCGGTATTATGGCAGGTTGCGATTTCAGGCTCTACGTTGGGATTGGCATTCTGCTTTACGGTATTGCTTACGTAACGGTGCACGAAGTGATCATTCACAACCGTTGGGGAACCCGGAAAAAGATCAAGAATTGGTATTTCCAAGGCTTGGCGCGCGCGCATTTTGCACATCATAAGCACACCGAAAAGGAAGATGGCGAATGCTTCGGCATGCTCATCGTTCCATTAAAGTACTTCAAGAAGAACTGAATTCAATTCCTTATCGGTTGCAAACATTTTCCGTTTTTCATTCTTCATTTCGCGCTGAATGAAGTTCACGTATCTACTGGTCGATCTGCTTTCGGTCTGTGTTCCAGTTGCGTTCTCGTTCGAGGGCAAACTACAATTCTACCGTAAGTGGAAGGCACTGTTGCCCGCCATTGCCATTCCAGCCATCTTGTTCCTAGTTTGGGACAGCCTATTCACTGCTAATGGAGTTTGGGGTTTCAACGACCGATACATCACTGGCATCAAACTATTGAATCTTCCCTTGGAGGAGATCCTGTTCTTCATTTGCATTCCGTACTGTTGCGTGTTCACGTATGAGGTGCTGAATCACTTCGTGAAGAAAGACGTGCTGGGCAAAGCAGCGTCCTACGCAGCATTCGTTCTTATTCTCGTGCTTTCGGCAGTTGCATTTCGGTACAGCGACCGTGCCTATACCTTCTCCACCTCGGTTCTTACAGCGTTATTCCTATTAGCTCATGTGGTGTTTCTGCGAAAGCCGTACTGGAGCCGACTGGTGTTCACATATCTGGTCATTCTCATTCCATTCTTCATTACCAATGGCATACTTACGGGCACTGGTCTCGATGAACCCGTTGTATGGTACAACAACGCGGAGAACCTCGGTATTCGTATGCTGACCATTCCGGTTGAAGACACTTTTTATGGATTCCTGCTCATCGGGCTGAACATTACGGTTTTTGAGTCCTTGAAGAGAAATGAAAAAGGATAAAATGAATAGCGTCATTGTGGTCGTCCATTTTTCATTTTTCCTTTTTCTATTTACCCTATGAAGATCGGGCTGCAAACGTGGGGAACCGATGGCGATGTGATGCCGTTCTTAGCATTAGCCATAGGGCTTCGCGATGCTGGGCATGAAGTATCGCTTGGCTACACGAGTGTTGACGGAAGAAGCTACGCAGCCCGAACCGATCTTCAAGGCATACGACTGCTGGAAGCCAAAGGAGCCAATGACTTGCCGAACTCCAATCCTTACGCCATTCAAGCGAAGGCCGGCTCGTATTCCGAATACAGCCAATTGCTTCAACGCTACTTCGAGCCATTTACTGAAACGATGTATGCAGCTTCGGAGCAACTCTGCGCTGAAAATGAATTGGTCATTGGTCATGCTGCCTGCTACACGCTACACACGGCCAGTCAAAAGCACAGCGTGCCACGTATTTCACTGGTTCTGGTACCGCTGATGCTACGTTCTCAACACATTTCGCCATTGGGCAACAACTTAGGCACCTTCGTCAATTCGATGATGTGGTCCATTGGCGACCGCGTCTCAACCCATTCGTGGTTTAAGAACGGTAAGGCCATACGACAACGGGAAGGAATGCAATCCATCCTTAGCTTGCAGAAGGAGGTTTTCCGCTCAGATGTAATGACCATTGTAGCAGCAAGCGAGGCGGTGGTTCCCAGACAACCGGATTGGGCTACAAACATTTACGTAACCAGCTTTCTGAACATGCCAGAATCCAGCAACGATGCTGCCATACCGTACGAGCTGCAACAATTCCTCCAAGCAGGCAAAGCACCCATTTACATGACCTTTGGTTCGTGCATGCCGTTCGACCTTGAGAATTCAACTCAGCTGTTGATTGATGCAGCCAGACTATCGCGCAGGCGGGTCATCATCCAATCGGAGTGGTCGAAAATGGAGAAACCAACCGATGAGGACATATACTGCGTTGAACGAATGCCACACAGTACCATTTTTTCACGCTGTTCGCTTATTGTTCATCATGGCGGTGCGGGCACTACCCAAGCTGCTTTGTTGGCCAGAAAACCATCTGTGGTTGTGGCGCACGGATTCGATCAGCCGTATTGGGGCAAACAACTGGAACGAATTGGCGCTTGCAGCAAAACGCTGCTTCGACATTCAGTTACCGCCCGAACATTGGCTGATGCCATTTGTCAAGATGTGAATTCTGAAGCGGCCGAACGGATCGGTGCCAGAATGAGACAGGAAAATGGTGTTGCGAATGCAGTTAAACTGATCGCTTCCGTTCAAACGAAAGTTGGACGATAACCCATTCGAGGGATTCTTTCGATGATATTGATGTACCTTCGGTGAAGCCTCGTTCGAAAATGCGAACCAATTACACATCGAACTGTTCCATTGAAACCATCACCAATTTTGAGTTATGAGCAAGTCTGAATCAACGGAAAATAAGCAGGAGCCCAGCATCATTGTTTGGGCCATCAGAGTAGCATCATCTGCAGGGTTGGCGGCCATCCTGTGCTGTGTGGCCCCTGCCATTCTGTTCATGTTCGGGATAATGGGTGGTGTATACGCCATTTCGTTTGCCGATTTCTTCTACAACGAGGATGGCAGCGCAGGACTCGGTGCCTGGGGATTGCGCATTGCGGCAGTTATCATTGGTGCATTCGGTGTCTATCGGTTCCGCAGCCAACAGAATCAGTGCTCCATTGACCCAAAACGCAAGCGCAACAACCTCATCCTCGTAACGCTCATTACCATTGTGCTTGCCATTGGCATTTACCTCTCTTTGGAGAAATGGTCTTCGTGGTACTTCAATAAGCACATCGTTCCTGCACAGCAGGAAGAACTGTTCGGCACGCAGGAGTAACGCTTGTTATTGGCAGCGGGTGATCAGAGCAACTGCAGGTCGCTCACCACTATCCCATCCTCATCAGCATAGAGGTAAGCACCAGGCCTTATGTCGGCACCGGCAAAGCGCACCGCAATGTTCTGTTGCCCTTCGTTGCGTTTCAGGCTTTTTGTAGGATTGGTGTTCAGGGCCTTCACACCCATGGGCAACTCCGATATCTCGCGCGAATCGCGAATGCAACCGTACACCACAATTCCGCGCCAATTGTTTTTAACTGCCAATGCCACGAGATTGCCACCTACCAAGGCACACCGCATGCTGGCACCACCATCTATCACCAATACCTTTCCGGTTCCGTCCATTTCCAAAGCAGTGCGCACCAAGGTGTTGTCCTCAAATACTTTCAGGGTGTAGATCTCGCCTTCAAACACGGCCTCGCCCCCAAAATCGATGAACATGGGTTCCAGTACCTGTAGTTTGTCCATGTACCCGTCACATAGGTCGGCTGTTGCGTGTTTCATCTTTTCGGTTGCGAATGTTGAATGGTTGAAATTACCTAATTTGACCTCCGCATGAAGTTGAAACTCGCCTTTGTATTAAGCTTTGTTTTGTTGAACCTGTTTTGCGGCAACGCCTTTGCCCAAAAGGACAGCACGGTGGTTGTGCCCAAATGGGGTATTGACAAGTCGTACACTGGCCTTTCGTATGTAGAGGCCGGTGTTTTCGGGGTGAATATCACTTATACTACTAAACGGCATGCAGTGGCGTTCGGGCCACATGTGTTCTATCACAGTCTTTTTCCGGGGCAGAACGATTGGGAACGTTATGGAGCGACCGTGTCGTACAGCTATTTCCTCATTCGTAGCAACAGGCTTTTTGCACCATTCGTGTTCTACGACCTCAACTACAACTACGCCAAGGCCAGCCGACTGGATGTGGTAAAGGCAGACGATGGAGTAACCAAGCACACGGTTTCGCGCGAGGCCACCAGCCATTCGTTGGCGCATCATTTTGGCATTGGCACCCGATGCAATTTCTATCAAGGGTTCTTTCTTCACCTTAGCGTGGGTGCGGGGCCAAGCACGTTTGGGCAATCGGTGTTTCTACGTTCCCTTCAATCAGCTTATGCAGACGAGCAGGAAGTGAAAGAACATCCGTTCAGTAAGTACGAAACGGCCTTCATGTTCCGTATTGGCATTGCCTACCAAATAGGTGCAGACCAACTGAAAAAGGGAAACAGGTGTTGCGATTGAAGAATTCAGGAGTCAGGAGTTAGAATTGAGAAATCAGACTCGAGGAACTTTGGTTCAGCTGAAGCGAAAGACGTTTTAGGAGAGCAGTTGCAACCTTCGCCATTTTTCCTTTTTCATTTTCCCGTTTAATACCCGGTGTTGACGACATTTGCCCGCCTATGCAGCGCGCGTATCTACAAATGCATATTGCCATCTTCCTTTGGGGGTTCACAGGCATATTGGGCCGACTGATAACCTTGCAGGAATTTCCGTTGGTGTGGTGGCGCGTGCTGATAACCGTTGTTGCCCTTGGGGCATTCCTTAAATGGCGTGGTGAGTTGGAACCGCCACCTTGGAAGGAAATGAAGAAAATTGCCTTTGTGGGCGGTACCATTGCCCTGCATTGGGTCACCTTTTACGGAAGCATCAAATACAGCAACGTTTCCATTGCACTGAGTGCTTTGGCAAGTACCGCGCTGTTCACAGCCGTGCTGGATCCGATAATGAACAGGCGAAAACCTAAAATGCCCGAACTCGTATTGGGGCTGTTCATCATACTGGGTATCTTTCTCATTTTCCGCTTTCAGAAGTTGTATGCCGTGGGCATTTCGTTGGGGCTTACCAGTGCCATGCTCTGCGCCTACTTTACCATTCAGACCAAGGAACTACTGGAGAACCATGGGCCGCGCAACCTGCTTTTCTACGAACTGATAGGTGGTTTCGGTATGCTGACCGTGTTGGCACCGTTGTACCTATACCTATTTCCTACACCTGTACTGGTGCCTTCGGCCATGGACAGCGGTTATCTGCTGGTGCTGAGTTTGGTGTGTACGGTTTATGCCATGCAGCTTTCGTATCAGGCATTGCAGCACGTTTCGCCCTTTGTCATGAACCTTTCGGTCAATTTGGAACCCGTTTACTCCATCATTTTGGCGGCCTTCATTTTCCGCGAGCACGAAGACCTGAACCTTGGTTTCTACGCAGGGGCAAGCATCATCATACTGGCGGTGGCCGCCAATGGCGTGCTTGAATGGTACACCAAACGCAAGGCCCGCAAACAGACCTTGGTGGCGCCATAGGCTCACGGAATTTTTTTTGAGTTTTCGGTGCGAGCTTCAAGCCGCAAGCTGCTGGCGCAAGAGGGAATTAGGGAATTAGGGGATTAGGGGATTAGGAAAAGGCGAAAGCCGCTAGCCATTAGCCGTTAGCCGTTTGCACTCGCAACTCCCAATAACGCTCCGATGCCCGTCATTGCGAGGGAGGAACGACCGAAGCAATCTCACCTGATAGTATCACCCGACATCTTTATGATTCCGTTAGGGAATTAGGGGATTAGGGAATTAGGGGATTAGGAAAAGGCGAAAGCCGTTAGCCGTTTGCACTCGAAACTCGCAGCTTGCAGCAAAAAAAGGAAGAGCGCGGAGGATGAAGAGAACACAACCCCCAGCGCTCTGGCGGCCTGAAGGCCACCTCCCACTATTCAACTGCAACCCTACGTGGCGGCACTTTCGGCCTCCAGACTTACGGGCCCTGCCCCCAACGAATTGGTGGCATACACCCTGAACCGATAGATGCGGCCACGCTCCAACCCCTCGTGCAGGTACGTGTTGCGACCCTGCGAGGCAATGGTCTTCCAATCGGTACCCGTGTCCGTTTCCACCAACATCTGAAAAACATACTGCTTCTTATACTTGGTGCCTTTGCACCGCATATACACCGACCCATTGAACTTGCCCGGTTTGGCCACAAACCCCTGCGGCTTTTCGGGCAACGGCCAGCTGCTGCCCACCTCCTGCGTGTCCATACCTGCCAGGGCCGTTGTGTTGGGGTCGCCCTTCGTTACCCCCTGCACGTAGTACACCTCTTGGTCCATCAGGGTCATCATTTTCACCAAGTGCTCATCGCGTACCTGCGTTCGGTCCTTACCGCCCTCCGAGGCAGCCGTTTCGGCCTGCTCCAACGCATTGGCCTGGTTGGTAAGTTCGGTCATCGTTGGGTTCGGTGTAGGGAACACGGCCGCGTTCTCTGTCATTTTCTGAACCACAAATCGTACTTTCTCCACTTTCTTAAGGACGGAGAATGCGCCCCATTTCAAAACCACCTTTTTCATGGCCTTTCAGTATTTGGTGCCTTGGGTCCGGTCTTGTAAACCCGCAGCGTGGCGTCCTCTTTTTTTCATCGATGCAAGACCGCATCGCAGTGGTACATATTCAAACGCAACGGTTTGGGGTTATTGCATCAACCACCATAAAAAACTGTCATTTTTACATAACTAATTGATTTTCAAAGGGATTATTTTTTCACCCCCTTCGAATCAACATCATAAAAACGTCTAAAGAAGTCATTTCTGAAGCAAAAGAAATCGCGTCCGAACCAAAAGAAATGCCGCCTGAAGCAAAAGAAATGCCGTCTGAAGCGAAAGAAATCGCGTCTGAAGCAAAAGAAATGTCGTCTGAAGCAAAAGAAATGCCGTCTGAAGCAAAAGAAATCGCGTCCGAAGCAAAAGAAATGCCGCCTGAAGCAAACGAATTGACCCTTCCTAAAAAAACCTTACACATTTAGAGGGGATTTCTAAAAGTGCATTACAGGGTTTGAGGATAACCCTGAACCAAACTTACAACTAATTGATCTATTCCTTTCTGTGGGTTACAG
>Ga0172367_10004383_pt1 | contig 17609 bp, 21 predicted proteins | sample Lak10m_FD_114542 | JGI IMG/M metagenome (GOLD analysis project Ga0172367, IMG submission 114542) | Freshwater microbial communities from Kabuno Bay, South-Kivu, Congo - kab_022012_10m | ecosystem: Environmental > Aquatic > Freshwater > Lake | place: Democratic Republic of the Congo: South-Kivu...
CGCTATACCAAGTGTAATCAAATGTAGCAGCAGTACCAGAGTTTGTAATTTTTTGTAAATAAACTGAACCTGTAAATATTCCTAGTGTATTTCTTGATATTGGATCTGCAGCAACATCAGCAAATGTAGCAGTGTTTCCGGATCCCGCTTTTACATAATATCCATCAGTTGACAATCTTTGAGTGTAGAAGTACTCAGTTTCAGATGATGATTCAAAAATATTGTGTACGTAAGCACTATAATTCTTACTTGAAGAATAGTTCTTTACCCAAGAACTTCTGTCTCTGTTATATTTTTTCTCTGTAGTAGTAGATGTTCCAGCATTATTTACTACTTGGAAATATGCTCCATCCTCAATCAAATTTGCAGATAATTTAGCAGTGGATGTAAATAAATTATTTCTATATACAAGTGTCTGAGGTATATAGTAGTATCTATTCATCAATTGCTTTGGATCTTGGTTATATTTTGGAACAGAAGTATCAGCGTAAAGATACATAAATAAAGTTCCTGTCCAACCAGTACCAGATATAGACAACAATCCATTTTTTGCGTCTATAGTAAAATCAGTATTGAGAGTTCTACTTATAACTGTTCCACCAGTAGAAACAACATACACATCAACAATAGCATCAGGATATTGATTTTTATCCCATGTGTAAGATGTTGTGGGGGTTTCTGGTCTTGCTAAATAAATTGTTGAACCTGTTGCAGAATATCCAACAAGTCTTTTAGCATAATCAAGATAGCCATTTACAGAATTGTATTTTACTTTCCTTAGATAATAATTATAGTTATTATCAATATGAAAAATCTGATATATTCCACTAGTTGATTTTCTTACAGTACTATTGTGTACATCTTCATTTGTTGAGTAATAATAAACTCTATCTCCAAGATTATAGTAGTAATTATTTAGATCTCCTGAAACAGTGCTAAACAATTGAGTACCATTTCGTTTAAGAATTACAACATCACCATTTACAGTATCTAAAGATGTATTTGCCTCTAAAACATGTTGGATAGGAGCAATTTTTGGGAATTTGCTTAGATTAAGATAATCTGATGATAACCTCACTTCACTATCTATCGTATAAGTTTCAGATCCAGTGTCTAAAACAGTATCTAAATCAGTAGCAATATATGAAGTTCCTGTTAATCCAGCTCTTACTCCAACTTCAGCTTGCATATAAGTTCTGTCATAATTGAAAGTTGAACCAGCAGCAACGTATCCATAATTAATATTAACTAAAGATGGTCTTTCATATGGAGATGCTAAGGTTTTGTAATCAGTATTAGATGCAAATCTTGTGTTGAAATAAAAATCTTCATGTGGAGTGAAATAGACACTACCTATATTAGTATAAACTGGTCTATAAATACCATTCTTTATATGAGTTGAAGCTGCTCCTGAACCTATAAATACCAAGATACTTTCATTTGATTGCAAAGTACTTGTTCCGCTACCTGTTCTTGATCTTAATAAACTAGATATAGCTGTTCCTGAGGTTGTTGGTAATGAATCAGTGCTGGAATAATATACTGCTCTTACATTGTATTTTTGAAAATCTTGTTCTTTCCAATCCATGTCAATTTCTTGAATGAAAGAAGAAGTTTTTCCATCTACACTAAAGAAATTTTCATAATTAGCTGTTGATGGGAATGATATTTCAGGAACAAATATTTCTCCATAATGAGTTGAAGCTATAGAACTAGCTTGAAATACTCCAGAGATTTGTTTCTTAAGGTTAGGAGATACAAAATAAGTACCATCTGTGTTAGTTGTTAGGACATTTGAAACAATATCTTTTGACCAATTAACTAAACCATCAGCATAATCAAAAACCCTTTTTGTTGAGTTTCCAATAGATGAAACTGCATATATTCCATTATTTAATTGGTTTGATGAGTTTACAAGAACTGTCATACCAATACTTACTGGAACATCAAAATCCACAGGCATAATATAACTACCTGTAGAATTTCCAGTTGAAGCTTTACATATTACAGTTGGAGCAGATGTAATATTTACAAATGTTACTCCTATAGAACCAGCAGCAGTGTTTGACCCAGTAGCATACAAGAAATAAGATGTTCCAGCTCCAACATTTCCGCTAGATACAGTAAATAAAGCTCCTCTATTTACTGTATATGTGTTTGTAAATACTAATCCTTTAATTGTTTCGCAAAGAGCTGCAACACTATATATTCCATTTTGAGCTGGATATGTAGTTTGTCCGAGCACTAATACTCTTTGAGATACTCCTATACCTGGATCTGCAAATATAGTAGAATTAACTTTTGCAAAATCAGATATATTAGAAGTAATCAGATTTGTTACTGGTTCATAAGAGTAAGGATAAAATCTTTCTTGAACTGTAATTCCTTCGTAGTTTATTGAAAAACTATTTGAGTATGTGGTTGATTTTCCAAGATAAAATATATTTCCACCAATACTATTAGTGTAATTTGCTACCTTAACTACGGTTTGTGAGATTTCATTGGATTGATCGTAGGACGTTGATCTTGTCCATAAATTCGATGATCCTACACTTGTAACACTGTATATACCACTAGCTGCAGTATTATGATGCTTAACTAAAATTGTGTTACCAATGTTAAGTGCTGCAGTAGTGCCATTGCCAGTACTTATTACAGATGCTGTTTGTGTAAGAACTCCTAAATTGTTTCTGAAAACAGATGTAGAACCTGATGAAACTTCATAATAATAATCAACATTAGCATGAGCATAATTGTAAGTTGCATTTGACCATTTCAATGCAGATGTAGAAGCAGTACCACCAGTTAAACCAGAACCAGAATAAAATCTAAAATAAGCTCCACTGTAAGCAACACCTGCAGTTAAAACTTGAACATTAACATAATTATTTGCATTGATGTAATTTACAGCGTTATCCCAAAAATCATCAGCAGAGTTTGTACTACTATATGGATTATATATAGTGGATCCATTTGTTTTATATAAACTGGAAACATAATATATTCCATTTTCAACTTTATTAGTTTGATTTTTGACTAATATTCTGTCATTCAATGCTAAAGTGTGATTGTCTATGATTGCATTTAAGCTTGATAATCCAGTTGCTGATAATCCCAAATTTACTGTAGTTGCTGCTTGAACATCAGATAATTGATAGATGTTATTTCTGCTTACAAATTGTATAGAAGTAGTTCCATATGCTGCAGTTTCAAAAGGAGTCAAATACTGACTATATGTTACCCATGATGAACTACCAACAGCAACTATTCTTCCAGCAGTTAATATATCTTCAGCATTATTAACAGTGATAGTTCCGTATCCAGCTGATGACAAAACTTTATATAATCCATTTTGTTTTGCATCTGTTTGATTTTTTACTAGAACAATTCTATTATTGTTCATTTGTAGTCCATCAAGATATTTAGAAGTGGTTAATCTAGAAACCCCAGCTAAAGATGCACTAGATAAATTTGTAGTTGTAGCAACATCAGCATTTGGAAGATCTGTAACTGTAAATGAATCAAAAATGGTAAATCTTATATCAAAACCTAAGTCTTGTAATAATTTAATTCCGCTTGTATTTTTTATTTCTGGATAATGTTGATTAGTGTAAATATCTGCGAATTCATTTTCAATCCAAATTTTTACATCTTCAACACTAGAGTTAATCCATTTTAGTCTAAATAACTTTTTATTCCAAGTTCCAGATATGTTAGTTCCAAATCCAACACTAGATATTTCTCTATATGTTTCTAAACTAGGGGTAGAGGAATTTATTTCAGACCAAATAAAAGCGTGTGACATTTATGATACCAGTTAATTAATTTCTTCTAGCTTCTGGTCTATTGAATATTTGGCTAGCCACTGCAGCTAGTTCAGATCTTTCAACTTTACTCAATGTGACTGAAGCTACTAAATCACTATTTTTCCCACCAGATATTGCATGGGAAAGTCCGTTAGATTTAGCGTCAAGATATGGATTTTCTACTTGAGAAAGATCACCAAGAAGGATGACTTTACTGTCTTTTCCGCATCTTTCAACTACCATCCTTGCTTCTCTTGGTGAAATATTTTCAGCTTCATCAAGAATAATGATAGATCTTGGAATACTTCTACCTTGAATAAAAGCCATAGCTTCTACTTCAATAATTCCATCTCTAACCATTTCTTCAAACATATTGTTAGCAGAAAGAGACTTGCTTCCTAAAATTTGATCAATGTTGTCTTTAATAGGACCTAACCAAGCAGAAATCTTGTCAAACTTATCACCAGGAAGAGCACCAATATCTTTTCCACCTACAGCAATAAGAGGTTTCATAACAACAATCTTGTCATAAGTACCCTCATTTATCATTTGTAATGCTGCAGCTAAAGCTAAAAATGATTTACCTGTACCTGCTGGACCTGATAAAGTTACTAAAGCAATACTTAAATCAGAAAGAATTTCCAACGCACATTTTTGTTCTAAGTTTTTGCCTTGAATTCCAGAAAAACCCTTAACTTCTTTGGCATTAGATTTTTCTTTTAAGACTTTAAAAATGCCTCTTTTGTAGACAGTTGGGCAAATTCTATCTCCATAATGAAACAAAATGAATTCATTAGGATATATATCACCAAGTCTTGTAACTGTGTCTTCTGATAATTTTTTGAGTTCTATTTCTTGATCAGACCATAAATACGCCCAATCTAAATCACTGTTGAGTTCAAATTTTCTAAGACCAGTAAATAATTCATCATTTAATTGATCTGCTCTATAGTTTTCTGCAGCACAACCCCAAGTTATTCCACGAATTCTTAAGCCAGTATCTTTTGTAATAATTGCTACTTTTTTTCTTGGATTAGCAGCTTTTAGAGCTAAACAACATTCAATAATAGCGTTGTCAGAATGAACCTTAACAATATTTGGTCTTTCATTTTTCAAGAGCGGAGATTCAGTATTATAAACAAACAATCTTCCACCTTGTTCATTGATTTTTACACCTTTGAGTAAATCTTGAAGTGAATAATTTTCTAAATTTCTAAATACTTGTCTGGCTGACCAACCAACATTTTCTTTTCTAGTTTTAATGTCATCTAAATCATCAATAACAGCAAGAGGTATATAGATATCATTGTCATTGAATTTATATAGAGCAAGGGGATCATGAAGAAGTACGCAAGTGTCGATTATGTAAATATGCTTTGCCAAAATATTGGTCTCCTCGCAGTTTTTTCTGAACTAACTACAAATATTTATTCTTGTTTTTAGCATCTATAAACCTACTACAATGGTAAGTCTGGTTTATCTGATACAGTTTTTTTAATCTTTCTTTTATCAATATTATCTATGAAATCAGCAGCTTTTTCGTTTATTGTAGTTTCGAATTTTCTTACGTTAAATATATTACTAAGTTGAGATTTATCAAATTCCTTGAGTTTGTCAGTTTCCATCCACTTTGTCTCAGTAACATTGGCAAGATTTTTATTTAATTTATTTAAAGTTCCATTTTCAAATGCTAATAAATCTTCACTCAATATTTCATCTAAATATCTATGCGCACTATCTAAATTAGTAGTTTCAAGTAAATTTTGATCATTATATAAAACCTTAGTAATATTTGCATTAGTAAGAATATTTCCGTTAGGACTTACAACTTGAGAATTGTCTCTTACAAAACATAAACTAGCTTTTGGAATACAAATATATATTTTAAATGGCAAAGCATGTTCTACATCTTTACTATCAGATAATCTTAAAACTTCATTTTCATCGTTTACTATGGAAATAACAAGCTTAGATTTTTTATCAGAATTTTTGATAACAAAATCCCATTCATAATTGTGTTCATTTGTTGTAGGATAAAAGGCAGGAGTTAAGTTTAATTCTTCTTTCCTATCACACAATTTCATAAATAAACTGAACCCAATGGTATCTTCTGGAGTACCTTTTCTGTAAGTTCCTACTTTTGTCCAATCTACTTCAAAATCACTTTCTAAATTTTCAACATTAAATTCATCAAAGTGACCTTGGTCAAATATTTTCTTAAGTATAGGATCTTCTAGAATTCTTCTAGCTCTTACAATGTCTAAAAAAGCTTCATCACTCCCTCCAAAATCTGGATGACATGTTCTAGCTTTTTTTCTAAAAGCATTCTCTAAAATTTGCGATGTCTTAACTCTTTCATCTCTTGATTTTCCTTGAGGTAAATCAAGGTTACTAATTCCTAAAATTTCATAGTAATTTTTTGCGAAATCAATAATTTTCTTTGGATCAAATTCATTTGACATAAGAGTTTTATAAAGATTTAAAGAATAAAAATAATATGTGGTACAGATTTGCTCAAATTCATCCTTATATCCCAAAAGCAGTAGATAGGTTTGGAATAACAAAAGATCCAAATAAAGCTGGATTTGTGTTATCAGATGGAAAGATGTTAGATTTTTCAGATGGATATGACAATAGAGATTTGATGCATCATAGTGTTTTTGAAGTCATGCCTCCAATGCCAGATCCAGTAGGAGAGTATCCAGATCCTCATAAACAATTTGTTATACCTTTCATGAAAAGTACTGAGAGTATTAGAATTTCCAAAGATGGAAGTGATTTAAGTATAGAAATACACTCTATTCCTTCTAACGAACAAATTACAGCTATAGCAAGAAGTGTAGATAAAGGTGACAATTTCTTTTACGAAATACCATTGTTTGGAAGAAATGGAGGTGGTGCCATATATGACACCAATCCATCATATATCAGAAAATGGTTGACAGATATCAGAGAAGTCATGATTGGATATAAATAATATGTGGTACAAGACAGCACTTAAGGGACATAAAAATTACTATGATTTTAATGACCTAAGTTATGAACTCAAACAAGTTGATGACACAAATGATAGCGATCGGCCACCTTCTGGAGCAAGAATAAGAACAATATCATACGTTTTAAATGCATATGACTTGGAGCATATGGATAAAGATAAACCAATAGGAAAAATGAATTTAAACTTGGAATTCTATATTTCTGGCAAAAAACAAATTCATATTATATTAGTTAGAACTGATGACTACCATGAAGGAATGGGTGTAGCTACTAATCTTTATAAATGGCTCAAGTATAATTACGAAATTTTTGATAAACCAGAATGGATTGTTAGTAATCCAATCAACCCAGCAGCAGAAAGAATTAGAGAAAAAATATTTGGAAAGCCTCAAAGTACTTATCCCATGCGTGAATATGAATTAGATTATAGTTAAGGAAAATTGGATATATAAAATGTGGTACAGAACAGCTATTGATTTCGGTAAGTTATTTGGATTTGGAAAACCTGATGTCCCTCAAGCTACAACTCCTGTTCAAAAACCAGATGTGCCTGAAGATATATTCAGACAACATGTAATAAATCAAATTCCTCGTCCGCTTGAACACACTGATCAAATTATAACAAGTCTAGGAGACCAGCATCTTATACTAACAGGCACAGGTGGTATTCATCAAGGTGTTAGTCATGGTATGTTTTTAGACAGAGTTTTGGACGAAGCTAGGAAAAGTATCATGAATGATCCAGAACTTAGAGAAAATTACAGCACCTATAGACTGCCTGAGTATGCTTATGGTCCTGAAGATTTAATTCAAAGACGTAATGAGAGGTTGGCTCCTGGTGAAGAAAAAATGCATCCAGAAGATGCTGTAACTGAAATTCTTCATGAATACTTTGATCAAGGTATCAGAATAAGTAATATGGCAGGATATATGGCTATAAATGCTATTCATTTACCATCATTAATGCAAATCAATAAAATATATGACATTATTCATTATTTGCAACCTAAACAAGTAGCTATAAAAATAGTAACTGATAAAGGGAATTTTATGAAAGTATATGACATAGATGATGTGGCAGATTTCAAGGAAGATATTTTGCATTTTAAGATACATGGTCCTAAAAAACAATCAACCATGAGTGAATGGAGAAGATACTAATGTGGTACCGAAAAGCAATGGACTTAAATGACCTTAATGAAAAATTTTCAAATGAAAGGAATTTAGCTATTTCTGATTATGAGATGGCCAAAACTGATGAGAGTGTAAATCAGTTGCTTGATAACCTAACTTCTGGAAATTCTTACACTTCTGAATCTGGTGCTATAAGAGTAAATCCAACAATCGATACTCCACCAATAAGAGATAAAGATTTAGATGCTACATTTTCTATCATGACCGATGATATAGAAGAAATGCATGGTTTAGTTGCTGGTGAATCAAATAATGCTGAGTACTTTATTAATCTTGCAAAAACTCTTGAAAAATATATTCCCTATGATCAAACATTTAGTACAGAGATGGGAAGAATTAGAGATTTCTTTCTTAATCTTGAAAATAAATTGGATATTCTAATTAAGGATGAGCATAGTAAATTCCCGAAGATGAAGCCATATATTTACAATACAGAAGAAGAAGCTGAAGAAATACAAGATCATAATAATAGCGTCAGATCTTTTTTCAGAAATTACGAAGCACCAAGATTAAATCCTGAAGTTTCTGATATTGTTAATCAAAATTTCATCAAATACACTAAGCTTATTAATGATATGGTTCCTAAGTTTATGAATGTTGATGCTAAACAAGAATGGCTCAATAGTATGTTAAGAAAAGGTGTTGCTGGAAATTTCTTAAGAGATGATTTGAGATCTGAATATTTAGAGATTATGAAAAGATCTGGGAGAAAATAATGTGGTACAGGGAAGCAGTAACATATAATCTTCTTGGACAACTTACGAAAGGTAATCCTAAAAAAAAGTTTAAGCAATTTGTTGAAGATGAAATTGATACTGAAGAAGCAGAAGAATTACCACTAGAACAACCTCAAGAAGAAATTCCAGAAGAACCTCAATTTACTCCTGTTCCAACAAATATACCTCCAGTTACAGACACACCTGCTGGAGTTGTTAATAGAGAACCAATTAAAGTTCAACTTCCAAATAACTTAAAATTTCCACCACTTCATGAATTTTGTCATTGTGAAATTAATACATTACCAAGTGGAAGACAAATATGGAAACTTGGGAATGGAGAAATGCATTGCGCTGAATGTGTAATGAGCAGAGATATATTTAATGCAGCTAATGAACTTGCTTATAGAGACATTAGATAAATAAAGTATTTATCTTTATATTGTATCCGTATAAATCAACATCTATTTTCTTTTTTAATATTTTACTATTTGGGGCTTTCATTACTAATAAAGATCTTAATAATCTTATTCTTATAGTTTCATCTAAAGACAATTTATTTATTTCTTTCTTTATGAAATTTTTAATTTTCAAGAAGTCACTTTGTGTGTGAAGTAAATTATAAAATATAGTTTCTTCAAATTTTTCAAATATATTAGAATAAAGTTTTGCTTCTTCTTTAGATAAACACTTAAAAATTTCTAGCAAAGAGTAATTAATATAATTATATTTTTGCAAATTAATTAAGCAAAAATCATCAATTTCTTCAATTTCAAATAAATAATCAAGAGAACCATAAACTTGATTTAAATCCCCGTTGTTTGAAATTAAGTAAAATGCAATAATTCTAAAACTTTCTATAACACAAACAATAGGTTGTCCAGATTTTAAACTATATTTTTCAAGCACAGCAATATTCTTGGGATTTTTAATTCCAAGTAAATGTATTTCATTTGCATTTTGTCTGCAGAAAGTAATAAATGCATTCATAAAATTATTCTATCAACTATAGTTTCATCAACATATTTTCCAGACATTCCCCAAGTATTTTTCCAATAATCTATAATTTTATTTTTTCTGGAAATTGAAAAACTTGTTTCATAAATTGATTTAGGAACGTTAGCATCCTTTATTAACTTAGTTTTTTCAATACTCCTTTGTCTATATAAAGAACAAATAGTATCTGAAAATTTATGTTCATTTTCTTCTATGTAAATAAATAAACTATCTTCTTTATATGGGTTTGTTCTGACACAATCATGTATCATCATACAATCTGGATAATAATCATTTATCACAGAATTAATATGATCTAATATTGTGTTCTTTTTGTTTTTTGGTAATAAAAAAATATCTATAGGTTTGAGATTTATTTTTTTCAAATTACTTTCATTTTGTTTTTTAAATGAATGATAATTGTTTTTATGAGCTTCTGATAATAATTCTTCCGGATCAAAACACTCACAAAAAATAAACCAGGGGCAATCTTCATACCCTAATAAAAATGCTCTCAAACTGATCAATATTTCTATTTTATCAAGTTGAGAGCATTCAGTTATTTTTTTACTGATCTCAAGTAATGTGTTCACTTCTCACTATTTTTCACCAAACATTTCACTTACTTTTTTTTCAATAAGTGGCATCATTTCTAATCCCTCTGTAGCATTTCTAACATTACCAAAAGTTTGATATTCTTCTATTAATTTATCTCTAAATAAAGCTAAATATCTATCAACCATTAGTTTGGAAGGATTGTAAATACGCTTTTGCAAAAAAAGTTTCATAAGGATAACTTTTTTAGCATCTGACATTATGACTTTCTCTTCATAATCTGGAAAACTTTTACTATCCTCTTTTTTTTTCTTTAAAGCTTGATACCACATTTTATTTTTCTATCTTTAAATCTTGTACGTGAATTTCATTGTAAGCAAATGCAACATTTTGACTTGGTACATTGAATAAACAAACATTCATTTTTTCATCTTTGAAAATTGTATAGAAGTCTTTGTTTACAATCAAAACTCCTTCAATTTGTCCAATAAGAGTATTCGGATTGTAAGTTTGTATCTTCCATTTTCCAAATCCTCTATTTTGTGAATTATTATCAATAACTGCCATATCTCTCCTCCAGATAAGTATATTATTATTTTACTAAACACATAGTTCCTACCTAGATGTATAATAAATTTAGGTAAAAATATGTCAAAAAAATCTATTGCCAAAACTGTTTGTAATTTTTGTCAACGTCCAGCAAGCAAAGAAGTAATTACTGATATTGAAGTGTTAAGTGAATTGCTTACTGGCAAAAGTTTAAAAATGCCACTTTGTACTTATTGTTTTGAAAGTTATGTTACTGGAAACAAATTTGGACAAATGCAAGTTCATCAAAATATACTTTCTATGATCATTAATGCAGATGATAAAGCTAGTGTATTGTCTCTTAAAGAAAGAATTGCAGAAGTTGCTCCAATATCAAAAAGACATTTATTTGGATTGAACAACTATAGATTGAAAAACACAAGTCCTCAAGATCTCTTTGAAGCACTTGAGAAAAAAGTAGTTGGACAACAATTAGCTAAGAAAAGATTAAGTATTGCTGTTTTTGAACATATGAGAAACATCATTAACAACGATACTTCTGAAAAACAAAATATTTTATTTCTTGGTCCTTCTGGTAGTGGAAAAACTTTAATTGTCAACACTATTTCTAGTCATCTTGAAGTTCCATTTGTTTCAGGAGATGCAACTTCGTTTTCTCCTACAGGTTTTCAAGGATCTGATGCTGATAGTTGTATTACAGATTTGTTAATAAAATCAAATGGAGAAACATCTGTAGCTGAAAAAGGAGTTGTGTTTATTGATGAAATTGACAAACTTGCATCTTCTCATAACTCTGCAACAAGATTAGAAAGTTTCCATTATTCTACTCAATCTACATTACTCAAATTGATTGAAGGTAAAAAAGTAAAGATTAATCCAAATGCACTAGGAGAACAAAGCACATTTCCTTACATTGTAGACACATCAAGAATATTGTTTTGTTTTGGTGGTGCTTTTAATGATCTTGAAAAAATAGTTGCTAAGAAACTTGGATTATCAGAAGGCACTATTGGATTTAGAAAAGATCAAAAATCTGAATACGAAAATCAGATCAAGAACTACGAAATATATAACGGTGCTTCTCATGACGTACTAGTAGAAAGCTTAATTGAATATGGTTTAGCAACTGAATTTGTAGGAAGAATACAATCTATAGTTCCTTTAGTTCCATTGACAAAAGAACAAATGTTACATTGCTTGACAGATTTAGAAAATTCTCCAATTAAAAAAACTCTTTTACTGTTTGCTGAATCAAATGTAGAAGTTGAGTTTGAAGAAAAATATTATGATGCAATTGTGGAAAAAGCTATAAAATCAGGAACTGGAACTAGAGCTTTGAATTCAATAGTGAAATCTTCTATTTCTCAAGCAAGTTTTGATTTATTAGGAAAGATAAATCAAAGCAAGAAAAAAATAGTTTTCACAGACAAATGTGTTTTAAATCCCTATGAGTATGTAACCTTGTAAAGGGATATAAAAGGTCTAGTTCGAATTATATAGTATTATGACTGATCCTTTAGAGCATATAATTTCTCAAGCTGAAAAAATTATTAAAGAAAATAATAAAGTTTATCAGCAATTAAGAACATCAGCAGGTCCTTCCCAAACTGCTTTTGCAGTTAGAGCAAGAAACACAGCTGGAGACATGGCTTCTTTTATTACTGTAAGAGGAACTTATGATGAAGCTAGTTGGATGAGAGCTTTTTACGCACAAGGATGGGTAGATGTTAATGTTTATCCAACTGTTCTTGAAGGTCCCGTAACTTACGCAACTGTTCCATCTGCTGCAACAACTCCTGGAGATGTAGATTTATCTAGAAGACAAAGAGGATCAGTGGGAACTGCCACATCAATTGTATTGCAACCATTAAGAAATTTTAACTCATTTTCTATTCCTGTATTAGGAGTAACCTCATATGCTCCAACTCCACACACACCAACTGCACCTTATGGAGTTTCAAGTTCGGATAATGATATTCAATTGTATTTCATGGGTTTGAGCAATGATCAAAAATATGAAATGAGATGGGAAGGTGGAAATTTCTTAGATTGGTGGGAAATGAGAGCAGCAATAGCAGCAGCTCCTAGTGGCACAGCTACTCATCCACACGCAAATCCAACATCACCAGAAGTGGTAGCTGCATTTGCTCAAAAAATTCCATACAAAAGAGAAGCTGGCTATGATGAATTTTTGAAATTAATGCGTAAAGTTAAAAGCACCATGGGTGACACCGATTCTGAATTGCTTCCTGATGATGTGCTTATCGACGAATATGAAAGTAGAACTGGAAATGTTGTAAGAACTATTTATTATTTGGGAAAACAAAGAGTAATGAAGTTCAGAGATTACGATCGAGATTTAATTCTTACTTCACTTGAGAATTTAAGAAGAGCACTCAAAGTCACAGAACAATACGAAATTGACCAAAGGGCTGCCGATCAAGTTGATATAGATGCAAGAGATAGAGCAAATAGATTTAGAAATCAAACAAATGAAATAGCAGACTATTTGAGTGGTCTTTTAGGTTCTGGTAAAAAATCTAAAACAGACAACTCGATTGGAGAAAAATATAAACTATGAAAAAAGTAGCTATATATCCTGGTGGTGCTACAGCATTTGCAAGACAGTTATTAATGTCAACATTAGATCCAGAAGCAATGAAGAAATTCTGGTTGGAAGGTGGATTTGAGAAAATATTAGAATTGGGTTTTTCCAACTGGGCAAGTTTAGCTACTGCTTTGGGTGGTCATGATTATAAACCTGCTGAAATGATTGGCATGCAAGAAAATCCTGGTTATAGAATTCCTGGTTTAGATCCAGCAGCTGAAACAGACCTTGCTGCTGGAGGATTTGATTATTTGGGTCCGCATTCTCCAAGTGTACCATCTTCAGCACCAAGACCATCCGGTATTACTCCCGAACCAGATCCTGATTTATATTTTGAAAAACTAAGTTCAACTAAAAAATTTAGACTTGCTAATCAGCCACAACCTCCAGAACAAAATGAAGCAAATAAACCTCCAATGCCTAATAAAACATTTGAGGACTTAATAGCTGAATTGAAACAAATTGAAAATTCTTCTAAATTGTCAAATCAGTTGAAAATGCAAAATTATAGAAGAATACTTGATGAATACAATAAAAGCTTAGCCCCTTTGAGAGTTTGGATGAAAGAAAATGGTTATTCTAAACAACAAACATTAGGAATTGTAAATGAAGCTCAGAAAAGACGTAGATAGTTTTATAAAATTATCAAAAAAATTAGATACACAAGGAAGATATACCTTGGCAGATAAAGTATTTAATTTTATAAAAACATCGCAGTTTTCACCAACTCCAACTCAATTACCTACAACACAAATTGATTTACCAGAAAGTCTCAGACCATTTTTAGATCCTTCAACATTCAAAGACAATGTTTTTGTTAATAAAAATGTTATGAGACAAATGGATGCTCCTTACGCTAGTAAGTTTGGTCCTGACACTCCATTAGTTTTCAATACATTATCTCCGCAAATGTATGCAGAGTTAGAAAGAACAGGTAAGTTGCAGCAAATATTAGATATACAAAGTGCTCAAGGTGCAGCTGCTTTAAAATACTTAGCGTCTACAGGAGCTGATATTCAAGGACTTGGAGCATTGATTGGGCAATGGTCTAAAGCTCCAAATCAAAACAATAAAGTCATCATTGAAAATGCTATTGCTACTTCTGCTGCTCAAGCAGTAGTTGATGCAATTACATCTGCAACAGTAGGAAGAAACAAGTTTAATTTCAATGAATGGCAATCAAAATTAAATGAAATTGCTCCTCAAATTAATAGATATCCTCGTCCCCTAGCAATGGCAATTATGCAAGGAATAACCACAGGATTGAGAAGAAAAATGCAAACTTTGTCTACTCAAGCTCCAGATGTGCTACGAAGATCTATTTCTGCATCAAATCCTGACTGGATGTCATTTGCTAGAAATTATGGTTTAAATTCTTACACTTCTCAATTCGGTTCTGGTCCTGTTCCTCCTGCAGTATCTAAACCAGCAACAAAACCAGGAGCTCCAACTACTCCTGAAACTGAAGCAGCTCCTAACGATAAAGCTATTTCAGGAGAACCAACTACATAAATCTATTGACTGTATAAAAAATACATGTCAGAATTATGTCCATTATATTTGCAAGAAAAAAGCTGTCTTCTCAAAATAGTTTCTAATCCTAAAATAACTTCTGTTTTATCTAATGTAAACTTTGATGTTATAAATGATACATGGAACTTAGATTGTGAAGGCAGCTTAACAAATTGTACTTTCAAAAATTCTACAACAGAAGTAAAGCAAGAAGAACCTCAACATATTGAAGAGCAAAAAGTAGAACCTATTCCAAACAATGATGTAACAAAGGTAAGTATACACATTGTAAAAAATCCTTATCAAGTAAAATCAGATGTTCTATTTTTTCCAACAAATATAGCATTAACTATAGATGATCCTTTGTTAATGAGAATGTCATTTGGAAAAATTCAAGAAGAATGCGATACTTTTAAGAAACCATATAAGATGGGAACTTTGTATATTACATCTAATGGTGGAGAAAATTCAAAAGTACAACCAAAACACATTTATCATCTGACAGTTTCAGGTGTTAGCAGATTAGTTCATGAGGGTGATGTTAAGTCTGCAATGAGAAAAGCATTAGATATGGCAGACACTAATAATGCTAGAAATATTGTAATTTTACCTGCAGATTGTGGTACACATGACATTAATGATATTGCTAGAGTTCAACTTTCTTCTATAAAAACATATCTTACTACTCATAAAAATTGCAAAATAAAAAATATTTTTATTGTTATGGAAGACAAGGAAAGCTATCAAGTCTTCGAAGAATATTACAATAGAATTTTTGATTGAGGTAGTTTGAACTTATGGAACAGAACGAAGATTACACAAATCCATCGAAACTACTGATGGGAATATTAGATACCTTTATTGCTCCAACATGTATAGTTGATGATTGTAACAACTGTATTATGAACGAATTAGCAAAAGAATTATATGATAAAGGTTTCGATGTTCCAGGTTATTCTTCTAGAACAAAAAATGGTTCTACATCTACTTTTTTCCATAAAGGCAAAAAATACTTCATCAATAAAAAAGATATCAATCATGGAACAAAAAGTTTCCTATGCACTATCGAACTTGAAGACGAAACTATCTTAAAATTAAAAAAATCATCAGACAAGTTAAAAGAAGTTCTAAGTGTTCTTTAAGGTAGTCTAATGCAAGAAGATAATATTGGTTTAGAACAGCTTAAGAGCATCTACAAAGCACATACTGAAGCATATTTAGATTTTAATATGGCTTTAATAAATATTATTTCTAATCAAAAAGAAATAATAAGTAAAGTTGAAACACTAAAAACTATCTCAGATGAAGAGTTTAAGAATTTAGCAAAAGAATATGCTGTATTAGAAAAATTATTTGACAATTTCCAATCATCTCAATTAAAAAGAGATAATGAATTGGAAGAAGCTCAAGTTGAATATACAGCTCAAATTTCAAATTTTGGTACAGATATTGAAGAAGTTAAATCTGAACTAAAACAAATGAAAAAAATCTATTGGGATGTTAGAAATAATATCAATAAAGCTTGGTGGACAATTGGTGGAGTTATAGCTTTTATGACAGCATTACAATTGATCACTGGTAAGGGTATAGTTGATTTTTTTAGATAATGCCTACAGTAACTTGTAATTGCGAACAATGTGGAAAGATATTTTATTCTAAAGATGAATTATATCTTCCAGCTACAAAAAATGGATATAGATTTTCCAGAAAAGAAACAACATTAAAAACCTGGGAAGATTGGATTATTCATGTGTCTACTCATTGTGAAGATTGTAGACTAAAAGAAGTTCCAGAAAGCTGCGAACTTGACAAATTAAAATATAGAAAATTAATCTGAAACTAATTCTGTAAATATTGAAGGAAGTTTAGATAATGTTGCTTCTGAACTATTAGGATCTTCTAATAATTCATGTAAAATCCCACCAACAATATTTTCTAATTCATTTTGAACTTGAGGATCACTTAATATTTCATTAATTGCATCATTAGGATCTTCTTGTGTTTCTACTTGCTGTTGAACTTCTGGAGTTTGTTCAATTGCACTAACAAGATCATCAGCTTCTTGTTCAAATCCATTTTCAGCAAGATTTTTAACTATTTCTGCAAGTTTATAAATATTCATTATTCATCAATCTTAAATATTTCAGCAAAGAGTTGATCTATCTTGGAAGCTGTTTTAGTGTTGCTTTCAAAATTTAAATTCATAGGAGGTAAACATCTGGGACATACCATTTTACCAACTCTATCTTCTTGGTTAAAAGGAGCATATTGTAAATAATCTCTCAAATACAATGTGAGTTGACCAAAAGGGGTTATTGTTCCACAAGTATCACAATGTCTTCCCCTAATTTTAGGTGTGTTTGCAGGTGTTGTATTTTTCTGGTATTGTTTGATTGGAAGCATAATAGTTATCCGATTAAAACACTATAATCTTATTATATAAAAAATTTCAAGTGATTTCCTGCTTGAAATGAAAAGGAGATGACAATGATTGAGGTAATCAGTCAAGTGGTGATCTCTGTTATTCTTTTACTTATAAGTTCAAGAATAGTCAAATTACCACTGAAACCATACCATCAAGATGCGAAAATTTCCGTATCAAACTCAAAGGATAAACTTGATAAAAAAGAAAAAATTTCTAAATTTATCAAACTTGTTCAACCGAGATATTCGCAA
>Ga0172367_10004384_pt1 | contig 17608 bp, 12 predicted proteins | sample Lak10m_FD_114542 | JGI IMG/M metagenome (GOLD analysis project Ga0172367, IMG submission 114542) | Freshwater microbial communities from Kabuno Bay, South-Kivu, Congo - kab_022012_10m | ecosystem: Environmental > Aquatic > Freshwater > Lake | place: Democratic Republic of the Congo: South-Kivu...
AGCGGAAGGAGATGTCGAGCGCAACCGGCTGCCAGCGCTGGCCGGACGCCCCGACCCGCTCGGCGAAGAACCGGCGCATGCGGGCGAACTCGGCCGGGTCCGCCCGCTGGAACGAGAAGATCGACTGCTTCTCGTCGCCGACCGCAAACACGGTGCGATTCGGCGCGTGGGCGCCCTGGCCGGCGAAGAATTCCTCGGCCAGGATGGTCACCACCTGCCATTGCTCGGGGTTGGTGTCCTGGGCCTCGTCGATCAGGATGTGGTCGAGCCCGCCATCGAGCTTGAACAGCACCCAGGGTGCGATGCCGGGTCGCGACAAAAGGTCGCAGGTGGCGATGATCAGATCGTCGAAGTCGAGTCGCGCTCGGGCATCCTTGAGGCGCCGATAGCCGGTGACGAGCGCGTCGCCCAAGGCGAGCATGGCTGCCGAGGCGGTGGCGACGGCCACGGCCCGCAGCCGTTCGTCCAGGGCGACCAGCCGGTTCGCTTCGGATTCAAGGGTCTCCGTGGCCTGCGGGCAACGGTCGGTGACCCGTTTGGTCGCCATCCGCTTGCGCGGTTCGCCCTTGTCGGTCAGGAAGCCCTTGCGGTAGGCGCCGAATCGGGGCGGCCGGTCCGTGGGCGTGGTGGCGAGCCAGGCCCGGATCAGCGCGCCCCGCTCGCCGTCCTGGGCGGTGCCGCCGGCAAGAACCGCCGCGACTCGGGCGAGGGCAGCCTCGTCGGTGGCGTCGGGCCGGCAGGCCGCGGCCAGGACCACCGATTCGTCGGCGTCGATCTCCAGCCCGAACCAGCACCAGAGTGCGGCGATCGTGGCTTCCAGCCCGCCGTGATGCTCAAGAATGCGCCGGAGTCGGCCGCGCTCTGCGGCCAGTTCGCGTAGGAGGCCGGCGAAGGCGTCGCGGGTCAGCACTCGGGTCAGGCGGCCGACGGCGCGTCCGATCGGGCCCTCGGGGTCGGCACGGGCGGTGGTCAGCAGCGCCGTCTCCGCAGCGGCCAGCGTTTCCTGCGCCGTGCGCTCTTCCATCACCTCGAAATGGGGGGCGATGCCGGCCTCAAGCGGGAATCTGCGCAGCAGGGATTGGCAAAAGGCGTGGATCGTCTGGATTTTCATGCCGCCCGGGCAGTCGATGACCCGCGCGAACAGGCGCCGTGCGGCCCGGGTGGATGCGGCGTCGGGCCGCTCGCCGGTCAACGCGGCCAATTCGTCGATCAGGGCGTCCTCGCTCGCAACCGTCCAGCGGCCGAGCGTGCGGCCGATGCGGATCGACATTTCGGCGGCGGCGGCCTTGGTGAAGGTCAGGCAGAGAATCCTGTGCGGCGGGGTGCCGACCAGCAGCAGGCGCAGCACCCGATCGGTCAGCACCTTGGTTTTGCCGGTACCGGCCGAGGCCGCAACCCAGACCGAGGCTGCGGGGTCCGAGGCCTGCCGTTGCCTGACGCCGGGGTCCATGAGGAAGCCTGTTTTGAGTTATTAACGCATTGATATTCGGGGGGCTTTGCCCCCCGATCCCCCCGACCAGGGGCCTTGCCAGGCCCCTGGAACCCCCGGTTTTTCAATACATGGGGTCCGGGGGCCGCGGCCCCGACGGGGTCCAGGGGCGGAGCCCCTGGTCGCCGAAGCCCCCCCCCTAAGGCGTTGTCCCGCCGACGCCACTCCTTTACCCTGCCACCCACGCCGACCGCGAGCAAGCCGGTCCGGCTCACGTCTTCAATCAGGGATACGCCGATGTCCGCTCCCCCCGTTCCGGCCCACACCGTGTCGATCGGTCCGCTCCGAGTCGCCAATGATCGGCCCCTGACCCTGATTGCCGGCCCTTGCGCGATCGAAAGCCTGGAGCACGCGCTGGAAACCGCCGGCGCGCTGGCCGAGCTGTGTGCCCGTCTCGGGGTCGGCCTGATCTACAAAAGTTCGTTCGACAAGGCGAATCGGACATCGGCGGACTCGCCGCGCGGGATCGGCCTTGCCAAGGGACTCGCGATCCTCGCCGAGGTGCGGGAGCGAATCGGCTGCCCGGTCATCACCGATGTTCACGAAGCCGCGCAGTGCGCTCCGGTCGCGCAAGCGGTCGACGTGCTCCAGATTCCCGCCTTCTTGTGCCGGCAGACCGATCTCCTGCTCGCGGCTGCCGCCACCGGCCGGCCGGTCAATGTCAAGAAAGGGCAGTTCCTGGCGCCCTGGGACATGCGGCAGGTCGCCGCCAAGCTGGCCGGGGCCGGATGCGCCGGCATTCTCTTGTGCGAGCGCGGCACCAGCTTCGGCTATAATACGTTGGTTTCGGACTTCCGCAGCCTGCCGGTGCTGGCCGCGACCGGCTGGCCGGTGGTGTTCGACGCCACCCATTCGGTCCAGCAGCCGGGAGGACTCGGCGCCAGTTCAGGCGGCCAGCGGGAGTACGTGCCGGTGCTGGCGCGGGCGGCGGTGGCGGTCGGCGTGGCCGCGCTCTTCGTGGAGACCCACCAGGACCCCGACCGCGCCCCCTCCGACGGCCCCAATATGATCCCCTTGCGTGACCTGCCGGCCCTGCTCGAAACCTTGTTGGCGATCGACCGCCTGATCAAGGCGGCGCCCATCAATACAACCGCCTGATCAAGGCGGCGCCCACCGATACAACCGCCTGATCAAGCCGGTGGTTGCCGGCAATTCCTGAGCAGTCTAATGTATGGCGAATTGGGGCCAACCAAGATACACATTTTCGGGGAAACTTCAAGACTTGACCATTCATAGCAAGGCGTGACATCAACGCAACGCTGAACATGGTAGCGGTAGGGTTCCACAACCCGGGGGACGGACTCGTGGCGCGTCGGATGATTGTCACTCTTTTGCTGGGGCTGTTCGTCACACCGGTGATGAGCGGGCCTGCGTTCGCGGCGCGGGACCCCGTCAAGGCCCCGGCCGCCAAGAGCCGGATCGTCACCGTCGGTACGACCAAGCGGTATGTGGGGAAGGCGGCGGTGGTGACGGTGCCGGCGGCCGGACGGAGCAAACCGATCGCGGTCACCTCGGGCAGCCGGCGCGCTGCCGGCTCGGCGGAGGCCAGGCGTACGTCCGGGCGGCCGGCAGCGCGGGTTGCGAGCGCCGCCGGCGTGGTTGTCACCGGTCCGACGAAGGCCCTGGCAAGGGGTCCGGAGCGACGCGCGCGCGTGCTGACGGTGGACGCCGCCGGGACCGAGGATGTCGACGTAGGGGCCCTTCTGGTGGATGCCCAGGCGGTGGCAGATGCCGCGGAGGCGGTCGCCAGCCGCGGAAGCGGGGCCGGTGCGGCGGATGATGCGGAGGAGGGGGGCAAGCCGGCTGTGGTGGTGGCCCCGGTTCTGACCGCCCATCAGCGGGAGTGCCAGATCGCCCAAAGCGGCAACGCCCATGCCGCCTACATGCTGGGGCGGCGGTACATGTTCGGACTGGGAGTCGGTCGCAGCCGGAATCTTGGTATTGCCTGGATGCGCTTTGCCGCCCAGCGCGGTCACCCGCTCGCCCGGCGCGTGGTTGATCTGGTCCCGCGGCGTTGGGGGCAGGGGATGCCCAGTTGCAGCACCAGCGCTGGTGGGGGCGGCGGCATGCGGCGGTTGGGGCCGGTCAAGCCGCCCGAGGAGGTCTTGCGCATGGTGCACGAGATCGCCCCGCGTTACCAAGTCGATCCCCGGTTGGTGCTGGCGGTCATGCAGGTGGAGTCGGGCTTCAGCCAGCGGGCGGTGTCGCCCAAGGCCGCTGCTGGACTCATGCAGCTTATCCCTGATACCGCCCAGCGGTTCGGCGTTACCAACAGTTTCGACGCCCGGCAGAACGTCACCGGCGGTGTCCGCTACCTGCAATGGCTGCTCGCCTACTTCCGGGGCGATGTAACACTGGCGGTGGCTGGCTACAATGCGGGCGAGGGGGCGGTTGACCGCTATGGCGGGGTGCCGCCTTATGCCGAAACCCAGCAATATGTGCGGCTGATCCGCGGCCTCTATGCCAATATCCGCCACCCCTATGATGCGCGGATTACCGCGCCGTCCACCTTTGTCCGTTCGCAGGTTGCGGAGATGCCGCAGTAAGGTGAGGTGGCGGGTAGTGGTAACGAAATGGAGGGGGTTCCGGGGCCGGTCAGGCCCCGGATCAGGGGGTATCGGGGGGCGGAAGCCCCCTGAAAATTAAGCGAGGGGGCGGAGCAGGGTGACCGGTGGCTGAAGAAAGACAGGGGTGATGGCGACATTCGCCCTGATCGTCAACGGGCGTCCGGTGGTGGTGGTGGCAGCGCCGGAGACACCGTTGCTGTGGGTGCTGCGCGACGATCTGGATTTAACCGGAACCAGATACGGCTGTGGTGTCGGCATCTGCGGGGCCTGCACGGTCCATCTGGATGGCCGTCCGGTGCGGGCGTGCCAAGTGCCGGTTTCGGCCGCCGCGGGCGCCCGGGTGGTGACGATCGAGGGTTTGGCCGCGCAGAAGGCGGCCGACGGCGCCGGTCATCCGGTATTGCGTGCTTGGCACGAGACGGAGGTGGCCCAGTGCGGGTACTGCCAACCGGGCCAAATCATGGCGGCAGCGGCGTTGCTGGCCGACCAGCCCGATCCCGATGACGCCGCGATCGACGCCGCAATGACCAATCTGTGCCGGTGCGGCACCTATCCGCGTATCCGTGCCGCGATCCGGCGCGCCGCAGTTTTGATGCGCGGAGGTGCATGATCCATTGTCCCTATAGTTGGTTTCCAAAGGCCTTATGGCCTTTGGCAGGGGGTGTCGGGGGACAGCGTCCCCCTGACGGCCGGCGTAAGCCGGCATAAGCCGCCGGCTCACGCCGGCCGTCAGGGGACTTCGTCCCCCGACACCCCCGACCAAAGGCCGAAAGGCCTTTGGAAACCGGTTATGGGCACTGGATCAGGCACTACACTCTCTAATATAGTTATTAGTTATACAAAAGTTGATATAGCCGTCGCATCACCCGATGCTCAGCCGGAAGGCCGGTGCGGGGGCGGGACCGTCCTGAACCCGGCGATAGGCGGCGAGTCCGTCCCGCCAGCGTTCGTGGTAGAGGCCCTGGCCAACGGATTCCTGATAGAGACTTTGGGCAACGAATCCACTCGCGCCGCCGGCGGCGACCGCCGTGATTCCGGCCGGCGTCGTATCTTGTGCGTTTGCTCCGGCTCGAGCTGCGGCGTCCGACACCGCCATGTTGCCGCCGGTGCCGGCGCCGGTAGTGGTCCGGTCCGCTCCCGCGCGGTGGCGCTGGTCTTCAAGCGCGAGCGGCACTCGGCCGGCCCCGCTGCCGCCGTCATGACCGCTGCCTCTGTTACCGCTGTCGCCTCCCCCCGCCTGACCGGTCCGGCTGCCGCGCCAGGGGGCGGCCCCTGCCGGCAGCACCTCGGGCACCACCTCGGGAATGACCTCCGGCAGCGCCGCAGGCACGGCCGCGCTGGAGTCGGCGGCCGATCCGCCGGACTTGGCAGTGCTACGCCGTCCTCCCGACACCGGCAATGCCGACGCCAGCGGAACCGGCAGTCTGGAGGATACGGTGTTCACAACGGTAACCCTGCCAACCAGCCTTCCCCTGGGGTGGGGTGGATGTTGACAGGTTAGGCGCCGGACTCTTCACGGGCGGTTAACGGCACAAGTCTCAAATCCGAAAAACCAAGGGGTTCCAGGGGCTGGGCAGGCCCCCCAGTGGTCTGCATTGCCAGCTCTGCGTCATATACCAGCGAGCAGAAAGTCTGAATTAACCAAATCGTCGATGCGGCTCCCAGCCGCATGAAGCGGCCAGAGGTCGCTTCTACAGTGATGCACTTAATTTTGCGCGTCGACTAACGCGGGATCGTCACGATTCCAAACCAATACTCACTGAGACCACGAACGATCCTTACAAAGTCATCAATGTCGAATGCCTTTGTGATGTAACTCCTTGCGCCCATATAATAACTCTGCTTAATGTCGCAATCAGCTTCAGACGTACTCATAACAACAACAATGATCGTCCTCAACGCAGTGTCGGCCATGATCTCCTTCAAGACCTCCCGCCCGTCCATACGCGGCATATTGAGATCGAGCAGGACAAGATCGGGACGCGGCACATCGGCATAAGGCGGCTCGTGGCGCAGGAAGGCCATCGCCTCAACCCCATCGGCAGCGACGTGAACCCGGCACGGGAAACGGGTGCCCTTGAGCGCACGCTTGGCCAGGGTCACGTCGGCGGGATCATCGTCCACCACCAGTATATCGAAAGAAGGAAGGCCTTGCCCGGTCATTCGGCACCTGTCGAGGGGGACTGCGGAAGACGAACCGAAAAGGTACTGCCGACACCGGGCGTCGAGGTGACGGTGAGGGTGCCCCCCAACCGCTCGACCATCTTGCGGGCGATGGCCAGCCCTATGCCGGTGCCGGGGTGTTCACCCCGGCCATGCAGCCGCTCGAACACACCAAAGATACGTTCAAGATAGGCTGCTTCAATGCCGATCCCATTGTCCGCGACCTCAAAGACGTGAAACTTGCCCTCCTGCCGGACGCCGACACGGACGCGCAAGGGGCGGTCGGGCGCCCTGTATTCCAAGGCGTTGCCGAGCAAAACGCTGAACACCTCGGTCAGCCGCCTTTGATCCGCCATGACGGCCGGCATCGGTCCGACCTCCACCTCCGCCCCCGCGTCGACGATCGCCGTGCCGAACCTGGCCAGGGCGGCACCGAGCGCGTGTCCGGCCGCTATCGGATGTTCGGGCAGCGGAAGCGACTTTTCGGCAAGATAGAACTGGATGTCACGCATAAGCTGCTTCATCCGGGCGGCGCCTGACATGATCTCTCCCAGCCATGTCCGTCCCTCGGCGTCGAGCCGGTCGGCGTAGGTCCGGGCAACGAGTTGGCTGAAACTGGCCATCGCGCGTAAGGGTTCCTGAAGGTCATGGGCGGCGACATAGGCGAGGCGTTCGACCTCCTCACCGGCGATCCGCAGTTCCTGCGCCTGGCGCTCAAGCTGGCGCTGGGTTTCGGCCCGGCGGGCCAGCAGGACGCCAATCACCAGTCCGCCCGCCAGCAGCGCCGCCGTTACCAGCGCCCCGATCCAGAGCAGGCGCGATTCGACACCAGCCGCCTGCTCCAACACGTCCGGGTCGGCAGCCTCCACCGCCACCACCATCGGGTAGCCGGTAATCCGGCGCCAAGCCGCGCGCGTCGCCATCCCGTCCGCAAGGCTCCGCTCCAGGGTGCCGGCCACCGGGCCGCTTGGTTCGAAGGACGGATAGCCCGCCGGCAACACATCACCAATAATCAAAGTTCCGTTCTCAAGCGGGGTGTAGCGAGCGCGGACAACCCGATCGATCCCGGCCAACAGCGTCACGCCGTGCCGACCGGTGTCAAGCGCTTCGAAGTTGGTGCTAAAGTAATCCGGCCCCACCGACAGCACGACGACGCCGGCAAATGATCCGTCCGGCCGCGCAAGCCGACGCGTGAACTGAATCGCCCACCGCTGCGAGACCCGCCCGAACACCGGCTTGCTGATGAATAGCGTGTCATCCCCGCCGTCGCGATGCACCACAAAGTGCTCACGGTCGCCGAGATAAACCGGCTTAGTCACCGGGGCGAGGTTGGTATAAGCCAGGAACCCATCCGCGCCGATGACACCCATCTGAAAAACACCGCCCTCCTTAAGGTAGGCGTCACGCCATCCTTCCCCCACCGGCGCGTCTGGGTGCTCATGATGGTGGTCGCGATAGTCCTTGAGGGCAAGGTCGATCATCGTCACCGTGCGCCGGACGTGCTCGGCAAACACGCGCGAGCCGCTCATCGCATTCGTCAACGCGTTGGCACGCAACGCGCCCCGATTGTGCATGATGATAACGGCGACGGCGCTCCACAGTCCGGTGGCCAGCAGCAAGGCAATGCCGAGCGACCAAACATAGGAGCGGAGATGGCGCCGAGACATCAGCAACGCTCCCAAGATATTCGGCTCGTTCATTTCCGACTCCGTCCGGCCGCATCCAAACCGGGAGCGGCACCCGGGAACGTTACGGTCCCCGCCACCACCGACCCACTGAATTGCATTAGATTTTAACATGAGGTACAGGGCGGCGAAGATGACGACCGGGGCCATCATCTTCGCCGCCTTGTACCTCATGCGATCGCTCGAAAGCCGGAGACGTGACCGAAGCGCCCCGGCCAAACCTGCCGGTGTCGACGCTGATATCATAGATCGCTTAGGATAAGAAGCGACCGCAACCAAAGATGGCACCAAGTTCGCCCAAACCGTACCCGATTTGTCGGCGAGGGGACGAGGAGGCCGGTTGGAAGAGACCGTGGTCGTCAGGGGACTTTGTCCCCCGACACCCCCTACCAAAGGCCGGCGGGCCTTTGGAAACCGGTATTTTTGTTGGCGGGGAATGAACTGCCATAATATGATAACTTATATTGATATATTTAGGGAGTGGATCAATGCAAGAACACAACATCAACGAAACTAATACATAATCCATTACATTTACAACCGGTTTCCAAAGGCCTTTTGGCCTTTGGCTGGGGGTGTCGGGGGACAGCGTCCCCTGACGGCCGGCGGCAAGCCGGCAACGCAATGAGACAATGGATCAACCATTGCGCTCACCGGCACAATCTACTTAATCAACGCAGAAAATCATCCGCACCGCTGGGAACAACAACCGGCCCCGTCCACGCCATCAGGCCGCCTGGCAGCGAACGAACAGTGGTGAAGCCGAGGCGCGCGAGCATGGCGGCGCCGACGGCGCTGCGCTGGCCGCTGCGGCAGAACAGGACCACCTCGCGGTCCCGCGGCAGTTCGCCCGCCCGCTGCGCGAGCGCGCCCAAGGGGATATGACGCGCGCCCGCCAACGTGCCGGAATGCCACTCCGCATCCTCCCGCACATCAACCAGCAGCGCTTGGCCAAGCGCGCCCGCCGGGCCGCCATCTCCCACGTCCCCGCCTTCATCCCCAACCGCGCCTCCGCCCGCATCCGGCACCAGCAGCCGGCGCTCGGAGATCGGCCGGCTGCATATCGGGCAGTCGGGATCGGGGGCGAGCTTGAAGCGGGTAAACCGGTTGGCGAGTGCGTCCCATGACAGCACCTGGCCAACCAGCAACTCGCCGACCCCAAGAATCAGCTTAAGCGTTTCCAGCGCCTGCAAGGAGCCGATCACCGCCGGCATCGGCCCGACCACCCCGGCCTCGCTACAGGCCGTCACTTGGCCAGGCGCGGCCGGCTCCGGAAAAAGACACCGATAGCAGGGACCGTCCCGGTAGTTGAAAACACTCAGCATGCCGGCAAAGCGATCGACCGCGCCGGCCACCAGCGGCAGTCCGAGCATGGCAGTCGCGTCATTGAGCAAATACCGGCTTGCTTGCGTATCGGTGCCGTCGATGACCAAATCATAGCCACTGATCAAGTCAAGCACGGTGTCGGCCCGCACCCAACCGGAATGCGGTACGATCACGGCATGATGATTGAGCTGACGCAGCCGGGCCGCCGCCGCGGCCACCTTGACCGCGCCGACGTCCGCCTCGGTGTACAGAATCTGCCGATGCAGGTTGCTGGTATCAACGGTGTCGCCGTCGGCGAGACCCAGGATGCCGACCCCGGCCGCGACCAGATAGAGCGCGATCGGTGATCCGAGGCCGCCGGCCCCGACCACCAGCACCCGCGCCTGCCGGAGCTTCGCCTGGCCCTCCGGCCCGATCCCGGGCAGCCGCATCTGGCGGGCGTAGCGGGCCAACTCCTCCGCGCTCAACACGGCGCCCGCGTCCGTGCCAATGTTAGCGCCGACACCGGCATCGACGCCGGCGGGGCATGTCCTGTCGGTCATGTCCTCACTCCCTCCCCCACGCTGCCGCACGCTGCTCGTCAATGGGTTTTGGCACAAGCCAGCGGCCGCCTTCGGCGGTGAGTTCCTGTTTCCAGAACGGCGCCTCGGTTTTGAGCAGATCGACAATAAAGGCGCAAGACGCAAAGGCGTCGCCCCGGTGATTACTGGCAATCGCAGTCAGGACGATGTCCTCACCCGGCACCAGCCGGCCAACCCGGTGGACAATGAGGCTCGCACGGATCGACCAGCGGGACCTGGCCGCTGCGACGATCTCCCCCAGGCGCTGCTCGCACATTCCCGGATAATGCTCGAGCACCAAAGCCTCCAGCGGGTGGCCATCCTCGGCGGTGGCGCGCACGGTGCCAAGAAAGCTGACAACCGCACCGGCCCCGGGGTTGGCGGCGCCAAAAGCCGCCAGTTCGGCGGCGGGATCGAACACGGCGGTTTGAACGCGGATGGTCATCGTTTGGTCCACGGGACTCGGTGTACTGAAAGACCGTCAGGGGACTTTGGCCCCCGACACCCCCAACCAAAGGCCCCCACCCTTACCGAAGAGGGCCTTTGGAAACCGTTACTTAAGTCATAGTGTCAGCGACGGCGTCCCCTCAGGCGTCCCAGCGTCATTGGCTTGGAATCGCTGGCTGACGCAACGTCCCGGTTTCCAAAGGCCTTTCGGCCTTTGGCAGGGGGTGTCGGGGGACGGCGTCCCCTGACGCTAGTGGTCTGCGTCGCCTGAAATGACGGGGTATGCCGCAGAGATTTTTTGACGTGACGAAGACAAACAGCTTGTCTGTATGTCCTGATACAGCCTCGCGCTGTTTGGATGTGTCGAGGGCGAAAAAGATCAAGGCAGACCCCGTCATTTTAGGCGATGCAGACCACTAGCGCCGCGCGGGGCGCAACGTCACCCCCCAAACGCACTCATCGGCGTCCCGGCCGACGCCGGCGCCGCCTCGCAAAACCCGTGCGCCTCCGGCTTGGCCGCCAGCGCCGCATCAATCGCGGCGCCAACTGGCCCGTCCGCACCCGCCTGCATCAGCGCCCGCAGTTCCACCGCGCGGGTCCGCCCCAGACACAAATGGAGCCGGCCATCGCATGTCAAACGCACACGATTGCATGTCGCGCAGAAACACCGTGACAGCGGGGAGATCATACCCAGACGGCCGCCGGTCTCGCCAATCCTGTGGTAACGGGCGGGGCCGCCAGTGGTGTCGGCAAGCGGCGTCAGGGTCCAGCGCCGGCGCAACTCCGCCATCACCTCGGTCAGCGGCAGCGCGTGATCGGTGCCGACGCGAAGGGCCTCCTCTCCGAACGGCATCAGTTCGATCAAGGTCAGGTCATGACCGGCCTCGCCGCACCAGCCGATCAGCCGATCCAGCTCCCGGTCGTTGACGCCCTTCATGACCACGGTGTTGATCTTGATCTGGATGCCGGCCGCCGCTGCCGCCGCGATCCCGGCCAGCACCGGTGCCAGCCGGCCGCCCATGGTGAGCGACCGAAACACCTCGGGCTCCAACGTGTCGCAGGAAACGTTGATCCGCCGGATGCCGATCGCGGCCAGCCGCCCGGCATGCTCCGCAAGGTGTGTCCCGTTGGTGGTAAGGGTCAGTTCGCTGAGCCGTCCCACCGGGTCCCCCCCCGACTGACCGGACCCGAGATGCCGGGAAAGCCAGCCCAGCAGATCGACCACCCCGCGCCGGACCAGCGGCTCGCCGCCGGTGATCCGCAACTTGGTAATCCCCTTGGCGATGAACAGCGAGCAAAGGCGGTCGAGTTCTTCAAGACTCAGAATCTCGGCCCGGCTGCGGTAGGTCGCGCGGCCGCTTCGGCAGTACCGGCACTTGAGGTCGCAGCGATCGGTTACTGATACGCGCAGATAAGTTATCGCACGTCCGAAACCGTCGACCATGCGGGCGGGTGAGGGGGTGGAAGGGGGCGGCAAGGGGACGCCGCGAGTTCGACCCCTTGGGAGGGACCAGACCACGTCCGGTGCGCCCGGGCCTGAACCGGTGTCGGTGCCGCCTTTGGAGTCGTCAAACAAGTCAAACATGACCGAATCTGCCCAGGTGGCCCAGTCTTAAGGATGTTTGAAAAAAAGGGGGGGGGCGGTCAGGCCCCCAGGTTGGGGCGGGGGGCGAAAGTTCCCTGAATGATACTGTGGCCCGACGTTCGGGGGGCTTCCGCCCCCCGAAGGCCCCCTGATCCGGGGCCTGACCGGCCCCGGAACCCCCTCTTTTTCTTTAAGTGTGAGGTGCCTGGGTAGTGACACATGAGCAGCCCTCACGCGCGTGGCGGATGCTTGAAATCGATCAGAGTCTCGAGCAGGTGGCGCAGTTGCGGCAACAGACAGTCCAGCCCCTCCTCGACCGCCCGCGGACTGCCGGGCAGGGCAATCACCAGCGTTCGGCCCAAGGTGCCGGCCAGCGAACGGCTGGCCCAGCTATGGAGCGTCATCCGGGCGCCTTCGGCCCGCAAACATTCACCTAAGCCGGGGATCAACCGGTCACAGACTCGGGCGACCGCTTCCGGGGTGCGGTCTCGCGGGGCAACACCGGTACCGCCGGTGGTCACAATCAGACGGACGTCACCACGGGTGGCGAGCGCGCGCAAGTGCTCGGCCAGGGCGTCCTCGTCATCGGCCAGCACATCGGCAGCCGCCACAACAGCCCCGGCCTCCTCCAGGCGCCGGCGCAGCACCGGCCCAGAGCGATCCTCATAAACGCCGGCGCTGGCGCGGTCACTCAGCGTCACCACTGCGGCCACGATGCCTTCAAGCGGAACGACCGCCGGCGCCGGTGCCGGCGCCAGCGCGGCCACCCACTCGGGCACCCCGGCGGGATGGCGCCAAAGACCGCTCTTGCCGCCGCGCTTTAGCAACAGACGGACGCCGGCGATTTCCAGCGCCGGCTCGACCATCTTGGCGAGGTCCCACAGTGCGAGCAGGGCGGCGCCGACTCCGGCCAGCGCCTCCATCTCCACCCCGGTGCGGGCATGGGCCGAGGCTTGGCAGAATACGGTCACCGCCAACCGCGTCTCATCCATCTCGAACCGGAGCGCGACCTGGTCGAGGGCGAGCGGGTGGCAGAGCGGGATCGTCGTTTGCGCCTGCTTGGCGCCTTGAATGCCGGCGATCTCAGCCATGACCAGCGCATCGCCTTTGGGCAACGCCCGGTCGCGGATCAAGGGAAACGCCACCGGCCCGGCGAGCAGCGTGCCGCAGGCGACCGCCATGCGGGCGGTAACCAGCTTGGCGCCGACGTCGATCATACGAAAGCTGGACGCGGACATGGGGAGGGTCAGCCTCGCTCTCTTAAGAGCCTGTCCCGAAAGTATATTCATGATCTCGATGGCTGGCCGCCGGGGCCAAGGCGAAGCCGATTGGAATCATGGATAGACTTTCGGGACAGGCTCTATGCATTTGGGGGCATGCGCGCCCGGCGCCAGCATAGTGAAGATCGCTGTGCCGCTGCCATACCATTGCGACAAGCAGACCGCACCCACGAGGCCGCCCGCCGTGACGTTGGTTCATTGTTCCCGCGACACAATGCCGCATGATACCTGAGGCATGACACACGATTAACACAATCACTGAAGATCGCCGCAACCGTTGCCCCCAGCCCCCTCCTCATTTGCTGCGCGGCAGCTCCTTCCAAATTCGGTTCCCAAACGGCCGTGTGGCTCCAGTTTTGGCGTTGGCGTAAAGCGAGGCATCGCTTTCCACCTTTCCCTGTTTCCACGCCACCCGTTTTACGCCACCATAAGGGCCGGGAAGAACCGGCCACAAGGGCCAGGAAGAACCGGCCACGGCCGGCGTGTATGGTATCTGCCCATGCGGCCCGGCCCGAAAGTGATTGAAAAAAGGGGGGGCCTGGGGGGCCGGTCAGGCCCCCCGGTTGGGGGGCTTTCGGGGGGCGAAAGCCCCCCGATCGATTGTGTGACTCGTTGTCGGGGGGCTTCCGCCCCCCGAAAGGCCCCCTGATCCAGGGCCTGACCGGCCCCGGAACCCCCTCTTTTTTTATGGGGCAGGGGTGCCTGGGTAGTTGCGACGGAAGAGGATACGAGGGAGTCGACACGGCATGAGCGAGACCGGCTCGCCGGGCGAGGGCGGCCCGGGTCCCGCCACGGCGTGCGTGCGCCTGGAGGCGATCGATATCTGTGGTTACAAGGCGATCGACCAGATTCGCTTGGCCCTGCCGCGGGCCCGGCGGCTGGGGGAACCCGACGTCACGGTAATCGGCGGACCCGACGGCGCCGGCAAGAGCGCGATTCTGGAGGCAATCGCGATTGGTCTGGCGCTTGGCGGCGGGGGCAGCCGGCGCGGCCTGTCGCGTGGGGATCGCGTACTGGCGCCAGCACTGATCCGCACGGGATGTGCCGAGATGACGATGGCGGCCACCCTGGCCTCGGTCACCGGGCGCGGCATGCTGCGGGTGGCGATCGGTGCAGACGGCACGCTTGCGGTTGAAGCCGACCCCAGAGTGCTGGCGTGGGTGGCGGAAAGCGGGAACAGCGGCACGAAAGCCGCAGGCGCAGCACCGGGGCTTGGCGCATTAGTGCTGCGACCGGCCGAGATGGTCGCGCTACCGTTCGGGCTGTATTTCAGCGCCGCGCGCCGGCCAACTCTGGAGCCCGACCCCCCGGCGGTCGACGACTCGGCGGCCTGGGCGATCCTGGCCCGACTCGGGCGGCTGGTCCTTGGAGCTCCGCTGGTGCTGATCGAAACCGGCGGGCCGCCCGGCCTTGGCGTCGTGGTCGGCGACCCGGCCGCGACTTCCGTCCCCCACGGCGGCGATCATCCCACCGACGCCCCCGCCGACGACTTCGATGATCCCGACTATCGGCAGGGCGAGGCCCGGCCCTGGTGGTGCCTGGGCGCAGGGGAGCGGGCGCTGGTCGCGCTGGTCTACAGGGTGTGGGCGGCCAGCCGCGACCGGGCGGCCCTGGTTTTGATTGATGAGCCCGAGCTGCATATCCATGCCGAGCGCCACCGGCTGCTGATTCGCCTGCTGGCCGATGTGGCGCCGCGCAACCAATACCTGCTCGCGACCCTGTCGCCCGAGGTGGCCGCCGCTGTCCCCGCCCGCAGGCGGGCGCTGGTGGTGCCTTCCCGGCCCCGACGCCCCCCGGCGCCGGGCGCCAGGGAAGCCGCCGGCGGCGGAACCGTCGAGGCCACCGATACCGGCAGGTTGGGGGCCGGCGAACTACGAGATATCAACGGGGTCAGTGGCATGCCCGGCGAGTATGGCGGCAGCGGCCCCGCCGAGGCCGGGCCGAACGAGGACGCCGGATCGCCTGGGAGGACGCCGGGGCCGGCATCCTTTCGATCGGGTGACGAGAAGGCGGTCCCGGCGGCAAGCGGCGCGCTGGCGGGGCTGCAAGGCCCAAAGTTGGGAAGTCCGGAGTTGGGAAGTCCGGAGCCGGGAAGACAGGAGCCGGGAAGTCCGGAGCGGGGAGCTCCGGCGCCGCCGGACACCGACGCACGAGCGGGGACGCAGGCATGAAGCTGGCATTCGGTGTTGACCCCGTCACGTTTCGCGGCCGCGCGCGCATGCTGGTATGGGTCGAGGATGGTGACGACGGCGGCAACACGGTGCAGTTTTTCAGCCGTCTGCTGGCACCGGTGGGCGGCTATGCCGGCGTCACCGTGCGCGCGATGGCCCCGACGGCGGATCCGGTCGCGGCCGCGGCGGCGATTGCCCGGCATACGCCCGGTTGCGCGTTCATCCTTGGCCGCGGCAGTATGGACGAAGCGGCCGCCGAGCAGACTTGGCGCCGGTTTCCGACCGGGCGCGACGGCGCCATTCTGGTGCTGCCCCGAAAAAGCTGGGAAAATGAGTATCTGGAGCCGGAGTGGCTCGCCGGTTCGCGCTATTTCGATGGGGACGTGAACGCGCTCTATGGGCGAATTCTGGAGCGGGCAGCGGCCCGCCTTCATATCGACATCGCCAATCATGTCCTCGCACGGCTGGAACAGTATCTGGACGGCCGCCGGCTGCCGCGTCTGACCGCCGACGATGAGATCAGTAGCGTAGAGACGGGGGTCGAGCGCCTGTGTGGGCGTCCGGAATGGACCGAGCAGGTGGCCGATACGTTGGTTGCACTGTCGAGCGAACGGATCGAGGCTGCGTGGCGAGAGGAGGTCCGGCGGTGCCTGGCCGGAGCCCTGTGGCCGCGCTTCGGCCGGGGGCGCTGGCTGGAGGTGATCGAGGCGAGGGCACTGCTGCCGGAACTGATCAGCGGGTTCTTTACCGTCACCGATGTGGGGGGGCGGCGGCTGCTGGGGGCCGAACGGGTGCTGGCAGTGGTCGAGGATCTGGCCGGATTGGCGAGCGAACAGCAACCGCCGGTAATCCGGCGGCTGGTCCGGCTGTTTGAAGAACGGTTGATTTATACCAGCGAGCAGAAAGTTTGACTCATTGATCCTATAATTGGTTTCCAAAGGCCGACTGGCCTTTGGCTGGGGGTGTCGGGGGACAGTGTCCCCTGACGGCCGGCGCGAGCCGGCGACGCCGTAAGCAATGGATCAATCATTACGCTCGCTGGTATTAGAGCCTGCCCAATAAGTTTTCCATTGTAAATCGATCAGATGTTCTGTCACCTCTGCTGTACAGCGCCAGAGAGACTGCGGGTTTTAGCCGTCTGCCAAGCGCCATTGCAACGGTGAGTCTTGTGCAATATGCTGATATAGAAAGAAAACTTCTTGGACAGGCTCTTAGGGCGGTAGTCCAATCGCGAGGCAGTATCTATCGACAGCAAACATCTGTCGCTCACGACGGAGAATGGTTATGGCAAGATACGGCAACTGGTGTCCAATACGGATGATGGCCGCAGTCGCGGTCGGGCTGGGGGGAATTGCCGCCGCCTGGGTGGCCCCCGCTGCGGATGCCGACAATGGCCTGACCCTGAAACGGATCATGCTGTCGACCGGCGGCGTTGGCTATTACGAGTATCAAGCGGCGGTGACCGGCGAGGCGACGCTCGAGATGCCGATCCGACTGGACCGGATCGATGACGTGCTGAAAAGCATTGTCGTATACGACGATCAGGGAACCCTTGGTACCATTGCGCTGCCCGGGCGCGAGCCGTTGACCGAAGTCTTCCGGACCCTGCCGTTCGCCCCGGACGAGTTGAAATCCCCGGCAGCCCTGCTTGAAGCATTGCGCGGGGCGGAGGTCCGGATCGACAAGCCGACCGAGCGGCGCGGTCGTGTACTGGCGGTCACTGAAGAGACGGCCACCCAGCAAGACGGTAACACCATCACCCGCCACCGGCTGACGGTGGCCGGCGACAAGGGCCTCCAGCAGATCATCCTTGAAGACGCGGAGACAATCACATTCGCCGATCCGCGCCTGCAAGAACAGATCAGCGGCGCGCTGGCGGCACTGGCCCGCCATGGCGAACGCAACCATCGCCGGCTCGCCATCACCAGCCACGGCACCGGAACGCGAACCGTCCGCGTTGCCTATGTCGCCGAAGCGCCTTTGTGGAAGACCGCTTACCGACTGACGCTTGACGGCACCGGTACGCCCGGCACCGGCAATGGCACCAGCGGAGCATCCGACACCCAAGCGAACGGTGCCCGTCTCCAAGGCTGGGCGGTGATAGAAAACCTGACCGGGGAGGCATGGCGCGATGTGGAGCTGACCGTGGCCGCCGGCAACCCGGTCACCTTCCGCCAGGCGCTCTATGATGCCTACTACGTGGACCGGCCGCAGGTCCCGGTTGAGGTGCTGGGGCGGGTGATGGTACTGCCGGGCGTGGACGAAGGTACAATCCCGGTGAAGCCCGCAGCCGCCCCCAGGACCCGGGGGCTGGCCCTTGGCGCGGGCGGTGGTG